>ERZ869909.1650-NODE-1650-length-17447-cov-32.350777_pt1 | contig 17447 bp, 16 predicted proteins | sample MGYA00520892_ERZ869909 | MGnify/ENA primary metagenome ERZ869909 (study PRJEB32215, sample SAMEA104723947) | bioreactor metagenome | biome: bioreactor; feature: anaerobic bioreactor; material: water | place: China | collected 2015-03-12 ...
ACGCGCGCGGGCTCCGCCATCAGCGCGGCGCCGAAGCAGCCTTCCTGCACGCGCGGCGACGGACAGCCGACGTTGAGATTGATCTCGTCGTATCCCATGGCTTCGCCGACACTCGCGGCGTCCGCGAGCTTCGAAGGATCGGAGCCGCCGAGCTGCAGCGCAAGCGGATGCTCCTCGGCGCCGAAACCGAGCAGGCGGTCACGGTCACCGTGGAGCACGGCCTCGGCCGTGACCATTTCCGTGTAGAGGCGCGCATTGCGGCTCAACAGACGATGGAAGTGCCGGCAATGCCGGTCCGTCCAATCCATCATGGGCGCCACGCAGAACCTATGCGAGAGATCTGTCACGTGTTCTTCCAAGCTCGCACCGATCGGCGCGTCATCGCTCGATACGCCCTGGCGGCGTCTGTCGCCGGCGGCGCGGCGCGCCGGGCCGTCTGCCCCTCTGGGTACTGGAGAGGAGTGCCCTCTCGCAAGGGTCATGATGTCCCCGACCTCCCGGATTGGGGCCCATGACGGAAAACTGGCGCATCAAAGCAGGCAGGACCGCTTTGAAAAGGCTTTCCTCGCCCGTCCCTGTGACGCGCCACCGGCTGAATTGAGCAGGTCACTTGACCTGCGCCTTGGACGACAATTCCGGGACGGTCCGGCCCATCTTCGGGAGGGGCTTGGATGGTCGGTCCGTTGAAACAATTCGAGATCGTCCCGCTCGTCCGTCTCGGCGAGATCGGCGGCTACGAGATCGTTCTCACCAACTCCGCTCTCTTCATGCTGCTCACGGTCGGCGTGGCCAGCGGCTTCATGCTGCCCGGCGCCAGATCTCGTGCGCTCGTTTCCGGCCGCTGGCAGGCGGCGGCGGAAATGCCCTACGATTCGTCCTCAAGACGCTGCGCGACAACATCGGCGAACGGGGCCTGCGGTTTTTTCCGCTCGTGTTCAGCCTGTTCATGCTCATCCTGGTCGCCAATCTGCTCAGCATGATCCCGGGCGCCTTCACGGTGACGAGCCATCTCATCGGCACCTTCGCGCTCGCCATGATCGCTTTTCTGACGCACCCTTTCTCATCCCGATCGAGATCATTTCCTTCCCGTCGCGGCCGATCAGCCATTCCGTGCGTCTGTTCGCCGTGATGCTCGCGGGGCACGTCATGCTGAAGGTGTTCGCCGGATTTGTCGTCAGCCTCTCGGCTGCGGGCGGGCTGGGGCTCGTGCTGGCCGCTCCGGCCCTGGTGATGACGGTGCTCATCACGATCCTGGGGTTCATGATGGCGTTGATCCAGGCCTACGTGTTCACGATGCTGACCTGCACCTACCTCAGCGACGCCCTGCACCCCTCGCACTGAGCGAGCGCGGCGCGCTCAGCATTCGGCAACGAAACGCCTGGAGCGGCGGCGGCGATCCGTAACGGGGGCCAGGGCCTCGGCAAGCCGCGCGATCCCGACCGCAATCTCGCGTTCCGTCAGCGACGAAAAGCCGAGGACGAGATAGCGGTCGTTCTCGGGCGACGCGTCGAAGCCGACGGCCGCTCCGGAGGTCAACGTGTAGACGCCGACGCCCGCCTCGATGGCGCGCTGCTCGATCTCGCGGGCCGGTGGAAATCCCTCCGGCAGCCGCCAGGCCAGATGCATGCCCGCCTCGTCGCCGATGATCTCGCCGCCGGGAAAATGCCTTTCGAGTGCGGCAAGCAGCGCGTTGCGCCGCGAGAGATAGAGCTTTCGGATGCGTCGCACGTGCCGCTCGTAGCCGCCGCTCGTCATGAAGTCGGCGAGCGCCGCCTGCTCCAGCCACGGCTGGCCGTTGTTCATCAGCGTCTTCATATCGCGGGCGCGCTCGATGAGCTCGGGCGGAAAGACGACGTAGCCGAGGCGGAGGCCAGCGCCGAGCGACTTCGAGAACGTGCCGAGATAGATGACACGCCCCGTGCGATCCAATCCCTTGAGGGCTGCGATGGGCGCGCCGTGAAAGCGGAAGTCGCTGTCGTAGTCGTCTTCCAGGATGTAGGAGTCCGTCTCCGCGGCCCAGGCCAGAAGCTCGAGGCGGCGCTCGAGCGTGAGCGTCACGCCCAGTGGATACTGATGCGAGGGCGTGACGTAGGCGATCGCGTTTCTGACGTCGGGAAGACGCCTGCAATCGAGGCCGCGCTCGTCGACGGGGACGGACACAAGCGTGGCGCCGAAGCTTTCGAAGAGGAACGCGGCGCCCTGATAGCACGGCTGCTCGACGACCGCGGTGGCGCCGGGCCCCAGCATCATCCGGCTTACGAGGTTGAGGCCGTCCTGGCAGCCGCCGACGATGACGATCTCGTCAGCCGTGGTCGCGATGTTCCGTGTCGGGCGCAGCCGGTCCGCGATGGCGCGCCGCAATTCGAAGAGGCCCGACTGGGCGCGATACTCGGTGAGATCCGGGCCCGCGGTGCGCAGCCGTTTGACGATCAACTGCGCCCACGTCTTGCGAGGAAACGAGCCCGGGTCGGGCCGCCCAACCCAGAAATCCGCAACGAGCCGGCCTCTATGAGGGTTCACAACCGCCTGGCAGCGGAATGCCGGATGAACGGGGCCCCCCATGGCGCGGCGGGGCTTGCGCACCGAGGGCGGGCTGTTCTGGCTCGCCGCGTAGAGCGCGCTTTCCGGGATCTGGAACGAGACGAACGTGCCGACGGACGACCGCGTCTCGATGTAGCCCTCTGCGGTCAGGCGCTCGTAGGCAAGGGCCGCCGTATTGCGCGCGATGCCGATCTGCTCGCTGAGCGCGCGCGTTGCAGGAAGGCGCTCTCCAGGCCGGAGGCGCCCTTCCAGGATCATCGCCCGGACCTGCTCGAAAATTTGAGCCTGAAGGCTCACCGGACTCATCGGCTCGAGCCGCAACGGCAAAGGCATTGGGATTTTCTCCCGGGAACCCACCGGCTTAGGGTTTCGGTGTGGACCCATACTATAGGCCAGAAGGGGCCGATCGACAGGGCCACAGGATATCATTGAGATGGTGCCACAGCGCCCTCCGCGGTGGTCTCGCGCGGACCGCCGCCCGCAAATACGCCGCCGCATACCTATTCGTACGTAGACGTATCGTCAGTGTGTGCCGCCACGCTCCACGCGCCGGCTTCGCCCGGGCGGCTCTACGCTTTTGCGAGCGCCCGGCGCTAGGTGAAGCCGGCCGATGCCTCCTAGGGTTTGGGCCATGAGGCACACGGCGCAGGCACCAATGGCACGGCATCCGGCGAGATGTTCCTCACCTGCCGGCACCTCATGCGACGCCGAAGGACCCCAGGCAAAGAGGATCGAAGCAATCTCGTGACCACAGCCCTGATCGTCGACGATCATCCGATCGTCATGGAAGCCTGCAAGCAACTCCTGAGAACAGTGGGAGTGGAGGAGATCGGCGAGGCGTCGAGCCCGGTGGACGCGTACCGGGCGTATCGGATGCTGAAGCCCGACATCATCGTCTCCGATCTCACCATCCGCACCGGGATCCTCGACGGCATCTCGTTCATCCGGCGGCTCCGGCTTCACGACAAGACGACGCCGATCCTCGTCTTCTCGATGCATACCGATCCCGTGATCATCTCACGAACGCTCGAGGTCGGCGCGACAGGTTATGTGTGGAAGACGACATCCTCGGAGGAATTCGTCAGGGCGTTTCACAGAGTGCGGCAGGGCGTTCGCTACCTGAGCCACGAGGTTGCATCCGAGCTCGCCTTCATGGAGCTCAAGGGTACCGCGAACCCGCTCAGCACGCTGACGCTGCGTGAGTTGCAGACCCTCGCTCTTATCGCGGACGGACGCCCCTACGGCATGATCGCGGAAGAGCTGCACGTCTCCTACAAGACCGTCGCCAACACGGCATCGCAAATCAAAATCAAGCTCGGCGCCGCCAGCCTGCCGGAACTCATGCGCATCGGCATTGCCCACCTGCCCTCCGAAACCGGACGGCGCAACATCCGCGTCGCGTGACGACGGCGCGATGGCACGGCCTTTGCCGAGCGACGCATTAACGCGGCACTAAGCACGTTCGACATGCCAGCCCTCCGCTTCCCGCATGGCACTCGCCCGCTGCGCGCGAGAGGCGCACTCTGCTTTGATCCGAAACAGGCCGGCGTCGGTCGGCGTTGGCTAAAATAGCGGTCTTAGCGGCGGCATCGGCGATCTCGCGCGCGCCGCACCCCATTCCTTGAAGGAGGCGACTGCCATGGCCAAAACGATGAAAGCTGCGATCTTCGTCGAAAACGGGCGCATCGTGCTGGACGAAAAGCCGATCCCGGACATCGCGCCGACGGATGCTCTGGTGCGGATCACGACGACGACGATCTGCGGGACCGACGTTCACATCCTGAAGGGCGAGTATCCCGTCGCCAAGGGTCTTACGATCGGGCATGAGCCGGTCGGCATCATCGAAAAGCTCGGCTCGGGCGTCACCGGCTTCGAGGAAGGGCAGCGGGTCGTCGTCGGTGCGATTACCCCGTCGGGCTGGAGCAATGCGTGCCTCTGCGGCTGCGGCGCGCAGGACGGAGCGGGCACGAAACACGGGTGGAAGCCCTACGGCGGCTGGAAGTTCGGCAACACCATCGACGGCAGTCAGGCGGAGTACCTGCGCGTGCCGGATGCGATGGCCAACCTCGCGGTGATCCCCGATCACATCACCGACGAGCAGGTGCTGATGTGCCCGGACATCATGTCCACGGGCTTTTCGGGCGCGGAAAGCGGCGGCGTCAAGATCGGCGATATCGTGGCCGTGTTCGCGCAGGGACCGATCGGACTTTGCGCGACGGCCGGCGCTAAGCTGATGGGCGCCACCAAAATCATCGCGGTCGAATCCGTTCCCGCGCGCATCGAGATGGCCAAGCGGCTCGGCGCGGACGTGGTGGTCGATTTCAAGGCGGAAGACCCGGTGGAGGCAATCATGCGGATCACGGACGGGCGCGGCGTCGACGTCGCGATCGAGGCGCTCGGCGTGCAGTCCACATTCGAGGCGGCGCTCAGGATCCTTCGGCCCGGCGGCACGCTATCGAGCCTCGGGGTCTATTCCTCCGATCTCAAGATCCCGCTCGATGCGTTCGCGGCGGGGCTCGGCGACACGACGATCCGCACCACGCTCTGTCCCGGCGGCAAGGAGCGCATGCGGCGCATGCTGGAAGTCGTGGCGTCGGGCCGGGTCGATCTCTCGGGCCTCGTGACGCATCGCTTCAAGCTGGACCAGATCGAGGAGGCCTACGACCTTTTCGCGAACCAGCGCGACGGTGTGCTCAAAGTCGCCGTCACGCCGTAACGGCGCGGGAAGGCGGCCGCGTCCGAGTGCGCATTCTAGAGCGTGATCCGTTTCGATTGAACGAGATCACGCTCTCTCTTTCGTGAGACCGATGATTCACGCTTCAGGCTGATAGGGCCTGAAGCGATCATGGGCTCTTTCGTGAGACCGATGATTCACGCTTCAGGCTGATAGGGCCTGAAGCGATCATGGTCTAGTCGGACGTGCCCGGCGCGGCGGCCTTTGCCTGAAACGACGTGCAAATGAGCTTGAGCTCCTTCTCGCTCACCGGCATGCCGAGGCACTTGCAGAAAAAGTTGGTCTCGAGCCCATTGCCTTGCGACTTGAGGCGGCGAATGAGCAGGAAGATGCAGTCTCCGCAACTTCCCACGGCCTGACGGCGCCCCTTGGCGCCGAGCTGGCCCACGAGATGGCGCAACGTGTCGCGCAGGATCTCCTGCCTCTTTTTGTCGAGCGTATCGATGTCGTTGAACATCGAGGTCAGCGGATCGGTAGAGATCCGCTTGCGTGCCTTGTCGGTCGGCGTGAGGATCGAGCTTCGTCCGTCATACGGCGATTTCTCGCGGACGAGGTAGCCGAGATTTTCGAGCGCCTTGATGGTTTGGGAGGCGGTGCCGCGGGTCGTGGCTTGGTAGGCCGCCAGCCCGGAGAGCGTCCGGCTGAAGACGTTGGCGCGGGAGAAGAAGCGAAGCGCGAACCATTGCGCCGACGTGAGGTGATCGTCATCGCGCTCGGCGAGCATCCCCCGCGCGAGCTGCAACAGCAGCTCTCCGATCTCAAGTGCCAACATACTGCTTCCACCCCAACTTATTGACATATCGAGAAGTTGACAGTGGCCGTCAAGACTAGGTGGGCGGATGATTTCGCATCGCAATCGGTTGCTTGCAACGTAGACGGATAAGCGATCTGAAGCCGTGCAGAACCTCGAAAAAATGCTCTTCCGTTAACCGTGGTGTGAGGCGCGCCCAACAGAATGTCTCGCAGACAAAGGGGGGCCTACGCGAATGCTTCAGTTCTCATTAAGCACGTCCTGCGGTTGTGCTCATGCGCCGCAAAGGGTGGATCACGCCGCGGCCGAGACCGCCGTCAATCTGGCGAACGCCGTTTTCCATTGCACTCAAGAGGCGATCGTCGTGACGGATCCCGACGGGAAAGTGATTGCGGTCAATCCCGCTTTCACGACCGTATCGGGATATTCAGCGCTTGAAGTGGTCGGGCGCAGCATGCGCTCGCTTCAATCCGGAAGACATGGCCGCGCGTTCTATCGGGAGTTGTGGGCACGCGTGGGCGAGAAGGGCTACTGGCAGGGCGAAATCTGGAACAAGCGCAAGAACGGCGAGATCTATCCGGCGCTCCTCACGCTCTCGAGCGTGCGCGATCCCGAAGGGCAAGTCACCCATTTCATCGGGACGACGGCCGATCTCAGCCGGATCAAGAAATCCGAACTCGAACTCGATCACGTCGCCCATCACGACGAGCTGACGGGGCTGCCCAACCGGCGCCTCCTGATCTCCCACCTCGACCGCGCACTCAATCGCGCAACGCGTCAAAGGACGATGGGCGCCGTTCTTTTCATCGATCTCGACCGTTTCAAGCTGGTCAACGACAGCCTCGGCCATGGCACGGGCGACGAACTCCTGAGACTGGTGACGCAGCGCCTCCGGTCGAGCCTCAGGACGGCCGACTTCCTCGCCCGCTTCGGCGGCGACGAATTCATCGTGCTGCTCGAACAGACCTCGCACGACGGCGCCGGAACCGTTGCGCAGCATGTGATCGACCGCCTCAGCGAACCCTTCCTGCTGCCGGAGGGAGATGAAATCTATATCGGCGCAAGCGTCGGCATCAGCTTCTTTCCCGAGGACAGCACGCGGGCCGAACAGCTGCTGCAGCACGCCGACGCCGCGCTCTATCAGGCCAAGGCGGCGGGAAAATCGACCTATCGCGTCTACTCGTCCGATTTGACGGCGGTGGCCAACTCCCGCCTGACGATAGAGGCGCAGCTCCGCCGCGCCCTCGAACGCGACGAGTTCGTGCTGCACTATCAGCCGCTCGTCTCTCTCGTCACGGGGACGGTGTTCGGGCTCGAAGCCCTGATCCGATGGGACGACCCCGAGCGCGGTTTCGTTGCGCCGGGGGAGTTCCTGCCGGTCGCGGAGGAGACGGGGCTCATCGTGCCGATCGGAAACCGGATGCTGAAGGTCGCCGCGGCGCAAATGAAGACGTGGCGCGAGGCCGGGCTTGCGCTCGACCTCATGGCCGTGAACATCTCGCCGCGCCAGTTCCGCCATCTGGATTTCGCCGACTCGCTCGCGGCTACGCTTCGTGAAACGGGGCTCCCGCCCGAGCTTCTCGAACTCGAGATCACGGAAGAAACGCTGATGGACAGCCTCGCGGCCACGCGTACGACGCTTGCCGCGCTCAAGTCGCTCGGCGTCGGGCTTGCGGTCGACGATTTCGGCACCGGCTATTCGTCCCTCGCCTATCTCAAGACGTTGCCGTGCGACACGCTCAAGATCGACCGCAGCTTCATCACTGATCTCGGTCAGGATCCGGCATCGGGGGCGATCGTGACGGCGATCATCCGGCTTGCGGAATGCCTCGGCCTCGCCGTGCTGGCGGAAGGCATCGAGACGCAGCATCAAAGGGATATTCTCTCGGAGAGCGGATGCCTGATGGGCCAGGGGCACCTCTTCGCACGCGCGGTGCCTGCGGGCGAGGTGCCGTCTCTTCCCGGGCTCGGCCGAACACGCTGACGGGCGCTCGCCCGCCCTCTCCCACGGCATGCGGAACCAATGGCGGGCTTGGCGCTTCCTTTGAGGTCGGCCTCGTGTCGCGCATGCGCGATCGGCAGCCAATCCGCGGGCCCCGAGCATGATCGCGAAGCGATCGAACGTCCCGCTCTTCGACACGACCGCTCATTCTCGCTGCAAAGGCACGGGCGTCCGGCGCATTCATCTCATCAATGGAGGAGTGCCGTGAAAGTCAAAGACGCCATGCACAAGGGCGCCGAATGGGTGAGCCCGGATACACCGCTGACGCACGTTGCGCGCAAAATGAAAGAGCTCGACGTGGGATCCATCCCCGTGGGCGAGAACGACCGTCTCGTCGGCATGGTGACCGACCGCGACATCGCCTGCCGGGCCGTGGCGGACGGACGCGATTGCGACGCCGTGACGGCACGCGAGGTGATGACGGACGGCATCATCTTTTGTCGCGACATGGAAGAGCTCGACGATGCCCTGCGTATCATGGAGCAAAAGCAGATCCGCCGTTTGCCGGTCATCAACGAGCAGAAGAGGCTGGTGGGCATGCTCAGCCTCGGCGACGTCTCGCAGGCCGCCCCTCACGCGCTCACCGGCGAAGTGACGGCGGCCGTGAGCGCGCCGCACGCGTGATCCAGCTCCGGCGGCTCCGCCCCGGCCGGGAGCCGCCGGAGGACTGGCCTCCGGGGACGGGACAAGCGGACCCAACCCATACATCGCGCATCCGAGGGAAGGACGACGGCACCGAGGAGGACCGATCCATGACCATCCCCACGCCTATCGCTCATACCGTGCAGCAAACCCAGGAGTGGCTGAAAGAGCTCAGGGACAACGCCGATTTCGAAACCGAGACGATCGCGCTCAGCGTGTTGCGCGTCGTTCTTCACCAGCTTCGCGACCGGCTGACACCCGAGGAGGCGGTCCAGCTCGGCGCGCAACTGCCGACCATGCTGCGCGGGGTTTACTACGAGGGCTGGCGTCCCGCGCGGACGCCGGAGCGGATCCGCAGCAAGGAGCAGTTCCTGGAGGCGATCGAAATCAAGCTCCTGCCGCGCGCCTTGCCGGTGGAGCGGGTGGTAAAAGACGTTTTCTCGCTGCTTGCCCATCATTGCGACCCGGGCGAGATCTCGCAGGTGATCGACCAGCTTCCGTCCGGCCTCAAAGGGCTATGGCCGGCTCATGCCGTGACCTATCGGGCACGCGCTTGATCGGCTTCAAGCCAGCGGCCATGCCGCGTCCTCAGCGCGCCAAGCCGGTCAGAAAGATGATGCCGGAATAGCCGCTGCGGATCTCGCGCTCGACAATGCCCACCGTCCGGATCTCTATGCCTTCGGCATGCGCGGCGAATACCTGCTCGATGCCGTCGGCGGAAAGGTTGAGCGCGGGATAGAGATAATCCGACACCAGGTAGCCTTCCGAACGCGCCAAGAATGCGGCGGCGAGCGTCCCGCCGGGTCGCACCGAACGGGCGAAGGCTGCACACGCGGCCTCAAACTCGTCTTGCCGCTTGGTGATCGATTCCGCGCAGAAGAACATGGTCGCGGCGTCCCACGTGCGCTGCGGGAGATCGAAGATCGATCCCTGCGTCACGGAGCACGTCTCCCTGAGAGCGGGGAGCGGATTGTCCGGCAGCGGGGCCGCTTCGCCGTACGCCTCGCGCACGATATCCCAGAAGTGCCGCCACTGCGGGCGCAGGCCGTCGCCGGCGATCTCGCGCTCGAGCCACGCCACGTTGCTGTCGGAAAATTCCCATGCGGTCAGCCGGCGCGCCCGCGGGAGCGCGCAGAAGAAGGGAATGAGGTTGGGGCCCGTGCCGACATCGACGACGTCGAGGCTCTCCTCCAACGGCCGCGTACGCTTCAGCGCGTCGACGGCCAATTGAACGATGAGGTCGTCATCGGGGTGCGGATCGCCGTAATAGTGCTGAAAGTAGGCTTCGGAATCGAATTCCTTCCACGCGTAGTCCGCGTTTCCGCGCCCGCTCGCTGGGTCCCGATCGTGCATCGCCGTCCTGCCTCACGCCGCGCGGCCTCTGTCGTTTGCGCTCCGAGAAGAGCCAAACCGAAACGGAAAATCAAGCGGAGGCTTTCGTCTGACCGGACGCGTGCTCGATCAGCGCAGGCTTCGAGGGCGTGGGGCCCTGCCAGGGCTTGAACTTCTCGACCAGTGCCGAGAGCTGGTCGACCTCGACCGGGCGCGAGAAGTAAAATCCCTGAAGCTCGGTGCAGCCGAACAGGCTCATCAACTGGGCCTGATAGTCCGTCTCCACGCCTTCCGCGACGATCTCCATGCCGAGCCCGCGCCCGAGAGATGCCACGGACTGCACGATGGCGCGCGACGTCTCCGAGCTCGACGCGTTGGCTACGAAGCTGCGGTCGATCTTGATCTTGTGGAACTTGAAGTTGCACAGGTAGAGGAGGCTCGAGTACCCCGTGCCGAAATCGTCGAGCGCGGTCTGGAAGCCCATCGCCTGCAGCGCGTCGAGCGTCGACATGGTGGAAGCGTTGGCTTCGAGCAGCACGCCTTCCGTGATCTCCAGCACGAAACGCTGCGGCACGAGACCGTGCGCCTCGACGAGGCCCTTCATGATTTCGGGAAGGTCGGTCTGGCGGAACTGGAGCGGCGACAGGTTGACGGCGATGTCGAGACCCGGCCAGCGCTTCGCGTCGCGCGCGGCGCGATCCAGCATCCAGGTGCCGAGCGTCGCCATGAAGCCCGAGTCCTCGGCAATGGGAATGAAGGTGGACGGGGGCATGTCGCCCCGCTCCGGATGATGCCACCGCAGGAGCGCCTCGGCGCCGACGATCTCGCCCGTGCGGCAGGACACGATCGGCTGGTACTGCATGCGCAGCTCGTCCCGCTCGATCGCCGCGCGCAGATCGACTTCGATCGCGCGGCGTGTTTCCACATCGCGCGCCATGTCGGCGGTGAAGAAAATCGCCCGGTCCCGTCCCTGCCGCTTCGCATCGTAGAGCGCGATGTCGGCGTGGCGCATCAGTTCGTCCGTCGTCGTGCCGTGGTCGGGCGCCATCGCGATCCCGATCGAGGCTTTGACGCGCATGGACTGGCCGTCGATGGAGAAGGGCTCGGTGAACGCCGCCGAGATCCGTTCCGCGAGGCGTTTGCCGCCCTGCTCGTCCTCGGCGAGACACAGGATGGTGAACTCGTCGCCGCCGAAGCGGGCGATGAAGTCTCCCGTCCTCAACCGAGAGCGCAGGCGGTCGGCCACGGCGCGGACGAGCTTGTCGCCGGTCTCGTGGCCGAGCGTATCGTTGATGTCCTTGAACTTGTCGATATCGACGTAAGCCGCCACCACGCGACGACCGGTAAGGCTGAGCTGGACCTTCGCCAGCCACTGGTCGACCTTTTCGAGCATGTGCATCCGGTTCGGCAGTCCGGACAGCGCATCGTGCCTCGAGGCATGGCGCGATTTGGCCTCGCGTTGCGCCAACTCCTCCGAGGCGCGCCGCAGGCGCTTGAACATCTGATTGGAGAGGACGCCGGCGCCGAAGACGCCGCAGGCGACGAGCGGCAGGATCACCGTCAACAGAATGTGGCCGGGGCGGCGCGTCGTCCACGACAGATAGCCGGCGGGCTTGCCGTCGTCGCCGACGAAAGGCTCGGACAGCACGCTGCTCTTCGCCACCGCTTGGGGGGACAGCTTCAGATCCGACAGCAAAATGGAGCGCGCGATCTTGGAGATGAACTCTTCCTTGATGTACACGACGCCGACAAGAAGCTTCGGTGTGCCCTTGAGCAAGGCCATCTCGATGTTGGGAACGATCGAGATGACGCCCACAACCGCGGGGCGATCCCCTACGGTGACGATGTGGCCCGCCCATCGGGCGATGTCGGCCGCCGGCGACAGGGTCCGGTAGTCGCTCTGCGTCCTGCCGAATTCATCGGGGCGTTCCTTCAGGCCCGACTCTTCCGGGCGGCCGCGCACCTCGGCGACGACGGGCGACAACTCGGCGCGCCGCAAATCGTAAGCGCCCGGCTCGGCCCGCGCGCCGTTCTTGTAGGCGTAGATCGGGCGATCGTTTCCGTCGAGGACGTACACCTCGTCGTGGCCGTAGGTCTCCGTGAGGAACAGACCGAATTCGGTATCAGCGAAGTGAAGATCAATCGTCTCGCCGCCAATCCTGGTGACGGCCTCATCCCACCAGGCGACGCTCTTCAACCCGTCGAGGACACTCCCGACACTCTTATTGATCGCGTTTTCGAGGAGCGCACGCTCCGTCTCGGTAGCAGCGCGGTTCGCGGACCAACCTGCGAATGCAACGATCGCGAGCAAAAGTAATCCGAAGAAGGTGATGGCGGTTCGGATGCCCACCATGAGTCGGCGGAGATCATCCTCGTAAGGTCGCGTTGTATCCACCGACAACATTTGACGAATACGTCCTTTACGAATTGCCCGAAAACCCTAGTGCTTAAGCATTTACAGACCTCTCACAAACCACCGCGTGTGCTTCTTCTTTTAAACTACGTTTAATATTGGATTCGGCCGTGTGCCAAAACTGCACAACGTCTATTAATGATTGATTTTTACGCATTAACGGTTTATTAAGCACTCATATGGGGCGTCCCCGCCTCGCACATGCTTGGCTGCAGAGGACGCGGCGTGGTTCATGAGTACTCCTCCTCTTGTCATTCGTACCCGTGCCGACAGGCCCGAGCTGAAGAAGGCCGCCCTCTCGATAGAACAGGCGGCCTGGGGTGAACTCGGATACTTGAATTATACGCGGGCGCACTACGAGCTCTACGCCCAGATGCTCGAGCAATATGCCGACTACCAGCTCTGCCTCGTGAACGAAGAGACGGGATACCCGGTCGCGGTCGCCAATTGCGTGCCCGTGGCGTGCTCTGGGCCCGACGATCTCCCTCCGGAAGGGTGGGATTGGCTGCTCGAGACCGCCGCCCGGCCCAAGGGTCCGCACAACATGCTGGGAGCGCTCGCGATTTCCGTTCCGGCCATTCATCGGTCGAAGGGCTATGCACGCAAGATGATCCGCGCGCTCCTCGATCTGGCCGATGCGAAGGGGCTGCACGGGCTGATCGCTCCGGTTCGCCCGTCGGCGAAATCGCACCATCCGTGGGTGTCGATCGAGGACTACATCACGTGGACCGATCACGAGGGGCGGATCTACGATCCCTGGCTCAGAAGCCATCTGTCGTCCGGCGGCAAGCTGGTCGGACCCTGCGAGCGCTCCATGGTCGTGCATGAGCCCCTCCCCTTCTGGGAGACGTGGGCGAAGCAGACATTCGACGAGACGGGGGCGTATGTGCTGGATGGCGTGCTGACGCCCGTCGAGATCGACATCGACCGCCAGTACGGCCGCTACGAGGAACCCAACGTCTGGGTTGCCTACGCGGCCTGATCCTCCTCGTGATCCAAAGGCGCGGCGGAACGGGAGCGGACGCTCGAGCGTCTCCGTCAGCTCAGGGACTCCGCGCGCAAGTGACCCCCCCTGCCGCTTGGGGCCGTATCCCTACCTGCTCATGACCTGCTCATGTCCGGCAGGTGCGATCCGATTTGAGCCTTACATTTGCGTACGCACCCCATGTTTATGATTTAAAGTACGAATCGCGGGTTTCGTCATGCCTCGGTGACATCAGGGGCCAACACTCAAGAAAACGAACCCCGGGGGAGGACCGAGATCGATGGCCGCGCCTTCGCTATCTGCAAGGGCCGTAACGGACGGGTTTGAGCTCGCGGCCGAAGGGTCGTGGACCGTCACGCATGCCAAGAGCCTCGACAGCCTCGTGGACAAGGCCGCGCGGGAGACGCCTCCGGACCGGCCGCTCACCATCGCGCTGCACCACATCACGGCGCTCGATACGTACGGCGCCTGGCTGATCGAGCGGCTCGTGCGTGCGCGCCGCAACGCCTCCGCCGCGACGCGGCTCGACGGGCTGCCCGAACGCTACCAGAGCCTCTACGACGAAATCCGCGAGACCGAGCACGATCCGGCCCCCGCGCCGGAAGGACGCTCGCGGCTCGCTGAGCACCTGGAAGCGCTCGGACAGGCAACCGTCCGGTTCGGCCAGCAGCTTCTCTCCTTCACGGCCATGCTAGGGGCGATTTTCGCCTCCATCGGCCGCGTGCTGGCCGATCCCAGGAGCTTCCGCTTCACCTCGACCGTGCACCACCTGGACCGGGTCTGCTGGCAGGCGGTGCCGATCATGATGCTGATCACGTTCCTGATCGGCGCGATCATCGCCCAGCAGGGGTTCTTCCATTTCCGCAAGTTCGGTGCGGATGCCTACGTCGTCGACATGGTGGGCATTCTCGTGCTGCGCGAGATCGGCGTGCTCATCGTTGCGATCATGATCGCGGGGCGGTCGGGGAGCGCGTACACGGCCGAGCTCGGCTCCATGAAGATGCGCGAAGAGATCGACGCGCTTCGCACCATGGGCCGCGATCCGATGGACGTCCTGATCCTGCCACGCATCGTGGCGCTCGTCATCGCGCTGCCGATCCTCACCTTCCTCGGCGCCATGAGTGCGCTCTACGGCGGCGGGCTCGTCGCCTGGGCCTACGGCGGCATGAGCCCCGACATCTATATCGACCGGCTGCGCGAGGCGGTTTCGATCACGCACTTCCAGGTCGGCATGATCAAGGCACCCTTCATGGCGCTCGTCATCGGCGCGGTGGCCTGCACGCAGGGCCTCGCAGTGAAGGGCAGCGCGGAATCGCTCGGGCTCGAGACCACGGCGTCGGTGGTGAAGTCGATCTTCCTCGTGATCGTGCTCGACGGCCTTTTCGCCGTGTTCTTCGCCTCGGTGGACATGTAGGCCATGAGCGGGGACCCCATCATCGACGTTCGGGATCTGGTGGTCGGCTTCGGCCCCCGCACCGTGCTCGACGGCGTGTCGTTCGACGTCAAACGGGGCGAGATCTTCGGTTTCGTCGGGGGATCGGGCAGCGGCAAGTCGGTGCTGCTGCGCACGATCATCGGCCTTATCCCGCGACGCGCGGGCACCATCGAGGTGCTGGGCACGCGGCTCGACCAGGCGAGCGACGAGGAGCGCCGGGCGGTAGAGCGCCGCTGGGGCGTGCTGTTCCAGCAGGGCGCGCTCTTCTCGTCGCTGACGGCGCTGCAGAACGTGCAGTTTCCGATGCGCGAATACCTCGACCTGCCGCAGCGGCTGATGGACGAGATGGCGGCGGCCAAGCTCGACATGGTGGGCTTCCGGCGCGCCGATCATCACAAGATGCCGTCCGAGCTTTCGGGCGGCATGACCAAGCGCGTGGCGCTCGCCCGCGCGCTGGCGCTCGATCCGGACCTCGTGTTCCTCGACGAGCCGACGAGCGGGCTCGACCCCATTTCCGCCGGCGACTTCGACGCGCTGATCCGGACACTCCAGCGCACGCTCGGGCTTACGGTCTTCATGATCACGCACGATCTCGAAAGCCTGCACACGATCGCCGACCGGGTGGGCGCGCTCGCGGACGGGCGCGTCGTTGCCACCGGCTCCATCGCCGACATGCTCGCCTCCGATCATCCGTGGGTGAGCACCTATTTCCGCGGGCGCCGCGCCTCGGCGCTCACCTCCCGTCTTGCCAATTCAGAGCCTTGAGGCACGAGAAACATGGAAACGAAGGCGCGCTATCTCCTGGTCGGATCCTTTGTGCTCGCGGCAACGCTCGCCATGTTCGCGTTCATCTACTGGCTGCACAACACCGGCGGGCTCGGCGAGCGGGAGCGCTATCGCATCCGCTTCGAGGCGCCGGTCTCGGGGCTTCTCAAGGGATCGAGCGTGCTCTTCAACGGCATCCGGGTGGGCGAGGTCACGGAGATCTCGCTGTCGCCCGATGCGCCGAAGGACGTGCTGGTGACGATCGCCGTCGATCCGGCGACGCCGGTGCGCGTCGACACGGTGGTGAGCGTCGATTTCCAGGGGCTCACGGGCGCACCCGTCATCGGGCTCAGGGGCGGTGACGCGGATGCCGCGATGATCGGCGGGGCCGTGGGCGATATCCCGCAGTTGAGCGCAAGCCCTGACGCGAGCCTCAGCCTGACCGAGTCGGCGCGGGGGACACTGCAGCGGCTCGACAAGATCATGGACGAAAACAGCAATGCACTGAAGGAGGCGATCTCCGGCTTCAGCGCGTTTGCGAGCGTGCTGTCGCGCAACTCGGAACGGATCGACGGCATTCTGGCGGGGCTCGAACGCTTTGCCGGCGGAGGCGCCGCAAAGCCCGGCATCTATACGCTGACCGCATTCGACAAAGCGCTGTGCGAGACGCCTTCGCAACCGCAGCTTGCGATTCCAGAACCCACCGCGCCGATGGCCTTCAACTCCGACCGCGTCGTGGTGATGGGCGAACCGCCGGCGGATGCGCCCTTCGCCGAGGCCCAGTTCACGGACAACGCGCCGGCCGTCATCCAGGGCAAGCTGATCGAAAGCCTGGAACATACGAAGTGTTTCTCGGCCGTCGGGCGCCCGGCCTTCGATTCACCCGATGCCAGCGCGCAGCTCCAGGCGGAAGTCCGTCAGTTCGCAGTCACCATGACGCCCTCCCCCACGGCCACCGTCGAACTCGCGCTCAAGATCGCGAGCCCGGGCGGAAAGATCACGGAGCAGCGGGTGTTCAAAGCGAACGCCCCGCTCTCGGACGTGGATTCGCAAGGGGCGGTGAAGGCGCTCGATGAGGCCTTCGGCAAAATTCTGACGACAGCGGTGCCGTGGCTCACGACGCTCACCATCGAGGCCGCACCCGCAAAGGCCGACGATGGCGACTTCCCGGATTTCCCGGAGCCGCCGCCGGCCGAGCCCGCAGCGCCGGAGCCGCCGGCTCCTTAAGCGGCAATCGCGACGTGAGACGCCTGACGGACGCGCTCGCAATGCGGGCGGCGGCGCCTTTCCCGTGTCAGTCCGTGTTCGAAAAGCGGCCGGCTCCGCGGCGGAACATCTTCGTGTATCCGGTCACGTAGGCAATGAGCCAGAGCACTGCGGCCAGCGGCACGGCGACGGCCAGCACCATCAGCACCGTCATGGCCAGGCCCAGCGCGACGGCGAGGCCGACGAGGATCATGAGCGCCAGCACCACATAGCCCGCGCCGACGGCAACCCACCGGCGCCAGCCGCTGAGCTCTTCCGTCGTCTCGGTCTTGCCGTGCCTGTTGATCACGATAACCGGGGGCTCACGCCGGGGGCTCATAAGGTTCGCTCCAAAAAGGTCCTGGGTTTCCTAACCGTGGCGGGCCGTTCGGGTTTCCCTATCATATAGAACGAAAGGCCGCGGGCGCGAGGGGCGCGCCGCGGCCTTCTGACCGAAATCCGCGATCCGGCGGCTATCTGCCGAGCTGCTCCTTCACCTTGGCGGCGAGCTGGGGAAGGGAGAAGGGCTTCGGCAGGAAGGCGAATTGCTCGTTCTTGTCGAGGCTCGTCTCGAAGGCTTCGTGCGGGTAGCCGGAGACGAA
>ERZ869909.1651-NODE-1651-length-17436-cov-19.009736_pt1 | contig 17436 bp, 18 predicted proteins | sample MGYA00520892_ERZ869909 | MGnify/ENA primary metagenome ERZ869909 (study PRJEB32215, sample SAMEA104723947) | bioreactor metagenome | biome: bioreactor; feature: anaerobic bioreactor; material: water | place: China | collected 2015-03-12 ...
TGATGTCGCTCAATCCCGGCATTGCCCCGAGCTGAGGCATTTCGTCGAGGAAGAACGTCACCGGCGGCTCGTCCGGCCGACGCGTGAAATCCCCGAGCAGCTGCTTGACGTGCTGGTTGAACAACAATCGCACCAAGGGCGCGAAGGCCTGCAGCTCCCCCGGCTTCAAGCAGAGATAGACCGTGGTCCCCGGCGTTTGCCGCAACTGGCCGGGCGACCAATCACTCGTGACCGTCGCCTTGACGGCCGATGGCGTCTGGACGATGTCCCCCAGCCTGCTGCGGGCGACGTCGAAGACGCTTTCGAGCCGGTTCGACGTCACGCCGCTTTCGATGGCAGAGGCGGCGGAAGCCAATCCCTCGATGTTGGCGTGCTTGGCGATGGCACGAAGTTTCTCGACCATCAACTTAGTTTCCGAGCGCTGGTACTTTGAATCCTGCGCGTCGAAGTGGGTGGGGATGGATAGGTATTTGTAAATCCGCGCCAGGTTGCGCTCCTCGTCCGGCGCCTCAAGCGCGACCGCGACGGCGAAAGCCCACACGAACTGCCGCGCCTTGCGGTCCCAATAGGGATCACGGCTGCCTGCCTCGTCGGGGACCAGCTCGTTGGCGAGCACCTGACAGTCAACCGGTGCCAGGGCAAATTCCCTCGAAATGACGTCGAATGGGTTGTAGCGGTGAGATGCGCCGCTGTGGTCTGTCGGTGCAAACCGATAGACGGGCCCGAACCTTTGTCTTACCGCCGCCGTTGCACGGAACAACTCGTCCTTCACATCGAGCACGAAGGCCGAACCCGGATAGTGCAGCAGATTCGGAATCACCTGGGCTTGCGTCTTGCCCGACCCAGGCCCGCCGATGGTGATCAGGCTTTCATTGCCATTGAAATAAAGCGGGTCTTCGCGGTCGCCGATGTATCCGACAAGCAGCGCCGCGTGCGTGGGCGCAAGAGCATGGACGCGACTGGTGGCAACATCGGCCACATCCAGCCAACGCGCCCCTTGTGAGACGGCCTCGTCTATCTTCCGTGCCAGAGGCGCATGGGAAGCGTCATAGTTCGACAAACGCGAAGCCGCGTCAGCGAGGTTCTGCTCATGGCCTGGGAGGGCGTGGGTGATGATGGAACGCAGCAATTGCTCCGCATAGGCGGAATGCTCGGAGGCTTTGATCTTGTCTGCGACTTCGATCCGCCCCCGGCCGCCGGCCCAGGCCAACAATGCATAAAACGCCTGCCAATCACTGACGGGCAGCCCACCGTCGGCATACATGGCGGCCATGCCCCGCAACAAGGCGCGTTCCCGGTTGTCGAGGGCGACGATATGGCGAACCACCGAGAACCCTTTGAGGTACTGGTGCACGGCATTGCGCCGGACATTGTACTTATAGCGGTCAGCCTCGTGCTTGATGTGACCGAAGATGGTTGCGACGCTGCCTGCGGAGGGCAGGATGTCGAAGACGCCGGCCACGCCGCCTTGCTTTGCTGACCCGCCCGTCAGGCCACCCATGGCAATGCGGAAGGTTTCGAGCGACGAGGGCTTTTGTCCCAAGCCATGCTCGATCATGGCCGAGAGCTGCTTCTCGTCGATAAGGCTGAGCAACTCACCCGAAGCGACCGTCAACGTGCCGGAAGAGCCGAGCACCTCATCGATAGCGGCCAACACTTCGGCGGGCCGCTCACCCATCAACCCCGGTATCATCGAGCCCTCCCCGACCTTCAGCTGACGGAACGACTCAACACCGATTCGGACGAGGGAGGGTACTCATAACCGCGCTGGAGCGAGGTGCCGTCTTCGTCCCATCTCGTCACGAAGGAAGGCTACTTCGAATTATGACCCGTATGGGCAGTCCTTGCATCGACAAATGACGTGCTTTTGATCACAACATGCGCATTCTGCCGCCGCCTAGGTACACAAATGACGTGGCGGTACTTCCGGCGCGAGGTCCGCGACACTATGCTTATATGTTGGGAGGAGCGTTCTGAAGCTTGCAGGAGCCGGAGGAAAGGCTATGAGGCAACTTCGACATTTGTTTGCCCTGACATTGGGTGTCTTAGCGTTCACGGCGGCGTCTGGTGCGTACCGCCACGAAACCCAGGCTGCGAAAGGATACGCGATGCAAGGTTTTGTCGGTAATATCGAGGAACTGACGGAAAAGAACTCGAATTTCCGCCGCGTGCTCTACACGGGACACCAGCTTCAGCTCGTCGTGATGACGCTCCGCCCTGGAGAAGATATCGGGGAAGAAACTCACGATGATGGCGATCAGTTTTTCCGTGTCGAGGAAGGGGAGGGTGAAGTTCTGATCGACGGCAAGCGTTCCCGCATCAAGAGCGGCGACGCGGTTCTCATTCCTGGGGGTGCCCGGCACAACATCGTCAATACAGGAAAGAAATCGCTGCACGTCTACACACTTTACGCACCCCCTGAGCATCGCGACAGGACCGTGCACGCGACGAAGGGCGATGCCGAAGCCTCGGAGCATTTTGACGGCAAGACGACGGAGTGACCGGCGCCTGTTCCCCCGTCATCCGCGAGTCACCACCGTATCGAGCTGTGCATTACGACGGTATAGAAGCTGCGCTCGAAATCATCGAAAGCTTTTCTTGGTGGGTAACGGCGATGTCGCGGCCTTCGGCGCCACGGGAGGCTGACCAAAAGGTTCGTCATGAACACCGCGTCAGCAAATAGATTTATAACCCGCTACTACGACTGATCAGTAGCGCCGAGGGGATGTCAACCAGGAGCGCCGCGGCGCCGAACGTAATGAGGCAGCTCATGTCTATCCAATGTGCGCGCGCTGTCCCGGTTGTTCTTGGAGCGCTAACGCTCATATCGGTTAGCGGGTCGGTCGGTTTCGCAACCGAGGCAGCTTACCAGACGCACTGTTCAAAGTGCCATAGCCGTGCGGCCACCCTTGCACGAAACCTCAAAGGGGACACCAGAGACGAGCGCGCGGCTGCTCTCTCGAAATTCCTGGAAGACCATCACCTCGGCGATCCCGCGGCTCGCGCCGCAATTGTCAAGTACTTGGTGGAGCAGACGGATCCCTAGATTGAGCGCAGGCTGAAGGTTGTTATTGCTGCGACGATGATAGCGATCACGAGCAATGCCTGGTTTCGGCGCTGCTGGTCGAGCCGACCCTTGCCAGCGCCGAAGTCGAAGCGCTCATAGAGGACCGCGTTCTCGGGAACACCGGCTTCCAACAGGGCATCCGTCATTACTTCCATCATGGACGGTGGACCGCAAACGAGCGCAACCGCTTCTTGCGTATTGATGCCGTGGACGAAGTCACGGATGTGGCTTGCCTGTAGTGGGCCCGCTCCAACCTCCGCTCGATGCGGACCACCATCGACATAACAGCGCACGGAAAGATCAAGTCTCGCTTGGAGATTTTGCAGCCGATCGAGGCAAATCAGGTCACCCTGTCCTCGTGCTGCGTAAAGCAACCGAAAGGGCCTTGGATCTCCGTTGGCCGCAGCCTCCTCAATCATGCCGAGGAGCGGCGCAATGCCAACACCCCCAGCGATCAACAAAACCGGCGACTTGTCCGGCGGGACGATAAAACTTCCATGCGGGCCGTCAATGGCGACGCGCGTGCCCGGGACGATGCGTTCAAAGGAGCGCGTGCAGTCCCCCACTTCATTGATCAAAAGTCGCAGGCGGGGCAGATCGCCCGGTGCGGATGCGATTGAGAAGGGATGGTCGTGGAACGGGGGCCGGTGGGGCGCGAGCGTCATCCAAATGAATTGGCCCGCGCGGAAGCGAAGTCGCGTCGTGAAGGGACCGTGCAAAATCATCGCAACGGCGCGTTCGCCCACGCGTTGCACCTGTTCGACGCGCCACTTCTCGCGCCACATGCGCCAGGGTCTCACCACATACGCCAAGAGCATGGCCGCAACGGCACCGCAGGCGAACAGGATCCAAAGCAGGCGCAACGGCGCCTCGGCGCTGTAGGTCCCGGTTGTCGCGGCATGATGGAGGATGAGTCCCGCCACGACAATCGCCAACGGCCCATGGGTCATGCGCCAGAGTTCGTAGCGGATGAAGGGGAGCGTGCGCACCGTGGCCAGGGAAACAATAATCAGCAATCCCACGAGCGCCAGCACACCGCTGCGAAGGCGCGGGCTTGCCAGCATGCCCGTGAGCCGGTTCCACGCTGCGGCGGGATCGGCAAGCAGGGTATTCACAAGGTAGCTCAAGGGATGGAGCAAGGCGAAGGCGAGCAGTGCGAAGGCCGCGATGCGGTGAAACCCCATGGTGCGATCGATGCCGACGCGGCCCGAAATGCTCTCGTAGCGACCTGAACTCCAGAACTGCAGGAAGAGAAGCGCCGCAGCGCTTAGCCCAAGCGCGGTGGCAAGCTCGGCGAACGTGTCAGCGGGTTCGATTGCGGTGCCAAGCGCCGCTAGCAGCGGCAGCAGTGCGGCCACCACGAAGAGCACAGCAAGGGCGGTGCCGGGCAGTCCGTTAACAGGCAAAGGACGCGTTCGTGAGCCGCTATTCCTGGACCACGTGCTCATAAATGTCATCCTCCTGGGCATTGTGGATGCGAGCGAGCGCCTCGATGGATCCAATCACCCGCTGCGATCGCCGACCAGTATTGTCCGCGTCCTCTGCATCGCCCGCAATCCGGGCCAGCAGCCTTGCCTGAGGTCAATCCTGCCGGTGAGCGCGGCTCATTGCAGACAGTCCGTGGCCGTCCGCCACGTACTGCGGGTATCGCACAGCCGATGAGACAGCCCGCCGGCTTGCCCTCGACCTCTGCAAGAGTGGCACGCTTCACCCGTGTCACTCCCGCCGCGCGGGGGTACGCGGCTTTCCCGCAGCCGCCGCTCCCCGACGACGGAACTAGGCGACAATATACAGGAGAAGCACGGCCGACAGGAAGCGCCGCCATCCACAGCTAGTAGGCTTAGCGTAGGTGAGGACGGTCTGCCCGAGATGATTGATGAGGGTGGTCGGATTGGCGAAGGCGTCGGCGGCCTCATGGAGGGGTTTAGACAACCGACAGTTCAGGGCATTGGCGCCGTTTTGGATCAATCGGCAAGAAACAGGTCGCTGAAAAGCGTTTGGAGGCGCCGTCGATGAGAATAAATATTGGTGCTGCGTTGGGAGCAGCTATGATCGCGGTCGGGCTCGCAACTCCGAGTGTCCGCGGTGCCTATCGATCTGTGCAGGAGGCGCCGTCGGTACCGCAAGGGCGGGCAAAGCAGTGTCGACTATCGCCCCTATCGGCATTGTCACAGAAGCAAGAGGAAAGGTCGTTGGTGCCACGGGCCGCACCATCGGTATGGCTACGCCCCCTACTACAGTCCCGGGATTCATCTCTACTTCGGTCGTGGCTACCGACACCATGGTCATCGCGGCCATCATCGACACCACCGTCGACACTAGCAATTTTAAGCTTGTATTGTTGATTGCCCCGGCTCGCCGGTTAGAGCTGGGGCAATCTCGCCCGGTGGCACCCCAGCCGGAGTTTGCGGACGGTCACAGTTTGGTGTCCGCGACAGGTGACAAGCGGCGAGACGTATCCCTGATTCCGTAAAGGAGGCTCACCATGTCCGTGAACAAGGTCATCGAATTGATGGCGGAATCCTCGACATCGTGGGAGGATGCCGCTCAGAAGGCCGTCAGCAAGGCTGCCAATTCCGTCAAGCAGATCCGCTCGGTCTGGGTACAGGATTTCTCTGCCACCGTCGACGGCGAGGGCAAGCTTTCGACCTACCGCGTCACCTGTAAGGTCACATTTGAGGTCGAGGACTAAGCGGCGGCTGCGACGCGCGGTGGAGCGGTTACCATACCCGCACCGCGCGTCACAATCAGGGGGAGAGCGAGCAACCATCCGTGGCTGGCTTGATCATCATGGAGTCAGGCCGGCGCTGGTAAACAAATCCTACCGAGATCCCGGCTAGGGCTTAGTGGGTTCCTGAGAGCCCGATTCGGCTGCGGCTTCTTTGGCCTTATCGAGCACTTCTCCCGTCGCTCGCTTGGCGTTATCCAAGATATCGCGCGAAGCCTTGCTTGCCTCGTCCAGGAGATCGACCGCTTCATTCGCCCTATCGAACGCCCCCTCGCTGGCATTCTTAGCGGTTGCAAGTGCTCCGCGCGTCTTCTCCTTTGCCTTCTCGATGGCCTCGATGATTGCGCGCTTGGCAGACTCGATCGCCACATTGGTAGCGTCTTTGGCATCGTTGATCTTGTCTTTTGCCGTGCCATCGGGCGCCACTTCTGCTGCCGAGGTGCTCCCATCTGGAGACGGGAGCGGAGGTGCATTGTCCTGAGCCAATGCGGCCGACGTCGACAGCATAAAAGCGATGACGAGTGAGGACGGATCTCTCATGTTCATTTTGCAAACCCTATTAACGGTAAGCGGGGCGCATAATTGCAGACGACAGCCCAATTATCTCACGGCGTGTTCACGGTGGTAGCCTAAAAGATCAATCGATGAACGACATCACTTCCGATTTCCTATTGGTTGAATGGAACGCCATTATCGCCAAGTCAGCTAACGACAATGCGGTGGCGATGACGGCTTCATCGACGGATCGGGCTTGCCCGCGTCATGAGTCTACTTAGGGATGTTTCTCTAGTGCTTGACACCGCTCAACACCACCGCCGGGATAGGGTTTAGTGTCCTCGAAAAGGCGAGTGCGGCTATAGTGTCGCTTTGCGGGCGACGCGGAGGGTTCCGACGATGAATAAGATACTGTGCCCGGTTGACGATTGCGAGCCGACCAAGGTGGCCGCGCGGCTCGCGGGAACATTGGCTGCCGCCACCGGAGCTGATCTCACCCTGCTCGCCGTAAATGAGATGATTGGCGGCTACATGCGCCGCGACGCTTCTGCGCTGCTCTGGTCGCCATCGCAGCTGAGCGCCCTTCTGGATGAAGCTAAGGCCGCGGCTACGTCGACCGGCGCTGAAAAGATAGAGACGGCCAGCATCGAGAGCCGGGACGTAGCGCGCGCCATTTCCCAGTATGCCGAGCAAAACGGATACGACCACATCGTGATCGGTTCGGGTGGAAAGGGCGCCGTCAAGCGCATGGTTTTGGGCTCCGTGTCGGCCGACGTCGTCAACCGCGCGCCTTGTCCCGTTACAGTGGCGCGCTAGGCAACAAGCTCCTCTTGGGCGATGAATGGCTCACCGAATTTTGGACGGAGGCATGGCATGACTCTTCACAATACCAAGCCTGTCATCAAAGCGGCTGTGCTCGCGACACTCGCCATTCTGACCCTTGCCGCGCTGACACGCATTGCAGCGGCTCAGTCAGGGGCCTGGCCAACCATTCTTCGCGAAGGGGCAGAGGAGTACGCGGAGAGCTGCGCCGCCTGCCATGGCACGGACTTCAAAGGGAGTGGCGAACTCGGCCAGAAACTGTTCAAGAAGCCCCATGACCTGACCGAAATCGCCAAGCGCAATGGTGGCGTATTTCCATTTCGGCGCGTGTTCGATGTCATAGCTGGCGACCAGACCGTCGAGGGCCACGACACCATGCACATGCCGAAATATGCCGAGCGAATGAAGCGGGAGGACTTCCAGCCTGGCTATAATCCAGCGCACGTGCGCATCCTTGAACTCACGCACTATCTCGAGAGCATCCAGGCCAGACAGTGAGTGACCGGTTGCCAATTGCTGGTCTCAACGGCGGTAGCAGGCCGTGCCCTGGTTGCGGTGGATGAAACGGACACGATCCGTGCGTTCTCGCGACGTTTCAACACTTTCTGCAAAGCCAGTTTGGTGAAACGGGCTAGCGGGTCACTGTTGCACGGCATGCACGTTGTGATGCGATGTTTGACGTTGCTCAACACACCGAATCCCGAAACGACGCTAGATTGCAAGCAGAATCCTGATGATTGCCTTCGAGGGAGACCGCAATGTCTTACTGGTCCGCTTGTCGCGACGCTTTCCGGGGCGCGCTAACCGCGCTGTTGTGGTGCAGCGGCGCAGCTGCGGCCGATCCCGTCGATGAGTGCGGCAAGTTGAGGAACTCGCCGGAGAAGATTGCGGCGTGCACGGCGGTCATTACCAATGCAGCCTCGTCGACCCAACAAAGGGCAATGGCATTCCGAAATCGTGGCCTCGCGCGTGCGGAAGCGGCGGCCAACGAATATGCGGAACAAGATCTAACCGAGGCCTTGAAATTGAATGGGACCGACGCTGCGGCACTTGCCGGCCGGGCACGCGTTCGCATGACGCGCAAGGACACAGCTGGAGCAATCGAAGACTTTAACGTCGCGATCAATTTAAAGCCGGAGAACCCCCAGTATCTGATGGGCCGCGGTTATGCGCATCTCATCAAGGGCGATCATATTTCAGCTATCGCGGATTTCTCGGAAGTCATCCGCATCAATCCGAAGCACGCGAGCGCCTTCAATCATCGCGGGCTTGCATACCGAAAGGCCGGCGATCATACGCGTGCTACAGCAGATTACTCCACCGCGATCGAGCTCAATCCTGCCTATGCCCTGGCCTACAACAACCGTGGCTACGTCTACGAGTCGGAGGGCCGAAAGGCTGAAGCAATCGCTGACTTCGGTCGCGCGCTTGAGTTGGACAGAAGCCTTACGGGCGCTGCCGACGGCTTGAAGCGCCTTGGCGTTGCTGGGGCGTTGGCCGCCGAAACGGAGGCGCATATTCGGGACGGGAAGATGCTTGTTGAAGCGCGGTGTAGCGGTTGCCATGCAGTGGGATTAACAGGAGACAGCCCCAATCCGAGGGCGCCCCCCTTCCGCAAGCTTTTCGAGCGCCATCCCGGTCTCGCGTTGCGGGACCCGCTTACTCGCGGTATTGCCGCACCGCATGAGGATATGCCGAAATTCGTGTTCACCGATCAGCAGATCGACCGGATTATCGCCTATGTGAACAGCTTCCCCGAAAACAAATGATGGTTAGCGTATGGCCCCGGTCGGGACCCATACATATCAGCGCCCTTTCCTTAGGCTTGGCTGTCCCAAAAGCAAACCTAGACAGCCGCGATATCGGCATGGCCAACCGAAGTGGCGTCTACTTCTGGTCGGGACGAACCTGTCTGTGAGGAGACGTCTGCGGCACGCAGATGCGGTTCTCGAAAACCATGGAGACGCGCTTTCGCGCGCAGGACATGCGCCGCAGCGGATTCGGTGTGCCGATAAACTTCATACTCGAACAGGAGGCGGGCGAGCAATTCCCGCGCATGGAGCGCATAGGGGGAGGCAGCGTCTATGCCGAGATCCGCATAGGTCTGGTCTAGGATGCGCTCCATGCGACGCAATTGATCGTTGTCGTACCAGCGGGCTTTCATAGCTGAGGCTCCTACGCAATACGATCTGGATGATCAGACGCCCGATCAGCTGCCGAGTAAAGCGCTAAAGTCTGTCCCTTCGTCACACTCTGAATGATTCCTTGCGCTCTGCCGAAGACCCTACGCGCCGAGGAGCAAGAGCAGGAATAAATCCCCTTGGCCGGGGCCATACTTTCCCGAATCAGAAGGGGAGCGGCTTTCGCATGCGTCGTGTGCGCGCGAAACCGCCAACCACCGGCCCTTGTCCTAATCCGAAATGGTCAGGGCGGCACGCATATGGCTCGTCGTTAGGTAGGGAAGCGACGCAATCCCGAAACCGGCAACAACATCGAGCAGCCCGCGGCTCTCCTCGGTTCGCCCGCAGGCGGTGTCACTAGCGCCGCCGGACAGGGGCTTTCGCTGCTTCCCGCGCCGAGTCTCTAATAATCTCGCGTTGGGGTCACCATATGGGGGTCTATAGAGGAGCGAGATGATGCGACTTGATCGAAGATGGATACCGATTCTTGCTGCCGCTGGGGTCGCTTTAACAATGGCGCATAGCCCACCCGCCACCGCCTCGAACGCCAAGTCCATCGCCTTGCTGGGCACCCATTTCCAGAACGACAATGAAATATATGAACCAACCAGTGCCGCGGAACGCGCGCGCCTTAAGAGGGTTGGTGAGGCGTTTACGGAACAGCTCGCCAACTCGGGCCAGTTCTTGGTGAAGCCGGTGCCTCAGGCGATGGCGGCCAAGATCGAGGCTGGCCAACCTCTTGGGGAATGTGGCGGCTGCGAACTCGACTTTGGCGCCGCGCTCGGGGTCGACGAAATTGCTTGGATCAACGTCCAGAAAGTCTCCAATCTCATCCTCAATCTGAACGTCTATATCGCCGACGTGAAGACGAAGAAGATGACATTCGTGCGCAGTGTCGACATCCGCGGCAATACGGACGAAAGCTGGTTGCGCAGCCTCACCTATCTCGTCAAGAACTACCTGCTGCCAAGCCAAGGCTGAAGCGACCCGTAAAGCCATTTCCTCTGGAGTTTGTTGGTAAGGCGTTCGGCTAGAACTCGCGGTCGTCCTCGCGCCTGCGCGCCTTCGCCTTTTTCTTCTTCTCGAACGGGCGGGGCCCGCTCATGGCCTTCGCCACATCCCGCGCCACCTTCTCCTTGAACGACAGCGTGCCTTCGAACTGCTCCTGCAGGTGGTCGCGCTCCTTGATGTGACGTTCAAGCTCCCGCTTGCCGACAAGCCCCATGCGGTACAAGGCGACAGCGAAATCAAGGCCGTCTGCGGCCTCCATCAACTCGTTCAAGGCTTGGGTCCGTCCACTGGGCGGCTCCGCCTCACGGCGGCCAAGGTAGTCCGCCCTCCCCTCCCCGAATTGCGCCTCCAAACGCTTTAACCCAAGCCCCTTACCCAGGCTGGAAACTTTGACCGTTCCTTCCGGGTCGGCCAGCACCAACCCCTGCCCTTTGCGCACCAACATCATGCCGCGCTCGGCAACCGCCGCGTCCAACTCTTCCCAGGAGCGCGCTTGCACAAACATCTCTGCCAAATCTCCACGCTCCGCCCTAACCCGATCCTCTGACCACGCCGGCACCTTTTCCAGACCGAGCCGTTTGGCGCGCTGGAAGGCCCCGTCCCGTTCGCCGCGAGGCTCAGCCTCGTACTCCGGCTCGTTGTGCCTACCGGGCACGTAGTCGAAGCCATACTCGCGCGCCTGGTCGGCGAGACTGCGCTCGATGCGCACCCAGTCCTGCCTCCTGTTCCAGGCCTTGTGCGTTTCGGGGTGGATGCGGTTGACGACGATGTGCAGGTGCTTGTGACGGGTGTCGGCGTGGGCAACGTAGAGGCGCTGGTGTTCCTCCAACGCGAGGTCCCGGCAGGTGTTGTCGGCCACCTGCTGCATGATGGTGTCGGTCGGGTGCTCGTCGTGGTGCCAGCTGATGACGAAATGGTAGACCGGCGCGTTGCATCGGCGATTTAGGCTCGCGGTCGCCCGCATCAGTCCCGGCGCGAGCTCCGGGTCGTCGGTCGCCAAGTTGCGGACATCGGTCCAGGCAACGCGCGCGGGATCATTTTTCCTCCCCTTCTCGCCCTTGAGCAGATAGGTGACGACGCCTTTGAATCCTCTCCCGGCCTTCGGCACCTTCCCTATCATGCAAGCGACCGCTCCATGACGGCGATGGCGCGACTCATGGCGAGCTGCAACTCGGACATCATGTGGACGGCCTCGTCGCGGCTGATGGGCACCATCCCGGAGTTGGCTTGCTTGGCCAACTGATTGACGTTCACACCGACCTTGCGGATGTGCAACCCGACCTGGTTCACCTCATGGGCAAGGTTGTCCAGGCTCACACGCTTCAGGTTCCGTCGCTTCAAATCGGCGGCCGACGCCGCGCCGGCATCAACCGCAATCAGGTGTCTGAGGTAGCTGGCGTCGCTCAGTCCTGCGGCTTTGGCTCGCTCGAGGAAAGCGGCATGCAGTGCCTCGTCGACGTTGGTGCTGAGGCGGTGCTCAAGCGGATTAGCTTTGCGCGTATCCTTGGCCGGCATTGCGTGCGGAAGCCCCCCTGGCGTCTGAAGGGCAAGCAAGTGCTCTTGAGGCCACAGGCCGAATGAGCATCCTTTTGGTTCCATTTTTGGACCAAAAGACTTGCTTGCTCCTGCTCCCCTCAAACTACGGTGTGTCGCTCCCCTCGTACATACAGTCTGCATACAGCGTAAGCAGTTGCCAACACGAACGCCACAGGCGCGGCACCTGCAACGCGGGGGCTGCCTGCCCCCGCACCCCCGGGGATTTTTCAGTCGGTGATGCGGCGCAGGACGGCGCTACGTTGCGTTTCCAATGCGGACAGCTCCACCCATATCGGCCAACCGAAACCGCTGCAAAACGCCTCTGGCGCGGCGCCGACATCCTTTCAGCGCATGTGCAAGGTTGCCTAAGCCAGCACCCCCCTGCGGCGTTGGTTTCCGGAGCCACCCGTCACCGCCAAGTCAGCCGGAATGGACGGGGTCCCCGGCAAGGGCTTCGAGCGCAGCGCCCCTTGACGGGGTGGCCAGCCGGCTAGGCGCACGCGGGACGGGCGGCGACCCACGCCGCAAGGCGTTGGTTTCTGGTGGACCCGGAGAACGGGGCGTGCCGATTGAACGGGAATTATTCCCTGTCGTCGTCGCGGTTGCGGTCACGGCGACGCATCTCTTCGAGCGAGCGTTCAGGGAAACCGCGAGGCGGGACCAGCTCAATGCGGAGGGGTTCCTCGCGGTCGGAGTCCATCGCGCGGATTTTTCCTCCCTCAACATTGAAGATGACCTCCTGGCCGTCAATGTTGTAGCGGCGCGCGCGGCCGCGGTTCCGCTCGCACAGAATATTTTCCCTTCTGGCGGTCAGCTCGCATAGCTCGCGATCGGCATCCTTAGCCACGGACAGCAAGTCAACCACCCGATCATGTTCCAGTCCCCTGCCGACCGCATAGGGCCGCGAGAAGCCCAACTCCCTCGGGGAATCGGCCAACCGTTCGGCCACGTGGTCGATGCCGAACTCCTCGGCCAGGGTGAGCAGCTTGTCGACCGACTCTGCCGATCCGCCAATCTCGTGAAGCGCGAGGCGGAAATGGTCCTTGCTGCGGAAGTAATGCTTCCGCGAGTCCTCAATCTCCTTGGCCAGGTTGATGAGTTCGTTCTCGTCGGGGTCCATGGGCCGCTCGTTGCCAGTACACGGAAATTGCGAAAGACAGCTCGTACGAAGCAACGGTACACTGCGTTTGATCGGTAAGGCCACCCACACGTGATGCAATGACAGCCAGTCAGACCGGCGGAGATGACATTCGCGCATTGGCCAGGGAGCATCATCTCCTGACCACGCCCGAGGCTGCACGCATCCTGCGGCTCAAGCCGCGCACGCTCGAAGCGCTCAGGGTGCAGGGCACCGGCCCGCGTTACTATAAGATGGGCCCCGGCCGGATGGCCCGGGTGGTTTACCGGCGGGCGGATCTGGACGCGTGGGTGGAACAGTTCAGCTATAGCTCCACGTCGGAATACGACGCGTAATCGTAGGTCACAGAAGGGCATGCGGCGTGTGGGAAGTGCGAGAAATGTGTGACCTAGGTGTGACCTAGAATTTCGCCCCGGGGGCGCTGCGCTGCTAACTCATTGATTTTATGGTACCGCCTCCCCGGCTCGAACGGGGGACCTCTAGATCCACAATCTAGCGCTCTAACCAACTGAGCTAAGGCGGCCCGGAATGAAGCGTGCTTATAGGAGCGCGGGCGAGCGGCTGCAACCCTCATTGCTGGCCTCGGCCAACATATCGGCCCGCCGCGACGCCGGCCGCCACCTGCCTATCGACGCGCGGGCGAGCGGCTTGACGCCCGGGACCGTGACCGCGATGGTCGCGGACCCATGACCCTCAGCACCCCGTCGTCCGCGCCACCGGAGCCTGCCGGCCCCCTCGAACCGCTCAAGCGCCTGCTCGCACGGCGGCGTCGGCGCTCGCACGCGGCGCCGGGCTGGGGATTGGCGGTCAGCCTGGCGCTTGCGGTGCTGGCGCTGCCCGTGCTCGCCGTCGTCTATCTGGCCGCCACGCCGGATGAGAACGTGTGGCCGCATCTCGCCAGCTCGGTGCTGCCCGAATCGCTCCGCCAGACACTGCTGCTCGGTCTCGGGACGGCCATCGTCACGCTGGTCGCGGGGACGGCCACGGCGTGGCTCGTGACCATGTACCGCTTTCCGGGACGGGCGGCGCTCGACCGGCTGCTCGTGCTCCCGCTCGCGATCCCGACCTATATCGCCGCCTACTGTTACGCGGACCTGCTCGATTACGCCGGCCCCGTGCAGACCGGCCTCAGGTCCTTCTTCGGCTGGTCGACGCCGCGCGACTACTGGTTCCCGTCGATCCGCTCGATGGGCGGGGCGATCCTCGTCATGTCGGCGGTGCTCTATCCCTATGTCTACCTCGCCGCCCGCGCCACGTTCGTACAGCAATCGGTGTGTGCGCTCGAGGTTGCGCGCACGCTCGGCCGCAGCCCAATGGGCACCTTCTGGGCGGTGGCGCTGCCGCTTGCGCGGCCGGCGCTCGCGGCAGGCGTTGCGCTGGTCCTGATGGAGACGCTGAACGACCTCGGCGCCGTGCAGCATCTCGGCATCGAGTCGCTCTCCGCCGCCATCTACGCCACCTGGCTGCAGCGCTCGAACCTCGGCGGCGCGGCCCAGCTCGCAACCGTCATGCTCGGCCTCATCGTCGTGCTGCTCGCGGCGGAACGCATCGCGCGCGGCGGGGCCAAGGTGCACCACACCACCGGGCGCTACCGCGCCATTCCATTCCACGACATCCAGGGCTGGCGCGGCTACGTCGCGGCGCTGCTCTGCTCCATCCCGTTCGTGATCGGCTTCGTGGTGCCGTGCCTGCTGCTGATCCACTATGCCTTCGGACACGCGGCCGCCGCGCTTCAAGGCGGGTTCCTGATGGCGGCATGGAACAGCATCCTGCTCGCGACGCTGGCGGCCATCGTCGCGATCGCGTTCGCGCTCCTCATCAGCTATGCACCGCGCGTCGCGCCGGGGCCTGCCACGCATTTCGCCGTCCGCACGGCGGGATACGGCTATGCGCTGCCGGGGACCGTGCTCGCGATCGGCGTGCTGATCCCGCTCGCGGCGCTCGACAACAGCGTGGACGCGCTCTTCCGCAGCGTGTTCGGCGTCTCAACCGGCCTCATCCTCTCGGGCTCGATCGCGGCGCTGGTCTACGCCTACGTCATCCGCTTCCTCGCGGTTGCGCTCGGCGGGCTCGAAGCGGGGCTCGAACGCATTTCGCCGAACCTCGATGCCGCCGCCCGCGCGCTCGGCGAGACGGCGGGGGCCGCGCTCTTCCGCGTGCACCTGCCGTTGCTGCTGCCCGCGCTCGGCGCGGCGGGACTTCTCGTCTTCGTCGACGCCCTTAAGGAGCTGCCGGCCACGCTGCTGCTGCGCCCCTTCAACTTCGAGACGCTCGCGACGCACGTCTATGCGTTCGCGGCCTTGGAGCAGATCGAGGCCGGGGCACTCGGCGCGCTCGCGATCATCCTCGCCGGGCTCATTCCGCTGGTCGTGCTGCACCGCGTAATCGCGGGACGCGCAGGCCAGACATGAAAAAGCTCCGGGACGATCCACGCCGCCCCGGAGCGCACTCACGTCCTACGGCTTGTCTCGCTACTGCTTCACGCCTTCGACGTGGAGATCGAGATAGACCTCCTTGCCGGCGGGACCGAGATCGAACGTGATGCCGTAGTCGGCAAGGGCCAGCGTCGTCGTGCCCTTGAAGCCCGCGCGCTCGCCGCCCCACGGGTCCGATCCCGCGCCGACGAACTCCGCGTCGATGGTGATCTCCTTGGTGACGTCGCGCAGCGTGAAGTCGCCCACGATCTTGGCCTTGCCGTCGCCGGCGGGCTCGATCGACTTCGAGACGAACGTCGCCTTCGGGAACTTCGAGACATCGAGGAAGTCTTCGTTGCGAAGGTGCTTGTCACGCTCGGCGTGGTTCGAGTTGACGCTGTTGGTGTCGATCTCGACGCTCACCTTCGAGGCTTCCGGCGCGCTCGCGTCATAGCTGAACGTGCCGCTGAACGTGTCGAAGCGGCCGGTCAGCCAGCTGAAGCCGAGGTGATTGACGCGGAAATTGATCGAGGCGTGAGCCCCCTTCGTGTCGATAGCGTAATCGGCTGCGGACGCAGGCGTGGCCACCACGAGTGCGGCGACCAGCGCGAGAGGGCTCAAGCGATGCAACATGGATATGTGTCCTTTCTGATCAGAGAAATTTCGAAATCGAAGATCAAACTCCAGAGCGTGATCCGTTTCGATTGAAGCGGGATCACGCTCTGTCTCTTTGGTGAGACCGACTATCACGCTTCAGGCTGGTAGGGCCTGAAGCGATCATGGTCACTTTAGTGAGACCGACTATCACGCTTCAGGCTGGTAGGGCCCGAAGCGATCATGGTCATTTTAGTGAGACCGATGATTCACGCTTCAGGCTGGTAGGGCCTGAAGCGATCATGGTCATTTTAGTGAGACCGATGATTCACGCTTCAGGCTGGTAGGGCCTGAAGGGATCATGGTCCAGGTGGGCCGGACCACATGCGCGTGAGGGTCGGCTTGTGGTCGAGAAAGTGGTGCTTCAGCGCAGCCAGCGTGTGAACGACGGCAAGGCCGATTACCGCGTAGGAAAGCCACACATGCACGGCGCCTGCCGTGCTCTCCAGGCCAGGGTTGCTGCCGGGTGAGGGGATCGCGAACCAGTCGAAGACATGGATCGGCCGTCCGTCGGCCGTCGACATCAGATAACCGCTCACGACGATGGCGAAGAGAAGCAGATAGAAGCTCCAGTGCGCGAGGCGGGCCCCGACGCGCTCGAGCGGGGGAAGGTCGTCGTCGGACGGCTTTACGTTCGCGACACGCCAGAGAAACCGCGCGACGAGCGCGAAGGCCAACAGCATCCCGATGCTTTTGTGCCAATGCGGCGCCGTGGTGTAATACGGATCGTAGTAGCCGAGCCCGACCATCCAGACGCCGAGGCCGAACAGGCCGACGATGACGAGCGCTGTCACCCAGTGAAACAGGCGGCTCACGAGGCCGTATCCTGCAATCGTATCCCGCAACAGCATCTTCGCGGCTCCCCTACGATCGGTGCCACCGTTCACAAGGCCCGGTGGGGCACATCCCCGCTCAATCCTCCGTGCTAGGTATTGGCGCAGCAGGAGCGTTTCAAGATGACCGTCGAGATGAACGCACCGCCCGTTGTCCTATGTCAGAAACAGATGTGGCCGCAGGCATTAGCCTACGGCCACATTGATGATCAGGATGCGAACTTCGGATTTGCAAACTTCGGATTAGAGGCCGAAGTAGATGCCGAAGCGCGGACGGCGATGGTAGCGATAGCCATAATAGCCGGGGCCGCCGTAATAGTAGCGCGGGCGATAGTAGCGCCGGTGGCCGTAATATCCACGATGCCGCCAGCCGCGACGATAGCCACGATGCCTATGGCGATAGTAGCGGCGCCTTACTTCATGAACGCCAGCATTGTCCGTGGTCGCAAGCTTGTTTGCGATTCCCGCGGCGCCGCTGGCCGGCATGGCCTGAGCAGGAGCTGCAGCGAAGAAGGCTGCACCGGCTCCGAGCATGGCCACAGCGATGAGCTTTCGCAT
>ERZ869909.1652-NODE-1652-length-17433-cov-8.227645_pt1 | contig 17433 bp, 14 predicted proteins | sample MGYA00520892_ERZ869909 | MGnify/ENA primary metagenome ERZ869909 (study PRJEB32215, sample SAMEA104723947) | bioreactor metagenome | biome: bioreactor; feature: anaerobic bioreactor; material: water | place: China | collected 2015-03-12 ...
CGGGCGCCTGCGCCAGCGCGCTCGGCGCCAGCGCGAACGCCAGCGCCGCGCAAGCCGGCGCGAGGCGGACGCACGCGCGAAGGCGCGCGGCGCGCACGCGCTCAGTCCTTAGCGTCACGCTTGGACGGACGCGACCACACGAGATGATGCACGTCGGTTTCGTCGGGCGACTTGAACAGATTGGCGCGGATGGGCCGCGCGAAGCTCGGGTCGTCGAGCTGGAGCGAGAGATAGCCGCCCGCACGCTCGCCGGTGCGATTCCACGCCGCGCCCACCTCCGGGCCGTCGCCGTCGCCGAGCCGGACGCGCCAGTCGGGCGCATTGTCGGCTTCGCTCGGCTCGGCCGGAACGAGCGCCAGTTCAATGTCGAGCGTCAGCGTGTGGAGACGGCCCTGATAGCCGTCCGCCGTGCGTGTAAAGATGCCGATCTGCGTCATCGCGAGTCTCCTTGCGTGAAGAAGCGCGCGAGCTCGCGGTCGTCCGCGCGCCAGTGAAAACGGCCATCGCCGTCGGGGTCGGTGAGGAGCGCGCGCGCTCGGCCGCGCACAACGCTTGCGGGCAGCGGGCCGAAATAGCGTCCGTCGAGGCTGTCGGGCGCGAGCGGGTTCATCAGGAATATCTCGCCCGCGCGAAGCACGCGGCAGCCTTGCCAATCGGGCAGCGGACGGCCGCGGCCGTCGCGCGCACGCGCGGCGCCGAACGGCCGGCCGTCGACCGTCACGAGCGCGTCGGTGCGGCACACGCTCTGCCCCGGCAGCGCGACAACGCGCTTCAGGATCGGCATGTCCGGGCCGAGATAGCCGCGCTCGACGATGAAGCGCTCGATCGCGGGCGGCGGCGTGACGGCGACAAGGTCGCCGAGCGCTGGCCGCACGCCGCGCTCGATCGTGTAGAAACCGATCGGCGCGCTCGGCGTCGCATTCCACACCAGGCGCGGCGCGAACTCGACATAGGCCGGCGTGAGCACGGCCGCGAGGCCGAGCGCGCCGAGCCAGAGGACGCGGCGGCGCTTCATGGCGCGAGCTCGCGGCGCAGCAGCCAGGCGCGGTGACGCGCCGCGCTGTAGGCGCGCGGACGCTCGCCAGCGGCAAGCCGGTTGTGGACGTGGCGCCAGTGATCGGGCGCGACATCGGCCGGTGCGATGCCGAGCGCCTCGATCGCGTCGATCGCGGCAAGCACCTGGCGCACTTTGGGCCAGCCGCTCAGATTGAGCAGCACGAGCGCGCCCGGCGTGACGCCGGGCAAGGTGGTGCAAGCAGCGCCGGGCGCGATCGCGCGGGCGATGGCGATGCGCGAGACGACAGTGCCGTAGTCGTTCGACTCCCAGCGCACGAACGCGAACACGGCGCCCGGCGTGAAGCTCAACACGCGGCGGCGCCGGTCGATGATGCGTTCGCGCGCGACCGCGCCGAAGCGAATCCAGTGCTCCTTGCGCTGCTCGATCCAGATCAGCCGAACATGGGTGAGCGCCTCATCGCTGTGCGCGCCGACGCGCGTTGGCGACACGGCGTTCGCGCGCGTATCCGCAGCCGCGATCATGGCTGCGCGTTCGCCGGCAGACGCTTGGCGGGATGGACGATCCCCTCGCCGGGGTCGGACGTCGACCGCCTCGCGCCCAGCGCAGCCCAGGCGTCCAGATCCTCGATCGCATAGACGATGCGCCCGCCGAGCTTGCGATAGATCGGGCCGGTTCCGAAGCAGCGATGCTTTTCCAGCGTGCGCGGAGAAAGGCCGAGACGGGAGGCCGCTTCGGAGGTGCGCAGAAAGCGTGGCGCAGCGGGGGAATTGGGGGCGGGCATCGGGCTCCTCCGGCGGCGCCCCGGCCGCAATCGCGGGCGGGAGCAGTTCGGAGGGGACGCTGGCGTTTGCGCGCCATGCCGAGGGATGGTCGAAGTTAGTGGGGGCGATTTCCGACCCCACGGCGCGACGGCGCCGCGAGGAGCGCGCGATAGCCGCCGCGCATGAGCTGGCGGCCGGTCGTGAGCGCGCGTTTGGTGCGCGAATGGAGGTCGCTGCCGACCCAGGCGCGCCCGGAGATGGCGCGTCCGAACAGCACGCGCGCGATCTCGCGCTGGCTTGCGCCGGCGAGATGGCCGTCAAGCGCGCGCAAGGCGTAAGCGAGGCGCAGGCGTTGTTGCGCGGTGAGTCGCCACGGCTTGGGCGCATCGCCGGCGACGCGGCCGCGCAGCACGCGATCGAAACGCGCCGCGGCGGCGATGCGAAGGCCGAGATCGTCGCCGACCGGAATCAGCACCGTGAACGCGCCGGTGAGCGATGGACCATGCACGGCTAGGTGAAGGTCGCCCGAGCTGGTGCGCAGGATCAGCGTATGTCCGCCGGCGTCGACGACATGCGCAGCCAGCGCAGCGAGGCGCGCAAGGTCGATCATCCGCGCCGAGGGCAGCGCTTCGGGCGCCGGCGCCAGCACGATGCCGACCGGCAAGTGCTCAGCCGGCCACAGCGCTGCCTGGTCGCGGCAAGAGATGCTGGGATCTGCCGGGAAAGTGCAAACCCCATCGCCGCGCGAACTCCTTTCGCGCGACGCGCCCATCCACCTCGCCGCTGGCGATCCGCCGCTCCGTGCGGGCGTGGTCGTGCCGATAGTCCGGATTGCGGCGTAGAAACTCGAACGCGAAATCCGTGCGCTCGAGATCGCCGAGCTCATGTGTGGCGCACGGTTCGCGCCAATCGGTCAGGAAAGTCATGCGTCCCGCTCCCGCCGTTGCGAGCTGCGGACTATTTTGACGGCGCGGCGCTCCAGCTAGGCCCCGCGCAACGCGCCGCGATGCACTCCCTGCGTGCATCTGGCGGCGCGCACGCGCGGGCGTCGCGCGTTGCGCGAACGCGTGTGCCGCGCGGCCGATCGTGCAGCGAAACGCGCGCACCGGCCTGTTCGCGCGTGGCGCGAGAGATTCGCGCGGCGCCGCTCGCGATGATCGTCAACAGGCGAGTCGCGGCTGCTTGCGGGCGTGTCGCGTTCGCTTTTGCCGCGAACCGAATGGTTCGCGCGGGGAATCGCGCAACGCGAGCGTGACGCGCCAGCATTCGCGCGCTAACATCTGCGCGCACTCGTGAGCTCCCCTAAAACTTGCAGCATTGTCGCGTGATCGTCATGCGCGCGACGCATTGCGTGATGCCAGCGTGGGCAGTGCAATTTCAGGATCATTTTCGGAAGCGAACACGTTAACCATGATCTAGTGATGCTGTCTTTGCAGCGATTGCGCGCATTTCTGCCCATCGCGCGCCAATCCTTCGCACGCGAAGAAGGCGGCGCTGGCTCGCAGCGCCGCCTTCGGCGGTCGGCGCATCAGCGCCGATCGAACGGGTCGTATTCGCACAGGATCTCCTCGGGGTCGCCGTCATATTCTCCGGTCGGCATCGCGGCGAAGCCGTTGCCGGCGCGGAAGAGGACGGTGCGCGTCATCAGCGTGCGCGCGAGGTTCCAGGCGAAGGACTGAGCGGTTTCGAGGGACATAAGAGCGACTCCTGCCTTGGAGCGGGGACCGTCCCCGCTCGACAGGCGCCCGACAGGCCGGCGCAGGGCCGCGATCACCGCGTCCGGCTCGCCGGCGCGGCCGCACGCTTTGCGTAGCGGACCCCTTGCGGGTTGATCGTGGAAGGCCCTGCGTCGGCCGGAGGATCGCGCGTCAAAGAGCGGAGATGGTCTCTGCGCAAAGGCAGACGTGCCGCCGACGTCGCTCGAAGCCGCGGTTCGCACGTCCGGACCTCATGAAGATGCGAACGCTGATGCCGCGCGTCGTTCGACCGAGCCGCTGACGCGCATGGCGTCCGGAGATCGCGGCGGCCCGATCCTGTGCGAACACGACCGTTGCGCGAAGCGTCCCGCCGAAGACGTCGAGGCCGGAACGGGCAGATTCAATTTAGGCGACGCCTTTAACTCAGACGACCGTGCGCACGCCGCGCCGCGCTGGTGCAGCGAGCAAAGGAAAGGCCGGCCTCGCGGGATGCGAGGCCGGCCAAGGGTGCGCCGATCAGGCAGGGTTCCAGATCAGCACCATCTTGTTCGGATCGTCGCCGGGAGCCGGCGCGAGGTTGCAGTAGATCGACCCGAATTCGGGCGCCGACAGCGAGACCGACACATATTCCTCGCCGGTGCTGCGGGAGATCCGATTCCAGCCGGCGCCGAGTTCATAGCCGTTGCGGCGGCTGATGACGCGGAAGTCCGGCTCGTTGTCCTTGGCCTTGCGACCATTGGGGACGATCGAGATCGGCGCCTGGACGTTGAGCGTCGCGAGGGTGCCGTCGAGGGAGCCGTCCGACTTGCGGGTGAGGTTTGCGATGGTAGCCATTTTCTTCACTCCTTCGGTGGTCGGGACCATTCCCGACGGCGCCAACCGAAGGGGCCGTGAGCCGCCGTCACCGGAGCGTCAGCGCAGGACTGCCCCCTTGCGGGGATGACGGCACTAGGCGAGCGCGCCCCGCAGAAAGGCGACGAATGAGGGATGGGCCGGGCCGGCCGGAGGATGAAATGGCGCCTCGCACCGAGCCCGCGCGGACGGCGCGCGGCGGCCGCCGCGCATCAGCGCTGACGCGCCAACACGAACTCCTCCCCTGGCAAGGCCGAGGACAAACAGCGTGACGCACGCTTCAGGCGCAACGACCTGTGCCAACGCCGCCGCGCATCGTTTCCCTCCCGCACGGCGCGGAAGATGTCCGCTTCGCATCGTGCGTCGATCGGATCGCCGTGCAATCCCGCGCGCTCTCGGCGCGCCGACAGGTCGGCGACTGATCGAACGCTCCCGCACGGCGCGCCCGGCCGGCCTCGTATCTCGCGAGGCCCGGCCCCGGCGAGCGAAGCCAGCATGGAGTGCGCGCGTATATGGACGCCGTCATCGCGACGATGACGTCCACAAGAACGCGATCGCCAGGTTGATCGCGCCAGCGGGACGTCGCCACCATCATCATCACCACCATCGTTGTGATGTTCGTCATCAACGTCCCGGCAACGCCACCGACGCCATCGCCTCGCGCCCCTAGGCGCAGCGAGTATCAGACAATACTGCAGGCGACCTCGCCTGCGACCGCCCAGCCGACCGCACGCGAAGCGCGCGCGGGCGCGCCGCGCGGCGATGTGACGGCGATGCGAGGAAAGCGGCGGCGCCTAAGCGCCGCCGCGATTGCGGAAGTCCATGACCACAAGGCCCATCTTGCGCGCCTTGTCGGCCAGGTTGTCCTGGATGCCGGTGCCGGGAAAGACGATGACGCCCTGCGGCAGCTCGGCCAGGAGCTCGTCGTTGCGCTTGAACGGCGCGGCCCGGCGATGGACGCCCCATTTCGGCTTGAACGCGATCGCAGGCACGCCGCGATCTTCGGCCCAGCATTGGGCGATGCGCTCCGCGCCCGTATCCGCGCCGCCATGCAGGAGCACCATGTCGGCATATTTGGCGCGCACCTTGTCGAGCACCTGCCAGATCAGCGCATGATCGTTCGCCGTGACACCGCCCGAGAAGGCGATCTTCGGGCCGTTGGGCATCATCACCTTGGCGTCGGCCCGCTTGCGCGCACGCACGAAGTCGCGGCTGTCGACCAGGGCCGCGGTGAGCTTGCGGCGATTGACGCGCGAGCCGGTGCGCGGCGTCCAGGCGTTGCGAGTGTGGAGGCGATATTGCTCGGCGGCGGCTTCGCGGAAGAACTCCATCGCGTCGCGGCGTTCGATCAGGGTATGGCCCTCGCGCAGCCGCCGCTCCAGCTCTTCGGAGCGGACCTCGGAGCCGTCCTGTTCGCGTTGCAGCGTCTTTTGCGCCACCTCATTGTCGTCGAGCTCGCGTTCGACCCGTTCTCCGGCGCGATGGAAGACGTTGACGATCCCCCACAGCAGATCTTCGAGGTCGGGCTCGAGGCGGGTGTCGACGAACGTGGCGACCATCGCGTCGAACATGTCGGCGACGGCGCCGGCGGCCTGCCGCGGTTCGGGCAGCGGGCGCTGGTCCGGCTCGTTCGAGAAGGCCCGGTAGCCGTAGAGGGTCATCTCCTGGAGCAGCACGGCGGTCGGGGAGAGGGCGTCGGCCTCTTCAGTCTCCAGAGGGTCGTGTTCGGGGGTCATCGCATCGCCTTTCGGTTCGGCGGCCGCGCCTCTCGCGGCCTTAGCAGGCGGCGTGAGACGGCGGGCGATGCAGGGCCGCACCGGAACGGACGGAGCGTCAGCGGAGGTAAGGCGCGCGACGGCTATTTTGCTTCGCGATGCAAAGGCGAACGCTTGCGGGCGCCGGCGGAAAATAGTTGGCGCGGGCCGTTGCGGACCGAAGCGTTCGCCGTATAGCCGACCTCTGAAGAAGGCCGCGTGTGCGCGGTAAGCCGAACATCGCCGCAAAGGCGATGCGCCTCCGAACCTGCAACGTCCCTCGAATGAAGAGATGCCGCGCGTGGACTCCACGAGCGCCGTGCTGCTCAGCGTGATGCGATCAGGAAACGCTGCCGGTCGCTCGGTGCGAGCTGGTCCTCAAGGCGCGTGCGCAGGCGCGCCAGGCCCAGATGGCGCAAGTCCTCATTGTGATCGTCGAGGATCGGATCGATCGGCGACACCGCGATCCCGGCCGCTGCTGCGCGTGCGGAGAGCGTCGCATAGGCTTTCGCGCCGGACGGGTCGCGCTCGCGGGCGACGTAGAGGCGGCGGAGCTGGGGCGGGAACAGGATGGCGGCGAGGTGCGCCGCGGACGTGGCGGCGATCAGCGGCAGCGTGGGGCTCGCCATGCGCAGCGACAAGATGGTCTCGACGCCTTCGCCGGCGGCCATCGCCTCCCCCGCAGCGCCGAAACGGATGCCATGACCGAGCACGTCGCCCATCGCCTTGCGCGGCCTTGCGACAGGCGCCTTGCCGATGCGCGCAGGATCGAGCCAGGTGCGATGCACGCCGGTGATCGTCCCCTCGAGGTCGGTGATCGCGGCGATCATCGCCGGCCAGGCGGTGGCGACGCCGGGCGCGTCACGCCGACTTGGTCGATAATAGCAGCGCGGATGGAAGCGGAGCGCAGGCTCGCCTGCGATGCCGACGATGCCGCGCCTGCTGAGATGACGCTCGGCCAATGTGGCCGCGATCGACCGCGACGCCGCGAACAGCCGGTGCGCGGCTTCGGCCGAGCCCGTCGGAGCGCGCGTGCGCTCTGCCGGCCTGTGTTCACGCGGCTCCGGACGGGGCAAGGCGAGGAAGCGGCGGGCCTCGTCGAGCGTGTCGCGCAGGCGGCGATGGCTCTGCGACAAGGCGATGATGTCGAGCAGGTCGCCATGCTCGCCCGATTGCGCATCGGACCATTTGCCTGCGAGCCTGCGTCCATCGGACGATGGCGCGAGGCGCACATAGAGGCTGCGCCCGGGCGTGTTGTGGACGTCTCCGACCGTCCAGTAACGCCCTTCGCGCACACCGTTCGACAAATAGGTCTCGCACACCGCCAACGCCTGTTCGGCGAGGCGGCGTGCGAGCTTTCCGGCTTCGCTCTCCATGACCGGCCTCACGCCGCCCGGGTCGTGCTGCGATCGACGATCTCGGCGATCGCGTAGCGGTCGAGCAAGCGGGCGAGCACGGCCGGCCCGTCGGCGCCGGTCGGCACGAACAGGCGCAGCTTCCACGAGACGATCTCGGAAACCAGCCCCATTGCCTTGAGGCGCTCGAGCGCGAGATCGTTGAAGCCCGACAGCTCGATGCGCGGCGCGCTCATCGAAGTCACGCGCGTGAGCTGCTGATCTTCGGCAAGGCGCAAGGCGATCTTGCCCTCGAGCAGCATCGGCCATGCCTCGTCGGCCGTAAGCGTCGGCGCCTCCGCGCCGAGCACCGAGGCGACCCAGGCGGGCGAGACGCGCCGGCCGATGACCCGCTCGCCGGCATCGGTCTGGAGCCGGTACACGCGGGTCGACTCGTTGGGCAGGCGCCGCCAGATCGGCAGGAGCAAGCCGCTGACCATGTGCAACACGTCTTCGTGGACGCTCGGCACATCGGTGCATTCCGCTTCCCACGCGGCGGCGAACGTGGCGCGATCGGCTTCGGCCCAATGGCTCTCGGCCATGTGGGCGAGCGCGAGCGTCTGCGCCTCCATCGGGCGAATGAGGCGCACGCGCTGCTCGACGCTGCCGTCGTCGAGCAGGCTCGATCGCGCCAGCGCCTCGACGGCGGCGCGTCCCGAACGGGCGTTGACCAGCAGGCGCGCGTGGCGCGCCGCTGCGAGGTCCAGCGCATCCTGGAGCATCCGCGGCGTGTTGCGGACCTTGCGGGCGATCGTGAGCAAGCTCGTCTCCGCGCCTGTGCCCGCGTGGGTATAGATAACACGCCGATCGCTGATGATGAAGGACTCAGCCTGGAGCGTCTCGAGGCCGACCTCATAGGCGCCGGATGCGATCGCGCCCTCGATGCGCGCGATGAGCAGGCCCTCGAAGGCGTCGAACAGCACGTTCTGCAAGGCGACGGTGAGCGCCAGCATCCGATTGAGGAATTGGGTGATCGGCGGCAGCTCGGCCTTCATCCCGCCGCTCGTGTCGAACAGGGTGAGGCCGGTGGCGGCCTCGAACGTGTCGAGCGAGCACCCCTCGATCTTGCCGCGCGCGATGAGCTGATAGAGCTGGCGCAGCGCGTCGCGCGCATAATTGGATTCAAGATTGTCCTCGGGCTTGAACATGTTCTGCCCGCCGGTCTGCCTCTGTCCGCGCGTGATCGCCCCGAGCGAGTCGAGCCGGCGCGCGATGGTCGAGATGAAGCGCCGCTGCGCTTTCACGTCGGTCGAGACCGGCCGATAGAGCGGCGGCTGCACCTGGTTGGTCCGATGCGTCCTGCCGAAGCCCTGGATCGCATTGTCCGCTTTCCAGCCCGCTTCGAGCAGATAGTGAACGCGAAGGCGCTGGTTCCTGACGTCGCGATCGGCGTGATAGCTCCTGCCGGTGCCGCCGGCCTCGCTGAACACGAGCACGCGCTTGGCGTCATCCATGAAGGCGTGGGTCTCGGCGAGGTTGGCCGCGCCCGGACGGCTTTCGACGGCGAAGCGCGTCGAGCCGTCGGCGCGCGGCTTGGGCACGATCCGCCGCGAGCGTCCCGTCACCTCGGCGACGCATTCGGCGCCGAAGCGCTGGACGATCTGATCGAGCGCGACCGGAACGGGCGGCAAGGCCGCCAGGCGCTCGATCATCGCATCGCGCCGCGCCATCGCCGCGCGCGACACGATCGGATTGCCGTCCTTGTCGCGCGCCTGACGCGAGGCGAGATTGCCTTCGCTGTCCTGATAGGTCTCGAACAGGTGGACCGGGAACGAGCGCGCGAGATAGTCGAGCACATATTCGCGCGGGGTCACGTCGACGTCGACGTCGGCCCAGGTTTCGGTCGGGATCTCCGCAAGCCGGCGCTCGGTCAGCGCCTCGCCGGTCGAGACGAGCTGGACGACGGCGCTGTTGCCGGCGGCGAGGTCGCGCTCGATGCTGGCGAGCACCGACGGCGTCTGCATCGAGACGATCAGGTGATTGAAGAAGCGCTGCTTGGCCGACTCGAACGCCGAGCGGGCCGCGGACTTGGCCTGCGAATTGAGCGTCGCGGTCTCGCTGGAGATGCCGGCCTCCTTGAGCGCCGCATCGAGATTGTTGTGAATGACCTGGAACGCCTCGGCATAGGCGTCGTAGATGCGCCGCTGCTCGTTCGTCAGCTCATGGACGAGCAGTTCGTATTCGACGCCCTCGAACGAAACCGCGCGCGCCGTGTAGAGGCCGAGCGCCTTGAGGTCGCGGGCGAGCACCTCCATCGCCGCGACGCCGCCATCCTCGATCGCGGCCACGAAGTCGGCCCGCGTCTCGAACGGAAAGTCCTCACCGCCCCACAGGCCGAGGCGCTGCGCATACGCGAGATTCTGGACCTGCGTGGCGCCGGTGGCCGAGACATAGGCGATGCGCGCAAGCGGGAGCGCGTGCTGGAGCCGAAGGCCGGCGCGCCCCTGTTGCGAAGGCGCCTGGTCGCCGCGCTCGCCTTTGGTGCCGACGGCGTTCGCCAGCGCGTGCGCTTCGTCGAACACGACGACGCCATCGAACTCCGCGCCGAGCCAGTCGACGATCTGGCGCAGGCGCGAGGATTTCTCGCCGCGCTCCTGCTGGCGCAGCGTTGCGTAAGTGCAAAAGAGGATGCCTTCATCGAGCAGGATCGGCGCGCCCTGCCGGAAGCGCGAGAGCGGCTGGACAAGCAGGCGCTCCTGGCCGAGCGCCGACCAATCGCGTTGCGCGTCCTCGATCAGCTTGTCGGATTTCGAGATCCACAGCGCGCGCCGGCGCCCCTGGAGCCAATTGTCGAGAATGATGCCGGCGACCTGGCGGCCCTTGCCGCAGCCGGTCCCGTCGCCGAGCATCCAGCCGCGGCGGAAACGCACGCCGCTCTCGGCGTCGGCCGGCGCGGCGCTGATCTTGTCCCACGTCTCATCGACGCACCACGCGCCGGTGATGAAGCCGGCATGGGCCTCGCCCGCAAAGATGACGGATTCGAGCTGCGCGTCGGAGAGGACGCCCTGCTCGACGAGCCGGCGCGGCAGGCGCGGCCGATAGCTCGGCTTCGGCGGCGCCACCGAGGCCATCGACGCGGACTGGACGAGCGCGGTGGTGTGCGGCTTCGCGCCGGGAATGCGCAGCGACTGGACCGCATAAGGTTCGTAGATCGCCTCGCCGAGCGTTTCGGCCTGCGGCGGCGACCAATCGACCACCTCATAGTCGAGCGGCGCGACCTCTTCGGCGATCGCGGGCCGGCGCTGCACCCGCATTGGCGACGGTGCGCCGGCCCGCAGGGCGACGCGCACGCCGCCGCCTTGCGCGAACGCCGGCCTGTCCGGCGGCGGATTGCGCGGCGGGAGCGCGGTCTCGACCCAGCCGAGCAGGGTCGCGCAATCGCGCGCCGTGCCATGCGAAGCGGGAAAGGCGCGCGGGTCGTCGGCGGGCGTGCGCTCGAACACGAGCAGGCGGGTCTCGATGCTGGTGCCGTGGCGCGCATAGACGCGCCCGTCGATGGCGGCCGAGAACAGCAGGCGCGCGTGTTCCTGCAAGCGTGCGAAGGTCGCCGCCCAGGCCGGCGCTTCGGGCGAGGTGCTGGAGCCGACGATGGCGACGAGCCGGCCGCCCGGCGCCAGGCGCGCGAGCGCCGAGGCGATGTGGCGCAGGGCCACGCCCTTCATCGTGCGCTCGACATGGGCGAGCGCCGAGAAAGGCGGGTTCATCAGCACCGCGCTGGGGACGATGCCCGCGTCCAGCCGATCGTCGATCTGCGCGGCGTCCTCGCGGGTGACGGCGAGATCCGGAAAGAGTCGCGTGAGCAGATCGGCGCGCGTCTCGCCCAGCTCGTTGAGCGCGAGATGCGCGCCGGCGCGCTCGGCGTGAATGGCGAGCAGGCCGACGCCGGCCGAGGGGTCGAGCACCAGCTCGCCCGGATGGACGGCGAGCGCGTGCGCGGCCACGAAGCCGAGCGGTAGCGGCGTCGAGAATTGCTGGAGCGCCTGGCTCTCTTCCGAGCGGCGCGTATGCGTCGGCGCGAGCGCGGCGATCTTCTCGATCATCGCCAGCGCGTCGGCGGCGCTCGCCGCGCGCGTGGCGATCGAGGCGCCGTATTTGCGCAGGAAGATGAGCTCGGCGGCTTCGCAGGCGTCGTAGGCGCTCTTCCAGTCCCACGCGCCGTCGGCGTCGGACGCGCCGAACGCCGCTTCCATCGCGGTGCGCAATGTCTTGGAGTCGAGGCGTTGGCCGCGCTCCAGGGTGGGGAGGATGAGGCGCGCGGCGGCGAGCAGCGCATCGGCGCCGCGCGAAGCGGCGCCGGCCGCCGGAACGGCGGCCGGGAGACGGTCGAACATGAGGCTGGACTCCTGGTGAGGAGAGCGGGACGGAAGCGAACCGCGGGCTCGCTCTCTCTTGCGCCCGGCGGTTCGCCCTGTTCCGGCCGGACTCTCACTCTCGCGGCGCTGGCCGCTACGCGGGCTCAGCCGCGCGCGAACGCAAGCTCGCCGCGCCACCACGCGATGCGCTCGGCGCGGGTCGCATTGGCGAGCCAGCACAGGAGATCCGCGTGGCACGCGAGCGGCGCGCAAAAGGTTTTGCTAGTGGGAGATGTAATAAGCCGTTCTAATCAACGGCTTTGGTCTGTGATTATCATAGATCAAGCGGCTTCCGATCGACCGCCTTCCAGCATCTTCGTGATCGCGGTGATGAATCCCGCAGCGAACACGGTGTTGCCCGTATCGGTAACGACACGACCGTTGGCGTCGGCGCGCCATCCCCAATGAGCCAGCGTCGCCTCAGAAATCGCGTTCTGCAATGCGCGAATTTCAAGTGCCGAGAAGTTTGGCGACGCCGGCGATGATTGATCAGGTGACGCCGCCGCGAGGTCGAGCGTCGCGGTTTGGTTCGCCAAATGTCGAGCGGCGAGCAATTGCGCCCTCGTCGCTTTAAGTTCGGCCAACAACAAACCGAGCCGAGTGCGGAGCAAGGGATCGGTCACGCCTTCGAGGATCAGGTCGATGTGGTCGTGATCCGTGGCGCGCATTTTGCTCGACTTGGCGCTGACGGAGCGTGCGAACGCGCTGATCAGCGCGCGATACACTTCGCCAGTTTTGTTTCGGATCGCGCCCGCAGCAGGTCCGCCGCGTTCCGCGGAGAGCCGGCCGATGGTGGCGATCGAGAAGTCATTGCTGCCGCGCTCATGCTGTTCCAGGCAGATGGCGTGGATCAGTTGCAACGAGCGCGCCTTGCGCGGATCGACGTCGGTGCAAAGCGTCTCTAAGAGAGCGTCGACTTCTTGTTTGGCGGTCACTGTGCGTTGTCCGTGACTGCGATGGAGGGAAGTTGTTTGATGCGGCGCGTTCTCGGCGGCGACGCCAGCTCGATCGGCGCGACGCGACGTTGTCGATGCAACAGCGCTTCGATGTCTTTGGTGATGCCCGCCGCCTCCAGCATGCGACGGCCTTCCATGACGGCGACCGTGTCGGCGGGTCCAAGACGTTTGACCAACAGATTCACGAATTCGTTTCCGACGGAGAGCGCTTCGTCTTCCGATAGCGTTGCAAAGATGGGTTGGCTTCCATTGCGCGCCAGCATTGCGTCCAACAACCGTGAACGCCGTAAATTGGCGAGGGTCGCATCGTTGGCCGGATAAACACGCGCGACCTGGCACACCGCGTTCACGAGCTCGAAGTCGGTAGTCATCTGGATGGCTGCTTCAAGGTCGGTTTGATCGCCGACAAGCACCAGGTTGAGCTGGCCGTCAGAGGGGGCAGGCGCCTCCTTGGCCATGACGGCTCTGCATCGCTCGGTCAGGCCATAGATGGCGTGTAAATTGTGAGAAAGCTCATCCACGTACAGCATCTCGCGCTCGCGGCGATCATGGGCGGCGTGGAGATCGGCCATGAGCGAGGTGGATTGAGGCTGGCCGGCGGCTGACGCGACTTCGTCTTCCAATGCGCGTATTGCGGCTTCGCTCGCGCGAAAGCGCTCCGCGGCGGCGAGAAGTTGCACGCCGACCGCATTGAAGTGCGCGACCAATCCGCCGAGGAACGCGGGGCCAGTCACGAAGAAGCGGCAGCGAATGCAATTGCGGGCGCCGCCTGGCGTTGGCGCGTAGTCGGACAATTGCACATTGGAAGTGAGCTTCGGGCCGCCTTTTTCACACATGACGCCGCCAACCGGACAAATGCCTTTGTCGCCGACAATCCACGAGCCCGGAGTGTTCTCTTCTAACGCGCGGACGCCTGTAGCATCATTGCTCGCAACAAGGGAGGTCAGAGATTTGTGTTCGGCCGATTGCAGGAAGCGAACAAAATTCCGCTGTTCTTCAATGCCGATCCTTCGCTGCGCCTCGGCCAACGATTCAGTGATCTGCGCGGCGCCGAGTTTGACGTAATACAGCGTCATCAAGATTGAGGCATGTCCAGCTATGCACTTGGATAAGATGGGGATTGGTACGCCGCCCTCGATCGCCAACGCGGTGATCAGGCTGACGCGAAGTGTGTGCAGATCATAGGCCGGGCGAAGCGGCGCTCCGGTGTCGGCGTCTCGCTTGCTGATGAAGAGAATGGGCGATCCGTCCTGTAATGTCTCGCCGCGCGCGGAGACGCGCCGCTCCAGTTCGTCGAGGAGCGCGATCCAGAGGTTTCGCAAGCGCGAGTCCGTCATGGGTTCGTTTACATAGCGTGCTCCCGGATCACGGAACAAAAAGCAGGCCTCGCCGCCTCGGGAGAATTGTCCGCTTCGACCAGTGCGAACGAGCCCGTCCTCGTGAAGGTCCGCCCAGCGCTGCGGTGCGGCGAGTGGATTGTAGCGTTCCTGCCAGCGGAGAAGGCGGCTGGCGACCTCAATGGCCGCGGCATGCTGCCAAGGTATCTCATAGCCCTTCTCCCCCTCGTCCTTCATGCGGTCTTGGGTCTTGTTGGTATTGATGAAGAAGCCGGTATGGACGTGTCCTGTGAGGCGATCCGTGAACTTGCGAAGAAAACCACGACGGATGACGACGCGTCCCTTCGGGGCGAGTGCGCCAGTGTTCGAAACCCATTGTCCGTCGATATAGCGCTCGTTGTCCGCTTCCCCGGAGTCGAGCATCCGAACCTGGAAGCTGCGCAGCGGAAGATAGAGCTTGAGGAGCATGGCGGAGGTGCGCAGCGGGTTCCATACCTTCTCCCATTGACCAGTGTTGACGTTGTAATGCGAATGCCAGTCGGTGGTGCGACTCTTGGGCCAAGCAAAATCGCTCTCGGTGAGGATGCGGATCAGTTCGTTGATGTAGCGCGTGGGCATGGCCTCACGATGAGTTTGAAGCGCGCGTGAGGTTTTGCGCAGGCGCGTGAACGGATTCCAATGCTCCGGGCTGCGCACGGGGCGGCCCAGATCATCTGGCGTCGAGAGATGGGCATCCAGAAGCCAGTCGATGAATTCTGCGGCGAGATTGTTGTTATCTACACGGGCGTCGCGATTCTGGTGTCTTTCGGTGAGCCAGTCCCGAAAAGGAACTGGCGCCGAATAGGTGCGGCGGCAATATTCCTCCGGATTTCGCGTGATCGAGGGGTTGGCGAGCAGATAGTTCAGAAAGAACTCGCCGTGTACCAGCGCACGGCTCTTGACCGGCCGTTGGATGAGCCATTCGGAAAGGTAGTGCCTCCAGGCGTTGAGCGCGGGCTCTTTCGCCGTCGCCCAACGAAACTCAACATCGGATTTCTTGTGGATGACACGGTGTGGTTTCAAACCCCATTCGTGCGGTTTGATCTGGACCGCCGCTCCATAGCGCACTTTTTGCGCATCAAGAATGATCTTCACGATCCCGGTGGCGCGCGTTCCCATGACGTCGCGCACGCTCTCCGCCGTAGTGGCTGGCGTAAGGTCTCCTAACTCAACCACGCCAACGGCGGTCGTCGCGATTCGCAATGCGAGTCCTTCTGCACGACGGCGTTCGGCATGGGACTTAAGGGATGCAATCGCGGCGATTTCTTGCAGCCAGGCGGCATGATCGCCGACGGTAAACTCGGTAATTGGGCAATTGATCTTGTATTCAGCGGTCCATTTGGGAGGAATGGCGACCAGCCCGTGTGCCCACAGCCGTGTCAGCCAGGTCAGGGCGCGAAAAGCGTGAGAGCGAGGCTTTTTGGCGCTGGCGACGAGATCCAGCATGCGATCAATGGCCAACATGAAGTCGGCCCGTTTTTTGATCGCGGCGAAGGCGTAATAGGCGTCGCGCATGCCGCTGGACGGCCGCCACTCGTTGCCACGCGTGGTATGCTGGCTTTCCCAGAAAGCAGGTAGTTCAGCGCTCAGGCGCCGCGCGAGGCGCATGTCGGCATTGGCCGGAACATAGACCTTGTCGTAGCTTAGATTTACACGGATGAGGCGGCCGGTGATCGGGGACGCCGCTTCCTGAAAAGTGTCGGATTGGCAATGGCGGAATGTTGTCACGCGCGTATCGCTCCCAGAACAGGACGCCAGCGCTCATCAAAAGCGACTGGCTTGATCTCGGGAGTCGAAAGCCGCATTTCGGCATCGGCGAGCGCTGCCGCGATCGCCGATGCGGGCGGATCGGTATAGACAAGCTGCGAGGCAGGCGACTTGTGGTGCATAACACGCTGTATGGTCAGCTCGTCCACCTTGGCGTCGACAAGTCTCCGGCCGTAGGCGTGACGATGGCCATGCGGCGTAGTACCAAGCGTTTTCGCTGGCACCAGACCGATGCGCCGAACCGCGCGAGCGTGAGCCTGACGATAGGAATCTATCGTGTACGGATCGCCTTCAAAGCCGCGTTTCTGGCTGACGAAGAGAAATGGATGCCGGCTGAACCGCGAGCGGCAATGAATGAGGTAGGGTTTGACCAACGCCAGGAAGAGTTCGCCCCAGCCCGGCTCGAACCAATGCACCAAGGCGTATTTTTCACGCTGATCGAGAAGATGAAGATCCTTCCAGCCGGCTTTGAAGCGGCCTTCGATTAGGGTTCGTGGCTCCATCCGCCAGCGCACACGCAGATATTCCTCTCTATCGCCGATGATGCGTCGGTTGGAGATGGGGTCGATATAGTCGGTGGGCGCGGCGCCTTGTTCGGGATGATAGAGGCGCACCATCGCGCTGCTTGGGTTCTGCGGATCAACGCCGACATCGGAAACAAAGAGATGAAACGGCTCCGATTCACGAAGTCCGCCGCCGTGCAACAGGATGGTGATGAGGATGTCTTTGAGGCTCAGCCGTTCATGAACATGCGGCGATCGCTTTTTGTCGCGCGTGGCGAAGCCCGTGAGGAGCAAGTCTTGCATGCGCTCGGATGGGAATTGTTTCACCTCTCGAGCGAATGCGCTCGCGGTTTTGCGCCTGATTCCGCCGCTGCGAACGGCTTGCGCACGCGCCTGATGGTCGGAGCGGTAAGTGGCGTATCCGAGCAAGGTGTGAGGCTTGCGCTTGTCGATGCGACGCCAATAGGCGATCTGGTCGGAGATCGTTGCTTCCTTGAATGGATTGAGCGGCTGGACGCCATATCGGTTGGCCAGCCAGTCAGAGAAGCTTGTGGCGGCGCCCAGCAGATGTATTGCACGCGACGTCGATTTCGGCTCCCAAAAGAGTCCTGACGGATCTTCGCCATCAAGGCTGACAGTACCGGCGACCAGCGCTTCGGCGAACAACGCGAAAACTTTGGGGTTGGACTGTGTCCTCAAGCGCGTTGCGTTGGCGATCAGGAAATCGACCAGCAGACCGACGGCGCGCGCTGTGTGCCGCTGCCATGCGAGGGAGCGTGCCCGGCCGGCGTCGATGACGTACTCAGCCAGCGAAACGAGCGGCGTCGGCGGATACGGGGGCTGAAGCAGATAGAGGACATGCAAGCGGCGGTCGGGTGCGCCAGGATTGCGGACCAAGGTGAAGATCACCGCATGATGTCGGCTGATCTCTTTGCGTAGTCCCATGCGCGCGAACCGTCCTCATCGTTGATCAACGAAGTCGCGTTCGGCGTTTGGTTGAGGG
>ERZ869909.1653-NODE-1653-length-17407-cov-3.945239_pt1 | contig 17407 bp, 31 predicted proteins | sample MGYA00520892_ERZ869909 | MGnify/ENA primary metagenome ERZ869909 (study PRJEB32215, sample SAMEA104723947) | bioreactor metagenome | biome: bioreactor; feature: anaerobic bioreactor; material: water | place: China | collected 2015-03-12 ...
CTCAGCGTCCTCTTCGAACGCCTGCCGCGCGCCTTTGCGCAAGAATTCAGGCTCCGCATCCGGGTCCCAGACATTGCCTTGGGTGGGGTCGCTTCTGGGCGTGTCAGTGCCGAGGAGTGTTCCTGGCGCTTCATGGACGTACAGCGCATAAGAGGCTCCGTAGCCAACCTCGCCGACGTACCCGTTGAATGTTGGGGTGACGCGCCGGAATTGGCTGTTGATCAACGTGGAGTCTGCGATAGGGGTGATGGCTGTGGCGTGGCCCTGGATGGCAATGGTCATCTCGGTCACAGCGCGCTCTGTCATATCCACGCCAATCTCGCGCATCGCCTCGTCAAAGCGCTGGAGCAGTTCCGGGAAGTCATTCATGACGGAATCTCCTCTTCCTGACGCAGAGGCGGCACCGGCTCGTCGCCATTGGTCGTTGCAGAGCCTATCCAGCCAAGGCCAAGCATCATGCCCAAGATGGCCAGCACGAGGCTAGCGAGCTTCATCCGGTCACGCTGTCGCTCAACATTCGCCATGCGCTCTTCCTGCCGACCCTGCTGTCGAGCGCGGTCGTCCTTGAGCGAACCTATTGCAGCCATCACCTCGCCGTGGTGAGCATCCATACGCTGCATCAGTGTTGTGACCCGGTCCTCTTGCTGCTGCACCTTGTTGCGAAGAGCCTCGATCTCCCACTCGGTTCTGGCTTGTCGGCGTTCCAATTCATGCAAATCGATATCACTCATGAACACCCGCTGCGCAGTCCGTGGTGGCTCGACTCTGCGGCCGATTACCAATGCAAGTTATTTGGTGAACAGGACCCAGTCCGGGGTCTCTGCCGCGCCAAACATAGACATATCATAACCAACAATTTCTGCGATCAACTCCGCTCCAGCTTCGAACGGGCCAGTTGCGCTGCGACGATCTCTCGGCGCTATGTACCAGTTGCGCTGCGGCTTGTCGGCTGCATCCCAGTCCGCTTCATAGTAGAAGGTGGACTTGGGCACGAACTCGTTGCCCATTGCATCGCGTTGAACGTCTCCGCCCAGCTTCCACGTGCAGGACAACAGATGAGGTTGGCCGTAAAGCAAATTGCCCGCTCTATCGCGGGTGACCGGCCAGACAGTGGCCACGTTGGTGTAGGTCCAACGCGCTATGCTGCTCATCCCACCACCCAGAAGCCAGCGCGCGCACCCGGCTGCGAGATCAACCTGGACACGCAGCCCCACTTGTCCATCTGAGTCAAGAGATTGAGCTGACCTTTGCCGTCTCCGACAAACGAGCGGCTGGCCCCGCTGGGGGCAGACTCACTCTTGACCGCGCCGCGTCCCTCGTTCAAGCCTTGCAGAAGAAGGTGGCGCACCGCCAGCACCTGCAACAACTTGCCGGTACCGACTGGCACGCCCTTCTTGATCATACACTCCTGCGACTCGGCGATCACGTCGATGTACATCTGAATCACAGAGTCGTCAACATCAATGGCAAAGCCTGCCTTGACGTCTTCAGGAGTTATGGTCATCACTCTGGAGCTTCTCCACTTCGGTGGTCAGCTTGGGAATGCCCCAGTTTGCAGCAGGCTCTTTCCCGGACAGCTCGCGGTACAGCTCAACCAGGCGCGCCTTTTCGGCGTCCTTGTCGGCGGTGTGGAGCTCAGCGCCTTCCTGCGGCTCCTCGCCACCGGACAGCAGCTCGTACTTGTTGGCCCAGCCGACCGGCTCTTTATCGAGAGTCAGCACGGTGCCAACGGGGATGCGCTTGCCATCCTTGTCGTACACGCCGCGCCGGGTGATCTTGATTTTGACTTGGCTCATCTGTCAGTCTCCTGATCCTGAAAAGCCCGGCCCGAAGGCCGGGAAAGCGTCGTAGCCGCCCGGCTTACGGTGCTGGTGCGCTATGGGCAACGCCGCACTGCCCATTGGCGTCGAACTTGATCTGGAGTGCGGCAGCGGCCAGGACCACGAAGTTGTAGTCGTCTTCGGGGTTGGCGCGGAACTGCGCGCGTGAGGTCATCGGCATTCCGCTCAGGAGCTGGATGACTTCCTTGCTCTTGACGACGGCGATGATCTCGTTGGGCCGCACGCTGGAAGAGGGCACAACAGCGCCGACGCCAGCCATGTCCATGACGGTCTGAGCGATGTTCTTGCCCGCGTACTGGGTGGTGTACTGGGTGGTGCCTGCGTAGTACCAGTCGTCCCAGTTGACGTAGATCGTGGCGTTGGCCCGGAAGTTGTTGTCGTGCAGCAACATCACGGTAGCCTTGATCTCGGACTCCCACTGCGCGCCGGCAGCGCCGTTGAGCGTCACGCCGGTCTGACGGGTCTGACGCATCGGGTGAGTGCGCATGCCCCACAGCTGAGCATCGCCCACGCGGATGCGGTTGTCACCTTCCAGCACCAGAGACTCCAGCTTCTCTGCCACACGCCGATTGGCATTGAGGCGGCCAGCCGCGTCGAGTGCATAGCCTTCCGACTGCGCAGAAGCCACCTGACGCCAACCGTAGCTGAAGGTTGAGTCGATGATGGGCAGCGGAGTGCCATGGTACTCGATCAGGGGCTGGTCAGTCTTGGCGCGGCTGCGGCCGTCCAGGCTGATGTTGATGGAGCCAGAGTCGCTCACGGTCTGGAAGTGGTGCACCAGCTTGGCGATGGGCATCGGCTCGGAGACCGTTGCCGCCAGGTCATTGAAGACCGCCAGCACGTCGCGCTGGAGCTGCACGGCCTCGCGGTCCCAGGTGGCCCACACGTCGCGTGGGATCGGGGATGCGTTGCCGATGAGCTGGTTGTTGACGGACAGGAGATTGCCGTACCGCGCCTGCATGTCAGCATGCTGCATCGCATGAATCTTGCGCAGGTTGACGATGTACTCCTGCTGTTCCCTAGTGAATCGCAGCATTGGTTATTCCCCCTGCGCAGCGGTGTTGAAGGCGATGACGACGTCGTCACGGTCGCCAGCTGCGAGCGTGCCGCCTTCACCGTCGTAATAGGCGATGACCGCGCCAGTACCGGCAGCAGCCACGCGGCCTTCGCCATTGATGGTCAGCGGGTCGCCCTTGGCGTAGGTGCCAGCGGCGAAGCGTGCGGTGTACTCCTGGTCCGGCTCGACCCGGTAAGCCACGGCAGTCTCGCCTTCCTCGTAGGCCTGGTCCGGGCCTTGGGCGTAGAAGCGACGGTTGGAGAGCAGGAGCAGGCGGCCAGTAGCGCCGTCAGCCAGTTCCAGCTCCTCGTCAGTGTTCTCCACCACGAACAGGCCGGGCAGGTAGGCACCTGCTACGGGCAGATTCTTGGTCTGCGGTTCGCGCGCGATCGGGCCGCGATAGATAACGTTGGCAGGCATTACGCATCCCCCTTCTTGGTGGCTTCATCGACGTTGACGTTCATGTCGTAGCCGTCCCACTCGTCTTTCTTCTGACCGGGTTGGAATGCGCCATTGACCTGAACAGCACCACCGGCCTGGCTCGGAACCTTGGAAGCCAGTTCCTTCAGAGCGGGCAGAGACAGCGTCTTGGCAGCTTCCTCACTGAGCAGCGAGGCGTTGACGACCATCTGCACCAGGCGCTCTTGCTCGGCAACCTCTTCACGCTTGGCATTGGCTTCCAGCGCGTTGAGCTTCTCCACGACCGGCTTCAGGGCTTCCGCCAGAGCGGTCCCAAAGGCGTTGGCTTGCTCTGCGGAGTTGGCGACAAGCGTGTCGACCTTGGCTGCCAGAGCATCGAACTCTTTCTTCTCGATAGGCATATCGCTATCCTCGTTTGCTGCGAGGCCAGCGGCCTCCTTGGGTTGGTCAGAGAGCATCTTCACGATGCTATCGACAATGCGCTGTGCCATGTTGCGGCTTTCCTTCTCCTGCTCGCGGCTCTGCAGCGTGCGCACCGCGTGGGAGATGGCGTCTACCGCTTCACGCTCTTGCCAGTCGACGGTGATGACTTCGATGCGCTCCTCAGAGTTGACCATCAGGCCAACGCCTTGCTCGGGAGTGGCCGCGCCAGGCTCGTCGAGCAGAATCGCATCATGGTCGAATAGGAAGTTGGAGCCGATGTACTTGTACCCGGCGCCGTCTTGCGCGTTGGTGCGCATCATGTAAGCTGCGACAGAGGTGTGAACAGCGCCGCCAGTGCGCTCGGCCTCTTCGATGTTGGCCAGCATGCGCCTGCCGTCTTCGGTGCGTGAGGCCACTTCGATGTCGATGCACTTGTCGAGGTGCACGCGACCATTCTCGCGGCGCACGTTCTCGTTCCATGCGCCGACCCAGCCGAGGTTCAGACCTTCCGGGGAGCGCGCGGATACGTACACGTCGTTGATCTTGGGGTGGCCAAGCGGAGCAGGAGACATCTCCAGCTGCTGGTAGGCCTTCTCGATCTCGTGAGCGGGATACATGATGTCGTTCATCACGACATTGTCGGGCAGGGTGCACGATGGCACTATGATCAGATCGCGCCCATTGCGCTTCTCACGCCTGAGCTTGCTCGCGTCTGTCGACGTATTTACATTGACCAAGATGCGTGGCATTGGAAAGCCTCTCGCGCGAGTTTGTGTTATTATGCCTCTGGATTCGACATCCGGCAACTAGTCGTCATCTTCCATGCGGCGAGTCTTCTGCGCTCGCACTCGCTCAACAAGCGCCTCGCTCACCGGATTGTCGTCCTCGTCCACAAGCACCTCAACCTGGGTGCACTTGCAGTTGATGGCGTTGCCATCTTCCTCGTACCAGGCGCGCACCTCTTCCACAGTGAACAGCTCGCCGTGCCGCGCGGCGTGCGTGTCACGCGTGGTCGGGCTGAAGGCTGACAGGTGCATGAGCTTGGTGCGTATGCCCAGCTTCTCGCGGGTCTCTTCAGCCTCGTCCCACCGCGCGCGGCGCATGGCGCCTGTGATCTCTGTCCGAGCGAGGCGCTCTGCCGCGCTGCGAGCCGTGCCGAACGACTTGGTGATGTCCTTGGCCACGTCACGCGGCGCCCTTCCGTCAAGCACGCCGTTCATCAGGATGCGCGCAAGCCTGCGGCCGTTGTCCGCGTCAAAGCCCTTCATCTCCTCGAACATGCGAGCGCGCACCAAGGCGGCAGAGCGCTGGTAGGGACGTGAGGTGAGGACGCTGGTGATGGTGCGGGTGTAGTCGTCGGTGAGGTTGGCCAGGTTGGCGATGGCTAGCGCCGTTCCCTCTTCCTTGGCGGCGAGCACTTGCCGGATGACGTAGTCTGTCGGACTGTCGTCCAGGCGGCGTTGCAGTTCGGCCACGATGCGCCGCAGCTCTGTGAGGTTGATCTGGTAGCGGTAACTGTTGACCGTCAAGCCGCCGCCTGACACCTCAATGCGACTGACCGGAATGTCGGACAGCTGCTTCTTCAGCCAGCGCTTTGTGATGATGGCGTGCTTGCCGATGGCGCGCACAGCCTGCCGAATGCGCCGTGTCTGTCCGACCGGATTGCTGGGGTGATTGGGGAGAATCGGATCGCCCTTAGGCATCGTCTTCGCCCTCATCCTCATCGTCTTCGTAAGGCTCGGCGTCTTCTGCCTCTATGGCCTCGTGCCCGGTGACGGCGCGGATCTCGTCGACGCGGTACACTTCGCCACGGCCCATGTTCTTCTGGTTGACGGCGGCCATCTTGTCGGCGCGCTCGATCTTGTCTTCCATGGACGCTTCGGTCAGGTCGCTCCAGTCGATTGCCCAGCCCTTCGAGGAGATGGGCCAGGCTCTCAGGCCAAGCAGCTTGTTCACGAACCGCATGATGTTGGGCTTGACGATCTCGGACCGTCGAGCCATGTTCGTCTCGTCCCACTCGCTGGCGTCTTCGGTGCTGGCGCGCTCGCCTGTCTGCGACCCGGCCAGGATCTTGAGTGGGATGCCATAGCTCGCGGAGAAGCCCATCAGCGGCCCCTCAATGAACTCCTTCGGCTGCGGCAGCGTGACGCCCAGCGTGCCGAACTGCATGCCTTGGCCCATCAGCAGCTTGTCGAAGCCGCGTTGCCAGTCCTGTACATGCTCGTTCATCGCCTCTTGGATCTTGTCCGGCGTAACGCCCAGCATGTCCGCCAGCTCCTGCGGGTCCACTGCGGGGTCCATCGAGATGGTCGGCGCATTCTTGGCGTTCTTCCAGAAGCCCTCGCCGCCTGCTCCCATCACCTTCTCGATGTCGAGCAGATGATTCAGGCCCGGCTCCAGCGCGTACTCGCCATGGACGGTGCCGTCTGCGGACCAGATGAACACTCGGTCAGGGTGGACATTCAGCTGACGACCGGCTCCGGCCTGGTGACCGGGTAGTGCCGACTCGTTGAGCTGGTACATCTTCGGCTTGCCGTAGTTCTCGGACACCGGATCGTCGTCCCACTCGGAGACGATCAACTGCGGCTCCCAGAGCGGCACAAGCTCTGCCACTGAGGCAAGGCCATTGGCCATGGTCACCGGCTGGTCCAGCTGCTGGCCATCCCGGAAGCGTATCAGCAACGCGGCATAGCGTCCTACCAGAGAGCGCTTGTCCGCCTGCTTGAGCTTGTGCCAGAACTCCAGCCGCTCCAGCTCCTTGCGCAAGTCGCGCTCGATGGGCCGCTCGGCGTGGTCGTCCGACTTCTCGCTGGCGGAGCGCTCTTCCAGCAGCCAGGGATCGTCCTGCCACGTCTTGCGGACCGTCTTGTTGATGGCGCCAGCGGCAAAGCCGTTGCGCTTGAACTTGGCGTAGAACGTGTTGAAGTCGGGAGCTTGGGGGTAGCCGAACTCCTCGTACAGATTGGTGTGCTTGGTATTGGTGTTGAAGAAGCCGGGGAAGAGATTGTCCAGACGGCGCTGCGCGGCGTTGACCAACAAATCCAGCTGCTGCATGATGCTCATGGCGGTGTCCTATGCTGCTCGCTTTTTGCGTGCGTAGAATCCAACGCGCTTGCCGCGCTTGATCAGAGGCGCGAGGGCATAACGCACAGAGTCCCACCGATGGTCGTATTCGTCTTCTGGCTCATCGGTGATGTCGCCGCTGCGCTTGATGACCTTGTAGGAGTACAATCTTGCCTCTTCCTGCATCTCGACGCAACGAGTGTGGATCACTATCTCATCAAACGTCTTGATGAACTCAATGCCGTCCTTGACAGACCCCGGCCACTTGACCACGGCCTTGGCGCGCGGCAGACAGGACTTGGGTCGTCCTTCCGGGTCAGTGGGCTTGCGCAGGTAGGCAATGGACTCAGGCCGTGCGCTGTCCCATCGTGACGGGAAGCGCTCGAAGCCTGGGATGGCCTTCTTGAAGAAGTCCGCGTGCTCGTCCAGCTCCAGCCCGGTCTTGCCGCTGTCGTACTCGATGTACAGGACATTGTCGTGGATCCAGCAGCGCACCGCGCACGAGGGGTCCTTGGCAAAGCCAAAGTCGCCGCCTTGGAACGGCCCTTCCCAGTCGTGCTGCGGGACAAAGTCGTCCACGCGCCACAGCCCCTGGAATATCTGCTTCTCGCTCTTGGTGTTGAACCCGCCCAGCCATATGTGGACGTAGCGCTCGTAGTCGCGTCGCCGTTGCCGGGCAGCGAGCTGCTTCATCTCCTTCGGACACCAGGGATTGTCCGTGTAGTTGACGTGGACCAGGACGCAGGCTTCTGTCTCCCACACCTGCACGCCGTTGACGCGGCTCGGCTTGACGTCGGCCAGCATGTCGTTGAACAGCTGCTCCACCGCGTCGTCGGGCTGGTCTGGGTTCCAGGAGAACCAGATCTGGCTGCCCGGCTTACGGATGGTCGGCTCAAGCAGCTCCAGCGAGCGCTTGGACATGGACTGGGCTTCTTCCACCCAGGCGCCGTCGAAGCCTTCGAGCGACTTGATGGAGTCTGCCGTGTGATCCTGCATGCCCTGGAATATCAACAGACCTTCGCCGCCACGGCGCCGGATCTCGGTCTCTCGAATGTCGAACAGGTGACTGACGCCCAGCTTGCGGATCTTGCCTTCGAGCGTCTTCTTGGCGGAGAACTTGAGTGACTTCTGGATCTCGCGGATGCAGACCCACTGCTGATTGGGGTCCTCGACCAGCAGTAGAATCAGGTCCTCGGCGAAGAAATGCGACTTGCCACTAGATCGGCCGCCCTTGGCGCCCTTGATGCGCCGAGGAGCCAGCAGAGGTTCTGCCCACTCCGGCGTTTGCGCAGCCAGCACCCCATCCGCTGTGAGCACAGGCTACGCTTCCCCTTCAGGGTCCGCGCTGGGTCGGACGATGCGACGCTCGATGACGCGCGGCTGCATGGTGCCATCCTCGTTGCTGACGTCTGTGCGGTCCTTGAGCCCAAGGTCGCGCTGGATGATGCTGGCGTTGAGGATGTCGGCCGCTGCGTAGCTGAACTTCTGCTCGTAAAATGAGTTCTGGGCCCAGTGGATGACGTCGGCGAAGCCTGGCCGGTCGCTCTTGCTCCACTCCACCCAACGCGGCTGGTGGATGCCCAGGAAGGTGCAGCACCCAATCACCGTCATGGCGCGCGGCTTCTCTACCCAGGTGCGCACAAACCTGCCCTTGTACTGGGCGACTTTCTCTTCCTTGATGGGATTGTCTTCTGCCCACTTCATGTATTCGATGATGTCAGCCAGCAGCTGCTCTGCGCTCTCGTAGCAGAGGATGTGCCCAGGCCCCTTTACGTTGGGTGGGCGGATGGCCCATAGGGGGATGCCCTCGTACTTGCCTTTCAACCTATCGCCGCTCATCAGGCCGTGCTCCTGTCGACTTTTGCTCCATTATCGCTTGTTGGGACGTGGAAGCAAAGCTCTGAGTACAGCGGCCCAGCGCTGGTCCTCTGGCACTGACGCCTTGACGTAGGGCTGGCCGCGTCCCTTCAGGGTCCGATCTGGCTGGCCCGGCTTGCGGTCAGGATTGCGCACCGGCACGTAGCCGCCCTTGTGGGCGTTGGCCGCCACTTCGGTTGAGTCCAGGTCGGGGAATTGGTTGCGGAAGATGACGTCTGCCTCGGCAGGAGCGGGCTTCAGAGCCACAGGGTCGCGCCGGACTAGCTCGTCTTTAACCAACTGCAGCGCATGCTCCGGGTCCCTCGGCGCGAAGACGTAGGCCCTGCCCAACCGAGCGCCGCTCCAGTGCCAAGTGCCTCGCGCAGACTCGGGATAGTCGACTTGAGTGTAGCCATGCCTGATCGCTGGCCACTTGATCCTTGTCGGATTGGCTCCTGGCGTCAGGTCAAGGACGTCCTTCGAGAAGAACACTCGTGGCCGCACTCGGAGATGGTCGAGGTAGTGCCGCAGTGGTGCGAGATGATCGCTCATAGTTTTGCCTCACTTTCTGATTGCTGCTCTGTGGACCGCAGAAAACAGGCGCGAGTCGCGCGGGTTTTGCATCCTGCTAGAGATGTATTGGTTATTATGTCTTTATTATGCTACAAAAATACACTCCAAAATCCCAAAGGCAGAGAGATATTAGGGATTTTTAGCTATATACAGCGAGCACAATAGGAAAACCCGCGCGACTAGCGCGACCCGCGCGCGCAAGACAGACCAGCGGCCCACCCGCGCGACATATTTTTACACGAATGAAAAGTCCAGCGGACGGCGCATCAGCGCGGCCCGAACGACCTCAAGCTGCCGATCACGCGGCACGTCCTTCCGCACAAAAGCCATGCGCGACCTGTACTTACCGTTGCGCCATTCATTAGCGTCCGGATTCCTCACCATATCGTACCCGCGCTCTGCCATTTTGAAATGGAAGTTTTTCTTGTTGATCGTCCGCACGGCAGACTCCTTGTCATCGAAGTACGACGACACCGAAACGAAGTCCAGCAGGTCCTTGGCGAACACTACCTCGGGCAGTTCGCCCGACATAATCGTATCGGAATAAAGTTCGACTATTTCGTCGGCTAACGTCCTTCGAACCTGATTCGCGGACTCGATGATAGATTTCTTGCCGACAGTCATGGGCGGCGGAGCGCCAGAATTAAAATGCAAAATAGGCCGATTCATCAGCCATCTTACCACCGCGTCGGCGCCGCCGTCATGCAAGTAGTCCCACACATCCTCGAAGTAGGAAGGCGCGAAGATGGGCACCACCTTGGGATCGGGCAGCGGCGAGGTCATGACAAACAGCCGCCTGTCCTCAGCGGGGATGTACATCGTCAGCGGGTCGTTGGTGGTCAGGATGACGTGGCACAGGTTGCGCACGTAGATGGTGTTTGCGTACTTCACTTCCATGGCCAGCATGTCAGGCGGCGAGGCTAGCAGCGGCTTGATCTGGTTGTAAAAGTTCGACGCGCGATGGTCCTCGTCGTGGGGCCGCACCTCATTGATGATGAGCATCACGGACTTGACGTAGCCGTTGTACTGGCGGGAGATGACGTCAGGCTCTATCTCTGCCGTGTTCCACTCACCCACGCCATAACGCAGCGGCCACAGCGCAGTGTCCTTGCCAATGCCTTGCGCACCGGCAATAACCACGCCGTGATTGACCTTCTCGTCTGGGCGTTGAATCATGTGCGCCGCAAAGTCGAAGAAGTGCTCATGCTCCAAGGGGTCCGGCCAGAGCATCTTGACGTGCTCGATCCAGCGGTCTGGGTTTTGATTGTGTCGCAACTTGGTGTAATCCGGCGCGGTGTACGAGTTGTAGCAGATTGCGCCCTTGGTGGGCAATGCGCCACGCTCGGTGACCACATAATCCTGGATAAATCGCGGCAGGCCGGGCCACCAGGTACTCCCCTCAACGGTCAGCCCCGTATCCACATCGTTGATGGCCAACGCTGGCTGATACGGGATTAGCTTACCCGACCTACCGTCCGCCCGCGTCGGCCACAGCTCGCGTGGAATAGCCCCATTGACGCTCTTGGCGCCTAGCAACGTCCCTGTCGTTATGTCCCAGTACTTTTCCTGCTGCTCATCATACAGGAAGTCTTCCATGGTCCTGCGGCGACGTGTGAATTGCCCTGCTTCCTGCTCGTCGGCCTCGTCGGCCAACCGTCTCAGTTCATCGTCGTTCATGGACTTCCCCGTCAGTCGAAGATCTTGGCTTTTGGCTTGTTGTTGACGTTGCCAGTGAGCGCCCAGATGAGCGCCCAGAGCCAAAGGATGCCTGCGATGGGGATGCCGAGAAAGGTTACTGCCAGCAGGCAGCCGACCAGATTCAATGCCGCAATGGCGAGCTTGCTGTTATGTGACCTTGCAAAAGCCACCACTGCAGGCAGCAACGCGAACAGCACCAGTACCAGTGAAATTTCCATGTCACACCTCGTTCATCAGTTCTTTGGGAATGTTGACGGTCGGGCCGCTTACTGCTGCCACACAGGCAAGGCAGATGGCCAGTTCAGGCGACTCAAAGCCGTAAGCTTCGCCTATCAGGTCGGTTCCGGTGTCGTTGTAGATCTGCGCATCCCAGCCGTTGGGAATGTCGTCTTCGAACAGCGGAGCATCACCCAGCGAAGGCGGCGTCAGCCACACCCGGAAGCGCTTGACTAGCGCCATCACGGCACTGCCCGGCGTGCAATAACGCTTCTGGCCGCTGAGGGCAAATTCCAGCGACTCCGCCGGAGTGTACTCATCCGGGTAAACGGCACGTTCCACGGCATACTCCAGCGCCGCGCCTTTCAGATTCTTGACCTCGACTCTCACGCAGTTCTCCTCTTCCCGGACGCGCTCCAGGAGCGCCTCGTACCACGCCACTCGATGCGGCAAGTCGTTGGGCTGCCCCTTGAGGCGCAAAGCAGCCGTCAGCGTCGAGCAGCCAGCCGGCATAGGCCCCATCGCTTCCGCCACGATGCGCTGCAGCGCAAGCGCTTCCTCGGCCGTCAGGCCGCCGCACTTGAGCAGGTCGTCGATGATGTTGCACATGAACGGCCCGGCACGCATCGGGTGAGTGCACTCTGCCAGCGTCTTGTAGGTGTTCAGCGCCACCTCAAACGCCTCGCTCAGACGGCGCTCGCTCATGACTCACGCTCCTTGATGACGGTCCAGAGCAGCACGCTCCAGGCGGCAACAGCAATCACAGACCAGAACACTAACGTTTCCATTGCAGTTCTCCTTGGGTTGATGAGCGGATTATCGCCCAGTTAAATCCCAGAAGCAAACTTTTTTGCAACTTAATTCAGCGCTCAGCGTAGGCGGTAGCTGCCTCATCCAAGTCATCGTCGTACAACGCCTCGCGCGGCTGGGTAGACTCCCACGCAGCACCAGCCTTGAATGCCTTCACCTTGACGCCAGCGAGGCTGGTTTCTGGTTCGGCGCCCAAAATACCGACGGCTACTCTTTGGTAGCTGGCAGGCAAGTGCCGTTCAGCAGATTGAATGAACTTATGCTGCCGCGTCGCATGCGCCGCCAGGGCGTCACGCTCGGCTACCAGCTCGGCAATCTTTTTGTTCGTGCCATGCTTCAAGTCACGCCATCGGACGACCGCTGTATCGCGTTCTCGCTCAGCCGCTTCCAGGCGGTCCAGCAGCGCTTTTGCTTCCTGTATGGATACGTATATGGGTGAAATTAATTTAGGCTCTATAGGACCCGCAGCTTCTGCTTTCTCAATTCGGGCTCTGATTTCTTTTACGTCGGTCATGACTGTTCTCCCTCGGCCTGGCGGCGAAGTTCTTCAAGCCGGTTTGCGATGTACCGTGCCGTTATGTCTACCCCGCACGGTAGCTTTCCCGCGACCCACGACAGGGCCTCGATCTTCGTCAGTGCATCACGGCGGGCGAGGCTGGTTTCTGGGCCATCGTCGATGGCTCTGCGCAGCGCGTGCAGCTTGTCGTCGTACTCTTCGGTTCCTTTGTAGGCACCGGATAGCGCGCACTCCAGATCGCTCAGCCGCTCCACATGTGCCGCCAGTTTCATAGCTTCGAGTCGATACCGGCTGCGTTCTTGATCCATTGCCGCGTTCTCGGCCTCAGCCGCTAAAGCACGTTCGCGCCAATACTGCACATCGGAGTAGTATTGATCCCGCTCTCTTTGTGTTTCCTCTAGTTCGCTCATGGCTCAATCCTCTATCCGAATATGGCGGCGGGTAGCGGTGTATTCATCCCAGCGCAGCCACTGGCCATCGTAGGTGATGTAGCAACTATCCAGCGGCACCCACTGTGTAGGGGCTCCGGCCAGTCTGGCGTAGTTGGCGCAGGTGTAGCGGCCATGCACTTCAACCCCGCCCACCACTAGACCGGCGACAAAAGCGATCACCGCCGCAACAGCGAAAACGAATTCGAAGTCGTCGAAAGTCATGACTGCTCTCCCTTGGCTTGGCGGCGGAGTTTGTTCGCCCTGGACAGCAGGCGCGCTCGTACCGTATCGGGATCCCCTGCCAGCGATATTTGCTCGGCGGCTTTCTCGACGCCCTCGGCCTGCTTCAGCAGATCACGGCGGGCGAGGCTGGTTTCTGGGGCATCCTCTACGATGTCGTCCGTGCGGTTGATCCACTCGTCGCTGAACTGGTCATCGCCGGAGTTCCACTCGCGAATGATGCGCTCCACATGCGCCGTCAGGGCTTCGGCGCGTTCCTTGTGTTTGATAGCTACCTGAGTCCAGTGATTGGCCGCCTGCTCCGCCTTGGCTAGCTCCTCACCAATCGACCGGCGCCCTTCCGCCATCCGCTGCACATTGTCCCAGGTCTCCTGGTAGATCGGCCAGTCGGACTCAACGACCACGCACTCTACCAGGTCGGCACCACGAGCGGACAGGTCAGAACGCACTTGCTCCACCCAGAGGGGGTGGCAGCCCTTCACCTTAATGACGAGGTAACGATCATGCTCTCGCTTGAACTTGCTCATCACGCCTCTCCTTTCTTGCGGTAACCAGCGGCAATCATCCGGCGGACGACTCCATGGACGTTGCCAAAGTCGTCCAGCTCAGCTCCGATGAGCTCCATCGCCTCGTCGGTGAGGCGCTGAACTTCGCTGACCAGCGGCTCGAATTCATTCCAGTGGAAGATGCCGATATAGCCTTGCGCATCCCTGACGCAGATCTTGCCTTCCCGGCCCGGCTTGTTGATCAGACGCTCGCGCTCGGCGAGCCAGTCGGGCTTGGTTATTTCGGTGTTCATGTCACGCTTGGCAGTTGATGCGCCTGTCCCACTGCAGTGCCAGTGCCACGATGGTGGAAGGCGGCCGTATTGTGCGCGTCTTCCGTAAGGCCACTCCGCCAGCTCCATCGCCAGCTGTGTAAGCAGTTCCTGTCGGTTCATGCCGTTAGCCCTCTTGGGAGCTGCGGGTCTGCCAGCTCAAGGTTGATGATCGCCATGCAGGCGGCCTGCAGGTGGTCCTTGCCGCGTCCATAAGCCGTTCGACCGTCGATGGTGGCAGAACACTCCCAGCTGCGGTCATTGAGCTGGTCGAATGTTACGCTGTACCGGCTTATCAGGCGGCCGCAGTCGTCCCATTGTGTGGCGGGAGACCCAAACACAAAGCCATCGCCTGTGATGACGCGCAACCGGTTGTCCAGCTTCGGGCAAGGATTACGTCCGGTGGCCTTTGCGACCAGCCAATTTATCTCGTACACTTCCATTGCTCAGCTCCATATCTCTGTCGTGCCAGCCTGCCAACCACCAGTGCCGCAGCGCCAGCTGGGAGAGGCCTTTGGTCGCCTTGCTGCGCATCTCGTAGGTGTAGGGGCAAGCCCTCTTGCCTTCCCCGCAACCTCTTGCGAAGCGCCCTGCCTGATAAGCCTCTTGCATAGGTCCGCCCTCAAGGCACTTCTGACGTGTCGGACGCCGTGAGCGCCAGGGCGCCAACGACAAGGGCGGTCAGAAGTGCTGCCAACAGGAAGCCGGCAGCAAAGCCCAAACCAAACACCGCCCACACGCTCATGACACTTCCTCTTGCAGCTCTGCCAGGATGGCCAGCACCTTGCGATGCCTGGCCCTGTGCACTGTCGAAAATGACTTGTGGTGGGTGACCACCAGCTCAGAGGCCGCATCAGCGGCGCGTTCCTCGTCTGTCATGTACACGACTCTTCTCCAGTAGCGGTTTCTGCCCCTTATCGAGCGGCCAGTCCATCCAGTTGCCGCAATCGGGGCAATACTTGACGCGCAACGTGCGCATTAGGCCTAGCGCCGTGTTGCCGCAGCGTGTGCACGCTTTTGTGCTGCGCACTTCGGACATAACCAGTTGTCCTCTCCCGTTAGTTTCAGCCATCCGGCGCCTCGCGCTTCCTGCTCGCTGTGGAATGTCGGGAAGCTGCCGTCTGCAGTCGGCCCCGTCAGACAGCTGAGCCGCGCTGCACAAGTGATGAACACGCTCACCAGGCCTCGCTTGCGCTTGCCGTACAACAGGGCCATGTTCATCACAGCACCCGGCTTATCAGCCAGGCCAGCCCAGCGGCAAAGACGAACAAGCCAGCCAGCACCAGGAAGATGCCCAGCAACGCGGCACTGCCAACGGCCAGCTCGGAAGCGCCTTCCGGCAGCAGGTCGATCAGGACATTGGCCATCCAGGCGAACGGACTCATGACTGAATCTCCCGCTTGGCCGCGTCAAGGGCCGTCACTAGTCGGACCGCCGCCTCTTGGCCGTCACCGTCGAAGTCGGTCGCTAACACGTATTGGTCTAACGCTGCCAGCAGCTGCTCCAGCTTCGCGCGTATCCGGGGGACGTTTTTGAAGCCAAGTTTCTGAAGCTGCTCCCGGCCGATGACAACCACCGGCGCTTCGTCCCCCTGCGCTTCCCGGTACTCGACCAGGTTCCGGAGAGACGTCACAACCCCAGGCAGATGCCGCATCGCCTGCTCCATCATCTTGCTGTCCTGGTCGGTGACCTCTTCCGGGTTGAAGTGGAACTCCGCGCTGAACTTCCCTTTCGAGTGAGCCAGCGCCGTGTAGTCCAACCTGAAGTTACTGATCTTCATGGTCCACCTCTACTGGATCGATGCCGTCTACGACGAGCATTGGGTCCACTTCGCGCAGCAGCCCGCGCAGAATGTCGGCTTGCTCATTTTCGCTGGTGGCGATTGCGTTGAAGTTGGGGTGTTGCGTCATCTTCACGGTGACGCGTGCCATCAACAAGGCCAGGTCGTCAGCGCTGACGTGATAGCCACGGCCCAGGAACTTGCGCATGCGCAGCATTGACCCGCCAGCATCCTCGTTGCGGCTCGGCTGGGTGTAGCGTAGCCGTCTGGACGCCAAGTCGGCGTAGAAGGTTGGAGCCACCGCACTGCGCCAGCCGCTCTCGTCCCACCACACCACAGCCTGAGCGATGGTGAAGTCAAACTCTCGCAGGCACTGGCGCGGGTCGTCGTACAACCAGCGAGTGATGAACTGCACAGCGGCACGCGGCGGCTCGATCAGCGTGATCGCATTGTCGGTGCGCAAGACTCTGGGCTTGCGACCTTCCTTTTGCAGCAACTCAACGCACAACTCGATGCGGTCCTTGGACGGCCCGAACAGGTCAATGTCGTTGGGCTTCTCGCCGCAGACCAGCGCGCGGATGAAGCCGCCACCCAGGAAGATGCCCTTTTCCTGAATCAGCTTGATGATGTCCTTGGGCAAGCGGCGCACCACCCGGCGAAGGTCCTCTTGCAGCAGCTTATCAGTAACGTTTGCCATTGCCGTCTCTCCTGTTGCTCAGTTTGTGGTCAGCGCGTTGTTGGTTGTAGGCCAGCTTTTCGACCACTGCGCCAGCCAGGTCCAGGTCCATCGCGCCAGCCGTGTCAAAGATGCGTATCAGCGCATCGGCAAGCTCCACTTCCAGCATCTTGCGATGGGGCAGGTGATCGTCCATCAGGTCCTTGCGATGCCCCTCGCACGCCTCTGAGATCTCTGCGTGGATCAACAGCAGTTTCTGGGAGACCACCAGCGGGTCGTTGGCGTCGATCGGCTCGCCAGTCTCCAGGTTCGTCCACCAGCCAGAATTCTTGGCCAGGCGGTGGCAGAGCGTCTGCGCGCTGAGAATGCCGTAGTAGGCGGACCCGGAACTTGCCGGCCCTCCTGGCTTGTGGAGTGCAACCAGGGCGCTTACGATGGTTTCTGCGTGCTTCTTGTTGCTCATTGCATTCTCCAGTGGTTACAGGTGCACCAGCACCTCATGGTCGGTGACGTTGTGAATGATGCGCACGGCGAGCGGCGCGGTAATGGCCAGTTCAAGCAGCACCTCACAGTCGTGAGCGGCAGCAATGCGCTTCAGCGCATCTTGCTCCAACTTGAGCTCCAGGAAGTCGCGCGCGGCACCCATGACCACGATCACCTGCTCCTCGTAGCGCAGCGCTCGCTCGGCCGCCTGCATCATCAAGGATGCGCAACGGCGGTGGGTCTGAGAGATCAACAAGGCCATGGCAGAAGCGCCACGTTGCGCTCTGAGTTCAGCCGCTGCCGCCAGCGAGGCCTTGGCGTGGTCGATGTGGTTGCGAGCGGCTGAGAAGTAAACTGAGCTGTTCATGACTCGAACTCCCCACGGCGAGCTTTGTTGATCTCGATCTGGATTGCCTGCTTGCTGCTGCCATGACGCCAAACGGGCTTCAGGCCTGCTTCCTTGCGGAGAGCGTTCAGCGTGTCGTGAAGGTCGTGGATGGACTTG
>ERZ869909.1654-NODE-1654-length-17403-cov-7.464908_pt1 | contig 17403 bp, 17 predicted proteins | sample MGYA00520892_ERZ869909 | MGnify/ENA primary metagenome ERZ869909 (study PRJEB32215, sample SAMEA104723947) | bioreactor metagenome | biome: bioreactor; feature: anaerobic bioreactor; material: water | place: China | collected 2015-03-12 ...
CAGACGCTGGCAAAGCTGGTATGGCGGCGCCCGGAGCTGTCATAGGGCGATATGCGCACCAGACGGTGCACGCCGGCTTCCGTCTTCAGCCAGCCATAGGCGTTCTCGCCCTTGATCAGAAGCGTGGCAGACTTCAGCCCGGCTTCCTCGCCCGCCTGCTCCTCGATGACTTCGACCTTGTATCCCGAGGCGTTTGCCCAGCGCGAATACATGCGCGTCAGCATGGCGGCCCAGTCCTGCGCCTCGGTACCACCCGCGCCGGGATGGATCTCGATATAGCAGTCATTGCCGTCCGCTTCACCGGAAAGCAGCGCTTCCAGCTCTGCGCGGCCGGCGCGGTCACGGACCGCCTTCAGCGCGGTCACGGCCTCCTGATAGAGGTCTTCATCACCTTCCAGATCGGCAAGCTCTGCCAGCTCCACCGTCTCCGACAGTTCTGCCTCGATCTCGCGGACAGTGGTCATCTGACGATCAAGCTGGTTACGCTCGCGCATCAGGCTCTGGGCGCGGGCAGCGTCATTCCAGAAGTCCGGCGCTTCTGCGCGCGCGTTCAGTTCGTCGAGACGGGCTTCGGCCTGGTCCCAGTCAAAGACGCCTCCTCAGCAGTTCCACTGACTGCTCGATGGAGGTTTTAAGGGATGCGATATCAGCGCGCATGGGAAACTCGTATCACTCCATGGGAGATGACGGCCAGGAACGGGCCGGGTGATGGCGCATAGCCAACCCGGCCGCCCGGCACAAGGCCTCTGGCCTGCAAAGGTCAGTAAATCCCGCTCAGATCCTCGTCGGACTCGCCGCTTTCGGCCGCGTCCTCATCGGCATCGCGCAACCGGCCCGTACCAAAGCTCAGCGTCTCTTCCTCGCGGCTTGCCCCACGCACAGGCTCGGTGCCCGGACGGAACGCCTCAAGGATCACGCCCGGCCGGCCCAGCACAGAAGGCTCGCCGGAGCGGGCATTGATCGGCACCAGGCGGACGCCTTCGGGGACGCGGAAAGGCGCCACCGGATACTCCTCGAGAATCGGCGCGAACGCGTCACGCGCTATGGGAGCTGCGGCCCGGCCGCCAGCTTCGCCGGAGCCCAGCGGCACGGGCGTGTCAAAGCCGACATAGACGCCCACCACCAGATCCGGTGTGAAACCCACAAACCAGGCATCGCGGAATTCGTTGGTGGTGCCTGTCTTGCCCGCCACCGGACGGCCAAGCGAATTGAGCGCACTGCCCGTACCTCGGCGCACCGCGCCCTCGAGCATCGAAACCACCTGGTAGGCGGTCACCGGGTCGACCACTTCCTCGCCGAGCTCGGCCAGTTCCGGCTCGGGCAGTCCCTCCACCCAGGCGTCCACGTCACAACCCGTGCACTCGCGGTCGTCATGAAGGTAAATGGTCTGGCCGGTCCGGTCCTGTACCCGGTCGATCAGGGTCGGGGTCACCCTGCGGCCGCCATTGACCAGAGCGCCATACGCGCTCATCAGCCGCCAGAGCGTCGTCTCGCCGGCACCCAGCGACATCGACAGCACGGGGTCCATGCGGTCGTAAATGCCGAAGCGTTCGGCGTATTCGGCAATCGGCTGCATGCCTGTGTCCTGCGCGAGGCGCACGGTCATCACATTGCGCGACAACTCAAGACCCAGACGCATGGTCGAGGGCCCATAGAACTGGTCGGAATAGTTTGAAGGCCGGTAGAAGCGCGCGTCCCCGCCCCCGGTCGCGGCAAACGGCGCGTCGAGGATAATGCTGGCAGGCGTGAAACCATTGTCGAGCGCTGCCGCATAAACAAACGGCTTGAACGAGGAGCCTGGCTGCCGGCGCGCCTGAGTGGCGCGGTTGAATTGGCTCTGCTGGAACGAGTACCCGCCAATCATCGCCAGCACCCGGCCCGTATAGGGATCGAGCGCCATCACCGCGCCATTGACCTCGGGCACCTGCCTCAGACCGTAGGCGTCGCCCTCTTCCGTCAGGCGCTGAACAAGAACCACATCGCCCAGTTCCAGGACGTCGGACGCCCGCTGGATGGCCGGGCCGAGAACCGGGAAATTGGTGGTGGAGGAACGCGACGGGCGGCGCGCCCAGCGCAGCTCAGACAGCGGGATATGGCCTCTGGCGCGATCCACCGTGCCGATCTGGGCACTGGAATCATTCACCTCCAGAACCACGGCATGGGTCCAGCCTTCATCGAGATCGCGGGGCACTTCGATCTCGGCAAGCTGCTCGGGCCAGTCGTCGAAGTTTTCGAGCTGGGCAATCGCCCCCCGATATCCATAACGGCGATCATACTCGACCAGGCCAGCCCGGAGGGCCGAACGTGCGGCGAGCTGAGCGCGGGTATTGAGCGAGGTACGCACTGACAGACCGCCGGAATAGAGCTGCTCCTCGCCGTACATATTGAAGAGTTCGCGGCGGACCTCCTCCACGAAATACTCTGCCGCGAGATAAGTCTCGCCCTGCAGGCGGCGTACCGTTTCGAGCGGCTGAGCCTGCGCCTCGCGGGCCTGTTCCTCGGTGATGAACCCGTTGGCGGCCATCCGGTCGAGGACATAGTTGCGCCGGGCAATTGCAGCCGATGTGCGCCGCGTCGGGTGATAATTGTTCGGGGCCTTGGGGAGCGCTGCCAGATAGGCAATCTCGTGCAGCTCCAGCTCATCCAGCGAGCTGTCGAAATAGTTCAGCGCCGCCGCCGCCACGCCATAGGCGCGGTTACCCAGGAAAATCTCGTTGAGATACAGCTCGAGAATCCGGTCCTTGGTGAAGGCGCGCTCCATGCGCAGGGCCAGCACCATCTCCTGCACCTTGCGGGCGATACGCTGCTCGGACGACAGCAGGAAGTTCTTGGCCACCTGCTGGGTGATGGTTGACCCGCCCTCCAGCCGGCGCCCGCGCGCCATGTTGCCGATATTGGAGATCGCCGCGCGCACCATGCCCATCAGGTCGATGCCACTATGATTATAGAAATTGCGGTCCTCGGCAGCGAGGAAAGCCTGGACGACATGTGGGGGAATGGCCTCGATCGGCACAAAGACGCGCCGTTCGAAAGCGTACTCGGCAATCAGCGCCCCGTCGCCGGCATGCATCCGGCTCATGACGGGCGGTTCGTACTCGGCGAGCTGCTCGTAATCGGGCAGATCTTCGGTGACCTGCACCACGTAGATCGATACCGCGATCAGGGCGATGACACCCACGATGACCGCTGTGGACGCTGCCCAGAGCGTCAGCTTGCCGAGATTTCTCACACTGAAGACTGCCATTCTGTTCGCCTGTCCCCCGCCCGGCACACGGCCTCTCAGGCCGCACGCGGGCGACCTTGCCCCTCACTGAGGCCACATTATGACGCGATGCGCTGCGCGCGTCCAAGCCGGTTTCAGAAAAGTCCTGTCAGCGCAGGGCTGGCCCGCCCGCCGCGCCCGCCGCTGCCGTGCGCATGGACCCGGCATTGCCGCACACCGCGAAGTACTCATCAATGGAATCGGCCACCGCCGTCATCAGGCGCTCGCGATAGGCTGGTGTATTGAGATTGCGCGAGTCTTCCGGGTTGGTCATGAAACCCATCTCGAAAAGCACGGCCGGAATCTGGGAATCCAGCAGCACCCAGAACCCGCGCTCCAGGGGCTCCCGGCGGAATAGCGGGGTCACACCGGACGAATTATCGAGGATCGACGCCGCAAAAATCAGTGACTGGTTGCGTTTTTCCTGCAGCGACATTTCCAGAAGCAGGTCGTTGACCTGATCGGAGCGGTTGCTGCTGGCCAGCAGCCACTCGCCGTCCTGCCGCGCGCGGTTGCGAGCCCGGTCGGTACCGGAACTGGAGAGGGTGTAGACTGCCGCTCCGCGCGGTCCGGTCGCGCTGTTGGGCGCCGCATCGGCGTGGAGCGAAATGAATATGTCGGCCTGCACGCGCCGGGCCACCTGTATCCGGTCGTCCAGTTCCAGGAACACGTCGCTGTCGCGCGTCATCACGACATCATAACGCCCGCGTGCATTCAGGATGTCGCGCAGCGCCAGTCCGGCGGCCAGCGCCAGATGGGACTCAGACACGCCGCCAAACCGCCCCGGAGCGCCGGGATCGCGGCCACCGTGACCGGGATCAATGACGATACGCGGGCGTTCACAGCGCGGTGGCACGTAAGACACCTGGACGCGTTCGGCGAGATACTGCGTCAGCGTATGTTCGCCCACGTCGAACCCGGAACTGGCGGTCATCACGGCCGCTGGCGCCGGTTCGATATCGATCACCAGCCGGTGTCCGCCGTCGGCCGGCGGCAGGGAAAAGCTTTCGCGGACACGGACACTTTCCGTCAGGTCGAAAATGAGGCGCGGGGTCTGCGCAGCCGGTTCGAAGCGGAAACGTCCGGCCAGTCCATGGCCCTGCCCCTGCCCGCTATCCAGACCGTTGACGCCCCACCGCGCGCCGGGAATGTCGACCACCAGGCGCGGCGACACCTCGCCAGACGTGAAGGCGCGGAATTCAACCGCTGACCGGGTTTCAACAACGATACGGGTATGGGTGTCATGAACGCCGAAGCGTACGGCGATGATCTCGTCAGCATGGGCCAGCGCCCCGGCTGACAAGGCCGCCAGCGCTGCAAGCGCACCCTTCAGTGCAGACAGACGTTTCACCACCGCCACCGGAACACCCTCTTGAAAGCTCACCCTCGGCCGGCCCGTTTGAATACAGGTCTCAAGCCGAGAATAGCCCGCCCGGGTTTCGATTCGGTTACCAGAGCGTAACGATATTCGCTGAGTAGCACGGATAAGCTTGCTTTTCATCCCGAAGCGAATGGTGCATGGTGCGCTGCGGTGTTGATAACGCTGTCAGCCGAATCCCGGTTTCCTGGCGACTGACGCACTTCACTACCTCGCCCTGCGCGACAGGAGAGCCGGTCCAGAAGCCCGGCTGTTCCAGAGCGGACAAAGGGGCAGCACAGATTTCCCGGGCAGGCGCCGCGGGCCGGATACCGGTTCTGCGCGCACGCGCCCCAGACCAGTCAGAAGCGGCCGGCCCCGCTTTCATACCCTGCCAGGCAGGGCGTGCGGTGCCAGCCGACAAGGAACCTTGAACATGCGCCAGGCGCGTGCACTCCCTTCTATCCCTTCAGAAGCGACGCCGTCCTTGCGCTCCCAACACAGCGCCCAGCCCTTTGCCCTGGCCCTTGCTGGCCGGGCATTACGTGCTGGCGCGCGCACCGGAGCACGCCTTTATGTCCCGCAAAATGCTTATCGACGCCTCCCACCCGGAAGAAACCCGGGTGGTCATTGTGGAGTCCAACCGGGTTGAGGATTTCGACTTCGAGTCGGCCTCCCGCCGCCCCATTCGTGGCAATATCTACCTTGCCCAGGTCACCCGCGTAGAACCGTCGCTGCAAGCTGCCTTCGTTGAGTACGGCGGCAACAAGCACGGCTTTCTGGCCTTCAACGAAATCCACCCCGACTACTACCAGATCCCGTTTGAGGACCGTCAGGCGCTGCGCGAGGCCGAAGCTGAGCTAGCCCGCGAGAACGAGTCGGATTCCGACGACGACAGCAGCGACGATGAAGACCTGATGGAGGAGATCGCCCGCAAGCGGCGCAATCTGCTTCGCAAGTACAAGATCCAGGAAGTCATCAAGCGCCGCCAGGTCATGCTGGTCCAGGTTTCCAAGGAAGAGCGCGGCAACAAGGGCGCCGCGCTGACCACCTATCTGTCGCTGGCCGGCCGCTATTGCGTGCTGATGCCCAACACCGACCGCGGGGGCGGCATTTCGCGCAAGATCACCAGCGCGACAGACCGCAAGCGCCTGAAGAGTGCAGTGCAGGGCCTCGACCTGCCGCGCGGCATGGGCCTCATCATCCGCACCGCAGGCGCCGCACGCACCAAGCTCGAGATCAAGCGCGATTACGACTATCTGATCCGGCTGTGGGAGACGATCCGCGAGACCACGCTGAAATCCGTTGCCCCGTCGCTGATTTATGAGGAAGGCAATCTGGTCAAGCGCGCCATCCGTGACCTCTACGACAAGGATATTGAATACGTCCTGGTCGAGGGCGAGGAAGCCTACAAGGAAGCCAAGAGCTTCATGCGCATGCTGATGCCCAGCCACGCCACGAAAGTGCAGCCCTATACCGACGACATGCCGCTCTTCCTGCGTCATGGCACCGAAAGCCAGCTGGAAGCGATCTACTCCCCGGTCGCACAGCTGAAATCCGGCGGTTATCTGGTCATCAACCCCACCGAGGCGCTCGTCGCCATCGACGTCAACTCCGGCAAGTCCACAAAGGAGCGCAATATCGAGCAGACCGCGCTGCGCACCAATCTGGAAGCAGCCGAGGAAGCCGCGCGCCAGATGCGTCTGCGTGACCTTGCGGGCCTCGTCATCATCGACTTCATCGACATGGAGGACTCAAAGAACGTCCGCGCCGTCGAGAAGAAGATGAAGGAAGTGCTCGCCAAGGACCGCGCGCGCATCCAGATGGCGAAAATCTCCCAGTTCGGATTGATGGAGATTTCCCGTCAGCGCCGGCGCACCAGCCTTGTCGAAGGTTCAACCGAGCCTTGCCCGCATTGTGACGGCATTGGTTATCTCAGAAGCGTGGAATCCAGCGCACTCGCGGCTATCCGCAGCGTCGAGGAAGAAGGCCTGAAGGGCCGCGCGGCGCGCATCGCCCTGCACCTGCCGAACGAAGTCGCGCTCTACCTTCTGAACGAGAAGCGCGAATATCTGCGCGCGGTCGAGCAACGTTTCGACATGCGCGTTCTGATCGCGACCGATATCGATCTGAAGCGCGACGGTTCGCGCATAGAACGGCTGGAGCCGCGCAAGGACGGCGATCGCGGGCCTTATGTGCCCAAGCCTCTGAACGTGGAATCGGCCGTGCTCACGCCCGAGGACGAGGCCGATCTGCGCGCTGCACAGGAAGAAGCGGCCCTGGCGGCCCGCGAAGAAGCCGAAGAGTCCGCGGACAGCATCGACACCCGTTCCCGCGAGGAGGGTTCGGCTTCCCGCGCAGAGGGTTCTGGCGACGAACGCCGTGGCCGCAAGCGCCGCCGCCGTGGCCGGGGACGCAGTGACGGAGAGTCACGCGAAACTGCGGCAGCGCCGGCCGGCACCGACACTGCCACTGATGCGGACGGCGATGACAGTGCCGGTGACGAAGAAGGCACCCAGCGCACCGAGCCGGCCCGGGCAGCGGACGGCGACGATGATTCAGGCCGCAAGCGCCGCCGCCGCGGCCGCAGGGGCGGTCGTGGCCGCCGCAGGTCCGAGGGCGAGGCCCGGCAGCCGCAGCCTGCAGGTGAAACGCCGCAGGCGGCAACCGCCGAACCGGCCTCTGGGGATATTCCCGGCCTGGCCGTGATAGAGCCCGGCGAAAGCGAGGCGTTCGGTGCAGGCGAGCAGCCCCCTGCCCGCAAGCGCCCGACGCGCCGTCGCAAGGCCGCCGCGCCGGAAGAGGCTCCCGCTGCCAGCGAGGCCGAAGCGCAAGACGCGCCCGCCATTGCCGAAGCCGGGGACAGCGCCGAGGCCAAACCGGCAGAGACTCCCAAGCGCACCCGGCGCAAGAAGGCAGACACGGCCGAGACGCCCGCCGCTGCGCAAACAGCCGCTGCCGAGCCAGTAGCGTCGGAAGCTGCCGAGAAGCCGAAGCGCACGCGCAAGCCAGCGGCCAGCAAGACCGTTGCGGCCAAACCGGCTGAAGACGCAGCTGAAGCGCCGCCCAAGACGAGTACGCGCAAGCCACGGGCCAGGAAAGCTGCCGAGGCACCCGCTGACAAGGCACCGGCCGATCCGGCAACGGCCGATCCGGCACCGGCAGACCAGGAAGCGGCCGGTGAAGCCGAGCCCGCTGCCAAGGCCCCGGAGGATAGCGGGCCCAAGAGGTCCGGCTGGTGGCAACGCTCCGGCAAGCTGTTCGGCATCGGCTCCTGATACAACCCCGGCCCACCGGCGCACCTGCGCCGGTGGGCTACAATTCTGCCATGAAAAGGCTATCGTCTAAGGGCAATCGAGGGGGCAGGAACAGGATCGGAGGCCTTGGCCACATGACAAGCATTTCCCGCCTGAAGCGCTGGGCCATCCGCGCTTCCGCCTTTGCCGGCGGCGCTGCCATGGTCCTCGCCGCCGCAACGCCGGCCAATGCGCGCCAGAGCGTGAGCCTGATCCGTGATACCGAGATCGAAGCGGTGATGCGCGAGTACACCGACCCGCTGCTGGACGCCGCCGGTCTCAATCGCGATTCGGTTGGCTTCTATCTGGTCGGAAACAACGAGTTCAACGCGTTCGTCACCCGCGGCCAGAACATCTTCATGCACACGGGCACCATCGTCATTGCCGATAATCCCGGCGAGATCAAAGCCGTCATCGCTCACGAGATCGGCCACATCGAAGGCGCCCATCTGGTGCGCTTCTCCGACGGCACGCGCGGCGCCATGGTTACCATGATCGCCACGCTCGGCCTGGGTATTGTGGCCACGATGGCCGGAGCCGGAGCCGGCGGCGCGGCTATCATTGCCTCCGCCCCGCAATTCGCGACCCTGGACATGCTGCGTTACACCCGCACGCAGGAAGCGGCTGCCGACCAGGCCGCCATCACCTTCCTGGAGCGCACCGGGCAATCAGCCCGTGGTCTTGTTTCCACGTTTGAGCGCTTCCGCTACCAGGAAGTGATGAGCGAGGCGCGCCGCTTCGAATACTTCCGGTCTCACCCGCTCTCTTCGCAACGCATCGACGCCATGCGCCGGCGTGTCGAGGCCTCGCCCTATCGCGATGTCCCGGATTCGCCGGAGGAAATTGCCGAACTGCGGCGCATCCAGGCCAAGATCATCGGATTTACGGTCTCGCCGGCACAGGTGTTCCAGCGCTACCCGGAAAGCGACACCAGTGTGGAGGCGCAGTACGCCCGCGCGGTTGCCTATTTCCGCCAGGGTCGCCTGGACCAGGCCCGCCAGCGCCTTTCCAGCCTGATCGAGCTGGAGCCGGAGAACCCGTTCTTCCACGAGCTGGAGGGCCAGATGCTCTATGAGAGCGGACGGATCAGCGATTCCATTGACCCACACCGCCGCTCGGTCGAGCTCATGCCTGATGCGCCCTTGCTGCGCGTAAATCTGGCGGCGTCGCTGATCGGAACCAACGAGCCCGAGGCGCTTGACGAAGCTGTCTCACACCTGCGCTTTGCCCTCGCGCGCGAGCAGCAGAACAGCTGGGCCTGGTTCCAGCTGGCGCTGGCACACGAGGCACGCGGGGAAACCGCGCTCGCCCAACTGGCCACCGCCGAGCGCTTCTTTGCGGGCGGCAACAACATGCAAGCCTTCGTGTTCGCCAACCGTGCCCGCGACGAGCTGGAACAGGGCACACCCGCATGGGTAAGGGCCAGCGAACTGATCGCCGTGGCCGAGCCGACACCGCAGGAAATTCGCGAGTGGAACCGCGCGGAGCGGGAGCGGCGGACGCCTCTCGTGCACTAGACGGCTCGCCCAACATCAATCTCACAGGGAAAACTCCATGCGCCTCCTTATCGGCCTTCTGGCTGCCAGCCTTTTCACTGCCTGCACGGCCGCCCATGAAGAGCCGGAAGCGGCGGGCAACGAAGCCATCGAGGCCATCGTCCACCGCTACATCGTGGAAAATCCTGAAGTGATCGAGGAAGCGCTGGTTGAGCTGCAGCGCCGTGCCCGCGCGCGCGAGCAGGCACAGCTCGTCGCCGGTGCCCAGCAGTTCCGGGACGCGCTCTATGGCGACCCAGCTGATCCGGTCTTCGGCCCGCAGGACGCCGAACTGACCATCGTCGAATTCTTCGATTATCGCTGCCCCTACTGCGTCCAGGTCAATAACTGGCTAGAAGGTGTTCTGGCGCGGCATGAGGGGCGCGTACGCGTGGTTTTCAAGGAATTGCCGCTTCTGGGCGAGGCCTCCGAGGAAGCCGCGCGGGCTGGCCTGGCCGTCTGGAATCTCGAGCCTGAGACCTATGTCGATTTCCACAACGCGCTAATGCGCGCCGGCTCGCCGATGACGCCTGAACGCATCGATCAGATCGCGGCTGACCACGGCATTTCACGCGAGGCGCTGCGCGAAGCGATGGCCGCTCCGGAGATCGATGCCCATCTCGACAATGTCTACAATCTCGCCCGGTCGATTGGTGTCAGCGGCACGCCCTTTTTCGTCATCGGAGACGACATCATTCCGGGGGCTGACATGAACCGGCTCAACCGTGCCGTTGCCAACGCTCTGGGTGGCTAACGTGCGCGCCTCAGCCACGATCCGCAGGCGATAAACCAGATCAGGAATGCCGCCTCTGCGGTGCGCTGCAGTCCACCGCGCCATTCCAGCCACGCCTCGATGGCAAACAGTGCCGTGATGGCGGTTGCCGCTGCTGCCAGGCCGAGAACGCCCAGCCAGCGGCCGCCCTGCCAGCCCAGCGCCGCTATCGCCACAAGAACGAGCCCGAGTACACCAATCAGATAGCCGCCTCCGCCAATGGCGTTGTGGAGCATCTGCGAGACGCTCGGGTCATCGGGCATGCAGCCGCTGGATGCGTCGCACGGAAAAATCCCGCCCCCTATCGCGCCAACGCCATATCCGGCGAGCGCGACAAATCCCGCCAGCGCGAGGCCAGACTTTGGGGCGCTGCAGGCCGCTGTCAGGCAGAACAGGCACTGCAAGACGCCTATGGGTATGATCCCGAGCCAGCCTGCCCACGGATAGGTCGGCGCGTCCACCGCGCCCAGCTCGCTGATGAACTGCCCGCCCTGGTCATAGCCAGGGTAGAAGAAGCCGCCGATGACAAGCAGACCCAGCGTCCACACGGCCGTCGCCACGGCAAACCGAAAAGGCCAGACGGCGCCTGATGCGTGAGTCCGGTCGTCCATGGCTGCCTCCCCGCGTGCCTCTGGCAAAGCAATGGCGCTCCGTCAGGGAGCCATATTGATCCGTCCTTCGGCGTCTATCGTCCAGTGGGGATTGAAGGCGACTTCCCAGGCATGGCCGTCCGGGTCGGCGAAATAGCCCGAATACCCGCCCCAATCGGCCTTGTGCGCGGCTTTGAGCAGGCTGCCACCGCTGGCGACAGCGTGATCAATGATGGCATCCACCTCGGCCTCGGTGCGGGTGTTGTGGGCGAGCGCGATATGGCCGTGCCCGGCATTCCCGCGCGCCATGTCGGCATCGAGATCATGCTGGCCGAACAGGGCCAGCACCAGCCCGCCCATCGGCAGGAAGACGATCTGTTCGTTCTCGAACGCGGCCCTGAAGCCCATCGCCTCATAAAAGGCTTTCGACCGGGCAAGGTCCGCCACGCCCAGCGTGACGAGGGAAAGGCGCGGTTCCATCATGGGCGGGGTTCCTTGTTCCGGTGACTTCAGAGCATCGGAACATTACAAGAACATGTCAAGGGTATTGCCTGACTACTCGCGTGCGCCTCTCCCTTCGTCGTTCCCGCGCAGGCGGGAACCCAGAGCCGTTTGCACGGCCTTCGGTTTCCGATCTCTGGACCCCCGCCTGCGCGGGGGTGACGAGAAAACGGGCAGGTCTGTGAAAAGGCCTAGATCAGCCCCGCCAGCGGGCTGGACGGATCGGCATAGCGCTTCTTCGCCATGCGCCCGGCGAGATAGGATTCGCGGCCCGCAATAACCGCGTGCTTCATGGCGCTGGCCATGCGTACAGGATCTTTGGCTTCGGCAATGGCGGTGTTCATCAGCACGCCGTCACAGCCCAGCTCCATCGCGATAGTGGCGTCGGACGCTGTGCCGACGCCCGCATCGACGATGACCGGCACCTTCGCCGCTTCGATGATGAGGCGGATATTGACCGGGTTCTGGATACCGAGCCCGGAGCCGATGGGCGCGCCCAGCGGCATGATCGCGCAGGCCCCGGCATCTTCCAGCTTGCGGGCATAGACCGGATCGTCAGAGCAATAAACCATCACGTCGAAGCCATCGGCGATCAGCATCTTGGTGGCGCGCAGCGTCTCCTCCATCTCCGGATAGAGATGTTTGGGGTCTGACAGCACTTCCAGCTTTACGAGGTTCCAGCCACCCGCCTCGCGCGCCAGGCGCAGCGTGCGCACGGCATCCTCGCCGGTAAAGCACCCGGCCGTGTTCGGCAGGAAGGTGACCTTCTTCGGGTCGATATGATCGACCAGCATGGGCTGGCTGGGATCGGAGAGGTTCACCCGGCGCAGCGCGACGGTGATGATCTCCGCGCCGGAGGCCGCCAGCGCTTCGGCATTCTGCGCATAGCTCTTGTACTTGCCCGTGCCGATGATGAGGCGGGACTGGAACGTCCGCCCGGCGATCGTGAAGGGACGGTCTTCAGGCAGGGCGGAGGCGGTATCGGGGGAGGTTTTGTCGGTCATGGACGGCGTTGTAACGCGGGGATATCGTTCCGTCACGTCCCGGATGAGCCGGGAGGATGCCTTCGTAAAAAGGGGACACATGCCATGCATCCCGTCAGAAGAAGCATCGGCATCGCTCTGGCCAGTCTTGCCCTGATTACAGCAGGCCTCGCGCTATGGAGTCACTTTGGCGACGCGCCCTTCGGCGGCGGACAATTGTTGCTCTCAGTCTCGCTGCTGTGCACGACAGGCGCCCTACTATTGAGCGTAGAAATGAAGAAGAAGGACTGAGCGCCTACCCTCCCCCGACGAACTGGACGATTTCAAGCCGGTCGCCATCGGCAATCGCAATATCGCCATAGCCCGAGCGCGGCGCTATCTCCAGATTGCGCTCCACGGCCACCTTGCGCGGGTCCAGACCCAGATGGGTCAGCAGCCCGGTTAGCGTCAGCCCGGCGGGCAGATGACGCGCCTCCCCGTTCACCGTCACGCGGATATCAGCAGCGCTGGCGGTCTTCGTCATGTCGGCAATGCTCCCTTAAAATGCCGGTAGTCCTTGTTTATACGGCGCGAGGCGTCGTAGAAACGACATATGGCGCTGCGGTCCGGGTATTGCACCGCTTGGGCGCATCAGACAGACCAGCCGGGGGACAGTGTACAGGTGGCCAGGCCGCTTTTCATCCTGAACGGGCCCAATCTCAACCTGCTCGGCACGCGCGAGCCGGAGATTTACGGCTCTGCCACACTGTCCGACATCGAGGCGGCGTGCGCCGAGCATGCCAGCATGCTGGGCCTGACCATCGATTTTCGCCAGACCAACCACGAAGGCGTGCTGATCGATGCCGTGCAGGAGGCCGGACGCGCCGCCTCCGCCCTCATCATCAACCCGGCCGGCTTTGGCCATACATCGGTTGCGCTGCACGACGCCTTGAAGGCGATTGCCATTCCGGCCATAGAGATACATCTGTCCCAACCGGCTGCGCGGGAGCCATTCCGTCACCATTCCTATGTTTCCAGCGCCGTTTCCGGCACAATCAGCGGGTTTGGCGCCCGCAGCTACATCCTTGGCATAGAGGCCGCCCATGCGCTGATCGCTGCGCCCGGCCCGAAGACATAAGCATAAAGGTTCCCGACATGGCTTCCACGCCCTCCAAACCCGGTATCGACCCGAAACTCATCCGCCAGCTGGCCGATATCCTCAACGATACCGACCTGACCGAGATCGAGGTTGCGCAAGGAGAACTGCATATCCGCGTGGCGCGCGAAGTGCCTGCGCCGGTCTACACGCAGGCCGCGCCAATGGCTGCCGCCCCGGCGGCTGCGCCTGCCGCGCCGCCTGCACCTGTTGCGGCGGCTCCGTCGGCAGACCCTGTTCCTGCTGCCGCCAAGGCGGCGAACGCCGTCAACTCGCCCATGGTCGGCACGGTCTATCTGCGTCCCAACCCGGATGCGGACAATTTCGTGAAGCCCGGCCAGAGCGTGAAGGAAGGCGACACCATCCTGCTCATCGAAGCCATGAAGACCTTCAACCCGATCACCGCGCCGCGCTCGGGCAAGATCGGCGAGTTGCTGGTCAATGATGCCCAGCCTGTCGAATACGGCGAACCGCTCTTCACCCTCATCTAGGAGCGGCCCATGTTCGAAAAAATCCTGATCGCGAACCGGGGCGAGATTGCCCTGCGCGTCCACCGCGCCTGCCAGGAAATGGGCATCCGCACCGTTGCGGTCCATTCCGAGGCCGATGCCGACGCCATGCACGTCAAGCTCGCCGATGAGAGCGTGTGCCTTGGCCCGCCCCCGGCTGGCCGATCCTATCTGCATATCCCGGCCATCATCGCCGCTGCCGAGATCACCGGCGCGCAGGCCATCCACCCCGGCTACGGCTTCCTGTCGGAGAATGCCCGCTTTGCCGAGATCGTGGAGGCTCATGGCCTGACCTTTATCGGTCCGAGGCCGGAAACCATCCGCCTGATGGGTGACAAGATCACCGCCAAGCGCGCCGCCGTCGAGGCCGGCATTCCGGTGGTGCCGGGCTCTGACGGCGCGATTTCGGACATGACCGAGGCGCGCAAAGTCGCCAAGGAAGTGGGCTTCCCGGTGCTGATCAAGGCCGCTGCGGGCGGCGGCGGGCGCGGCATGAAGGTGGCGGAGACCGAAGACAAGCTGGAAAGCGCGCTCCAGACCGCTTCTACGGAGGCGCAGGCCGCCTTTGGCGATGGCGCGGTCTATATCGAGCGCTATCTCGGCAAGCCGCGCCATATCGAAATCCAGGTGATGGCCGACGAGCACGGCAATGTGCTCCATCTGGCCGAGCGGGATTGCTCGCTCCAGCGCCGCCACCAGAAAATCCTCGAGGAAGCGCCCTCGGTTGCTCTCACCCCCGAGGAACGCTCGCGCATTGGCGAGATCGTGCGCGCGGCTGTCTCCAAGATCGGCTATCGCGGCGCAGGCACGGTGGAATTCCTCTACGAGAATGGCGAGTTCTTCTTCATTGAGATGAACACCCGCCTGCAGGTGGAGCACCCCGTTACCGAGCTGATCACCGGCATCGACCTGGTACGCGAGCAGATCCGCGTTGCTGCCGGGCTGGAACTGGAAGTCCGCCAGGAAGACATCAAGGTCAATGGCTGGTCCATCGAATGCCGCATCAATGCGGAAAATCCCTATACCTTCACCCCGTCGCCGGGGAAGGTGACCGAGTTCCACGCGCCCGGCGGCCCCGGCGTGCGCCTCGATTCAGGACTTTATACCGGCTATTCCATCCCGCCTTATTACGACAGCCTCATCGGCAAGCTGATCGTGCACGGGCGTGACCGGCACGAGGCGATCATGCGTCTGAAACGCGCGCTCAAGGAGATGGTCATCGGCGGTATCGAGACCACGATTCCGCTCCATCTGGACCTGCTGGAGGAGCCGGACTTCATCAGCGGCGATTACCATATCCGCTGGCTGGAGAGCTGGCTGGCCGAGCGCAACGCGAAGGCTTGAGGCCTTGCGCGGCTTCGGCGCAAAAGAGCTGCTGGAATGCTATGCGCGCGGCGTCTTCCCGATGGCCGAGGACCGGGACGATCCGCGCGTTTTCCTGCTCGACCCGGATGAGCGCGGCGTCATCGCCCTCGACCGGTTTCACGTCCCTCGGAGCCTGGCAAAAGTGGTGCGCAGGGACGTGTTTCACGTCACGATTGACCGGTGCTTTGACACCGTGGTCGACCAGTGCGCCGCACCGGCCAAGGGGCGGGAGAGCACATGGATCAATGACCCGATCCGCCATCTCTATGGCGAACTGCACGCCGAGGGCCACGCCCATTCCCTGGAGTGCTGGCATGACGGCAAGCTGGCCGGCGGGCTGTATGGCGTCACACTGGGGGGTGCGTTCTTCGGCGAGAGCATGTTTTCACGGCGTACCGACGCCTCCAAGGTTGCCCTCGTTCATCTTGTCGCGCGTCTGAAGGCAGGTGGCTACACGCTGCTCGACACGCAGTTCATCACCGGGCATCTGGAGCGTTTCGGAGCGGAGACGATCACGCGTAACGCCTATCACAGGCTATTACGCGCCGCGCTGAAAGGCGATGGCGACTTCTTCGCGATGCCGGAGGGCTTGAGCGGCGCTCAACTCCTGCAGTCGATCACCCAGACATCATAGACAGGGTGGTCCAGCGCGTTCAGCGCAGGGTTCGAGCCGAACATCCAGCCGGAAAACAGGCGTTCACCACCGGTCGTGCCGGGAGCGGCTTCGCGCCGGTCGCTGATTTCCAGAAAGGCAAACACTTCCGGCGGTTCCTCCGGCGGACGGCGGCGGCAATAGCGTACAGCGATGTCGAGTGCACCGAAGGTGTAGCTGTCACCGACATTCACCTCGAAATCGCGCGTGCGCGCCGTGACCTTGTCGAGGCCGCGCAGGACGGCCACCGTGCCGGGGCGCGAGCTGAGCTCGCCAGGGCGGGTGGGACGGCGCTGTTGCTGCTCCAGCGGCGCGGTGACACCGGCCTCCGGTTCATCCAGCGCCTCTTCCCAGTCTTCGCGCGAGCCCGGCTCCTCGCCTTCCTGGGCAAACGCGGCGGAGGTCAGAAACAGGCTGGAGAGCGCGCAGGCGCCCAACACGCAGAGGCGGGTCAGCAATGGCATCGTTGAAATACTCCCTCCCCCCATACTCACCAGCTCAATGCGGCAGCACAAGGGCCATTGCAAAATGGTCTAGCGCATATCGTCCAGGCCGTCGCTGGTGCCGCCATTGCCGCCCCGGCCACCGGATACAAATCCGCTGATCAGTTCGAACAGATCGACGGCGCCTTGCGTGAACACGATCTCGCCGCCCTCGGCGATCATGTCGTCATCGCCGCCCGCCTCGATCTCCACATAGGCACCGCCCAGCAGACCGGACGACGTGATCTTGGCAGTGGAATCGGCCGGCAGCATGACATCGCGGCGCACACGCAGGCGCACCTGCGCAAAATAGGTCTCGGTGTCGAGTCCGATTGCCGTTACCGAGCCCACCGGTACGCCGGACACGCGCACTTCCGCGCCGCGCGTCAGGGCACCAACCTCGGAGAAGCGGGCCGTCAGCTCATACCCGCCAGCGGAAGGGTCACTATCCAGACGGCCTTGCGCAAACACCAGAAACGCGGCCGCTGCAACCAGCACGATCACGCCGACCAGTGTCTCCAGAACCGCTCCGCCACGCATCAACAACCTAGCCTTCCGGGTTCCAGCTTTCATAATCCGCCGTCGAGCGCGCACGCGGGCGCGGATCAGCCAGCGAGCCGGCCGGACGATAGGCATAGACCGTGCCGGTCATGTTCGGCTTGTGGTCCAGCTCCCATTCGCGGCGCGGCAAGGGCGCATCGACGGGCGCTTCGGCAAAGGTGTGGTGCAGCCAGCCATGCCAGTCTGCCGGCACGCGCGAGGCGTCGGCATAGCCGTTATAGATCACCCAGCGGCGCGGCACGCCATCGGCGCCCGAACCGCTCTTGCGTTCCTGGTAGTAGCGATTGCCGTAATCATCCTCGCCCACGAGCTTGCCGCCACGGCTGATCGTCCACAGCGCGCCCAGCGTCGCGCCATTCCACCAGGCAAACAGTCGTCCAATGAAGTCGAGCATGGCAGGTCC
>ERZ869909.1655-NODE-1655-length-17401-cov-304.370296_pt1 | contig 17401 bp, 15 predicted proteins | sample MGYA00520892_ERZ869909 | MGnify/ENA primary metagenome ERZ869909 (study PRJEB32215, sample SAMEA104723947) | bioreactor metagenome | biome: bioreactor; feature: anaerobic bioreactor; material: water | place: China | collected 2015-03-12 ...
ACCAGACGGCCATCGCGTCTGTGGCACTCGTTGCAGCCGACCGCCTGCTCCTTGGGTGCAACCATGTGGGTGATCGGCCAGATCATCGTCGTCGACACGAAATCGAACTCGCCACTGAAGGCCTGCCCGGTCCCTTCGGCGCCAGCCTGCAAGGCCTTGGGCCAGTCGAAGTTGAACCAGAAGGCGGTGTCGTTCGGCAACGCCACCTGCGGCACGAGCAAGGTCTTGTGCACCGTGTCATACGGCTGCTTGCCCTGGAACAGCTTGACCGGCCAGATCCGCGCCTTGGGATCACCGGCCTGCCCGCGAAAGCGATTGATCGCAACCGGCCCGGCGGCCGGATCGATGATGGTGTCGGGCTGGATGTAATCGACCGACCCATCGAACCACTGATACACCGGCACCACGTGCTCGCCATTGACGAAACTGCCTTTACGGCTGTCGTAGGTGATGTGGCCTTTCTCGTCCTTGACGATCATGGGCTTGCCGTTGTCGTCCAGACGGCCGGCTTCCGACCAGTCCCAGCCCATCTTGGTCGGCACGCCGCCGCGGGCAAAGCTCGGAATATGACAACTCTGGCAGGCCAGCGTGTTGGTGTGCTGATTCAAACGCTCGGCGTGCAGAAAGCTCTCCTGGTGCGGCTTGTCGCCATGACATGCCTGACAGGTGGCCGGATTGCGATCGCTCTGCTGGCCTCGCACCAGCGGGCCGTGCGGGTCGGCAGCGGTCATCTGGATACGGCTGCCGGGAACGACGTGCTTGTCGGTCTGATGGCAGTCGCTGCACGCGAAGTTCAGGCCGTCGGTCGCCATGTGCACATCGAGGTCGCGATGTGGGTTGTTCAAAGACGAGTCCAGATCGCCATGCTTGACGCCATCACCGCCCCCGCCGTAGTAGTGACAGGCGCCGCAGGTTTCGCGTGAGGTCGGTCCCACGTTGAGCGCGACCGACACCAGATCGACCGGATTGTAGAAACGACCGGAGCCCGGCGGGTATTCAGTGCGCTCGTAGGCGGGATGCCCTGCCAGACCGCGCGCCTTCACGTAGTCGCCGGTGTTGTGACAGGCGAGGCAATCGACTTTGGCCTCATTGGTGAAGTCAAAGCTGTCGTCTTCCCACCCGTAACCGATGTGACAGGAGTTGCAAAATGCCTCGTTCGACCGGTCGCCGATGCAGAAGCCATTGAGCATGGTTTTCTTGCCCAGCTTCTCGCCGGTTTGCGGATCTTCGTATTCCCAGGTCCAGTGGCGGGTGCCCATCACCTGTTTGGCCGCCTCGGTGTGACAGGACAGGCAGGCGCGGGTGACGTCTTCGCCGGTCTCGAACGGTCCCTGCAAGACCTCGAACTTGCTGTGGTCTGCCGTCGCTGCAGCCGCCAGCCCGGTGACGAGCAAAATTGACCCGAGCAGGATTGCCCGGGTTGCGAAACTTTTCAGTAATCTCATCTCTCTGTCTGCCTCGAACCAAAAATCCACCAGCGGGTGCGCGCGACGTTCTTCTGACGTCTTTCCCTGCCTTGCCCGAAAAGCAGTGGAAAAAAGGAAGCGGGGGTTGGAGGAGAGACAAGGGCGCGAGCCATTCCAGGGGTTTTGGAGTGTCCGGGCAGACAACAATGGCCGCTTGAGGGAGACACCCCCGCTTCAGGGTCATTAGTAGCGAGGACCGTGCCAGTTCGGCACGATCCTCCCTCTGCGGGGCTAGAACCCGTGGAACGTGAGGCTTTCAGACTCGACAGCAAACGATGTCCGGGAGAGCCGAAGACTGCCACAGAGCCGAATTCGGCAGTCCAACCGCCATTTTCGGCAGCCCGTTGCGTCAGTCCAGCTTGGCGTCGCGAAGACGGCGATACAAGGTGCGCTCACTGATGCCGAGCTTGCGCGCAAGCTCACGCCGGCTGCCACGATGCGAGCGCACCGCCTGGACGAAGGCCTGGCGTTCGATACTGGCCCAGTCCTGCGCCGCCTCCGGGCCACGGGTTTGGCCAGCCGGCAACACCTGGTCGGTATGCAGTTCCTCGGGAAAATGCTCGGGTAGCAAGACTTCTCCGTCGCACATCAGGCTGGCGCGCTCGAGCACGTTGCGCAATTCGCGCACATTGCCCGGGAAGGCGTAGTGCCGCAACAGCTTCATCGCCGTAGCACTGACCGTCAGCCGTCTTTTTGGCGCCACTCTTTCGAGCAGCGATTCGACCAGCAACGGAATGTCGCTCTGCCGGTCGCGCAGTGCAGGCACGGTGATCGGAAACGTATTGAGACGGTAGTAGAGATCCTGGCGGAAACTGCCTTCGGCGATCATCTCCTTGAGAGGGCGGTGCGTCGCCGACACCAGCCGGATGTCCGATTTGCGCAGATCGGTGGAACCGACCCGCCGGTAGGTGCCGGTCTCGAGGAGGCGGAGCAGTTTGACCTGCATGCCGAGCGGGATGTCGCCGACCTCGTCGAGGAACAGCGTACCTCCGCTGGCAGCTTCTATGAGACCCGGCTTGCGGCTGGTCGCGCCGGTGAACGCACCCCGCTCGTGGCCGAACACCTCGCTCTCGAAGAGGGTTTCCGGCAAGCCGGAGCAGTCCACCGCGACGAAAGGCGCGGCCGACCGCAGGCTGGCGGCGTGAATCGCATTGGCGACGACCTCCTTGCCGGTGCCGGACTCGCCCTGCAGCAAAACGCTCGCGTCGGACGGCGCGACCCGGGCGACCAGCTCGAGCATGCGCTGGAACGCGGGTGATCGACCAACCATACCCTGACGATCGCTCAGACCGCGGGCCACGTTCATCGGCTCCATCTTCTCGATGAACCAGGCAATTTCCCCCTCGGCATCGCGCACCGGCGACAGTTCGATGTTCACGTATTCCTCGCCACGCGGCGTGTGGTGCAGGTGCAGTACACGCTCGCGCTGACCCGAGCGAAGGCTGCGTGCCAGCGGACAGGATTCGCCGGCCTGGTCGCAGGGCACGCTGTAGTGGTGCGAAACCTCGTAGCAGGTTCGTCCGATGACACTGCGCCCGGTGCCGAAGTTGCGCCGGTAGGCGGTGTTCGCCGCGATCACGCGATATTCACGATCGCAGAGGATGTGCGGTTCCTCGAGGGTGTCGAGGAAGGACACCAGTTCGGGCAGGGCTTGGGGTGTGGCGCTCATGTCAGTCGATTTTGGCAGTCAGTCTGCCAACAGAATGGCAGCATGTCAGCATTCGGGTCAAGCCCTGTTTTCGGCATCTCCTTGATTCCGGTCAAATTTTCAAGCTGGCACGCAAATTGACTGGGTGTTCTTCGTCACTCCGGTAACCCGTACATTCGAGAGGTCTAGCAATGGTGACCGACCATCTGGTTGAACTGTCGCGCCTGCAGTTCGCCGCTACCGCCATGTACCACTTCCTTTTCGTGCCGCTGACGATCGGCATGGTGTGGATGCTGGTGATCATGGAAAGCGCATACGTGATGACCGGCAAGGTCATCTACAAGGACATGACCAAGTTCTGGGGCAAGTTGTTCGGTATCAACTTCGCCCTTGGGGTCACGACCGGCATCACGATGGAGTTCCAGTTCGGCATGAACTGGGCCTACTACTCGCACTACGTCGGCGACATCTTCGGGGCGCCACTGGCCATCGAAGGTTTGATGGCCTTCTTCCTCGAGTCGACCTTCATCGGTCTGTTCTTCTTCGGCTGGGACCGGCTCTCGCGGGTTCAGCACCTGATGGTAACGATTGCGATGGCGGTCGCGACCAACCTGTCCGCGCTGTGGATTCTGGTTGCCAACGGCTGGATGCAGGACCCGGTCGGCGCCGCCTTCAACGTCGAGACGATGCGCATGGAGCTGGTGAGCTTCTGGGATGTGGTGTTCAACCCCACCGCCCAGGCCAAGTTCGTGCATACGGTCAGTGCCGGCTACACCACCGGGGCGATGTTCGTGCTGTCGATCTCGGCCTGGTACCTGCTGCGTCGCCGTGACGTCGAGTTCGCCAAGCGCTCCTTTCGCATCGCGGCGGCATTCGGTTTCGCCTCGATCTGCTCGGTCATCGTGCTCGGCGACGAATCCGGCTACGTGGTGACCGAATCGCAACAGACCAAGCTCGCCGCGATGGAGGCGATGTGGGAAACCGAGCCGGCACCCGCTTCGTTCAACATCGTCGCGATTCCCAACGAAGCCGAAATGAAGAACGACTTCGCGATCCACATTCCCTGGGTCATGGGCCTGATCGGCACCCGCTCGCTCGACACCGAGATTCCCGGTATTCGCGAGATCGTCGCCCACAACCGGGAGCGGGTCGAAAGCGGCGTCGAGGCGGTACGCCTCTTACACGCGATTCGCGCCGGTGACGACGACCCGGCGGTGCGCGAAACCTTCGAGCGAGTGAGCGACGATCTCGGTTTCGGACTGCTCACCACCCGCTACGCCGAGTCGATGGACAAGGTCACCCCGGAGATCATGGATCGCGCCGCGCGCGACACCATCCCGCCGGTCGCCCCTCTGTTCTGGACCTTCCGCATCATGGTGGCGCTCGGCTTCGCGATGCTGGTGGTGTTCTCGCTCGCGCTCTACCACTCGATCCGCGGCGACTTCGCAGAGCGCAACCGCTTGCTCAAGTGGTCGATGTGGTTCCTTCCGGTGCCCTGGGTGGCCTCGCAAATGGGCTGGTTCGTCGCCGAGTACGGACGCCAGCCCTGGACCATCTTCGGCGTGCTGCCGACCCACATGTCGGTGTCGACGCTGTCCGAGGCCAGCCTCTACGGATCGCTCGCCGGTTTCATCGGCTTTTACACGGTCCTGCTGGTGGTGATGGTGTACCTGATGATCAAGTACGCGCGCCTCGGACCCGGTAGCCTCGGCACCGGCCGCTACGCCAACGAACCGGCCCATGCCTGACATACGAGGAGCAAAGTCATGATTTTCGACTACCCAACGATCAAGCTGATCTGGTGGCTGCTGGTAGGCGTACTGCTGGTCGGTTTCGCCATCATGGACGGTCACGACATGGGCGTGGGCACGCTGCTGCCCTTCGCCGGCAATGGCGATGACGAGCGTCGCGCCATCATCAACACCGTCGGCCCGCACTGGGACGGCAACCAGGTGTGGTTCATCACCGGGGGCGGCGCGATCTTCGCCGCCTGGCCGCTGGTCTATGCCACGTCCTTCTCCGGATTCTACTGGGCCATGCTGGCGGTACTGTGGGCCTTGTTCTTTCGCCCCGTCGGCTTCGACTACCGCAGCAAGATCGCGCACCCGATCTGGCGCAAGACCTGGGACTGGGGCCTGTTCATTGGCGGCGCGGTGCCCCCGCTGATCTTCGGAGTGGCATTCGGCAACCTGCTTCAGGGGGTGCCTTTCCACTTTGACAACAACCTGGTTTCGCACTACACCGGCTCTTTCTGGGGCCTGCTCAACCCCTTCGCGCTGCTGTGCGGCGTCGTCTCGACCGCGATGATCACGCTGCACGGCGCGGTCTATCTGATGCACCGCACCGAGGACGACATCTACCGTCGAGCCCGGAGCGCGGCGATGATCTTCGGCGCCCTGCTGGTGGCCGGGCTCACCGCGGCGGGCATCTGGGTGCAGTTCATTCCAGGCTACGTCATCACCTCCGTGATCGACCCGGCGGCCCTGCCCAACCCGCTGGCCAAGGAAGTCGTCCGCGAAGCAGGCGCCTGGATGCGCAACTACCAGGCCATGCCACTGACGCTGCTTGTACCAGCGCTCGCGTATGTCGGGACGCTGGCGGCGATATGGTTCGCCTGGCGCGGCCGCACCCTGATGGCCTTCGTCGCCTCTTCGCTGGGCATCACCGGCGTGATTGGTACCGCCGGGGTATCGATGTTCCCCTTCGTGATGCCGTCCTCGACCGTGCCGTCGGCCAGTCTCACCGTATGGGACAGCGCCTCCAGCCATCTGACGCTGACGATCATGTTCTGGGCCACGCTGATCTTCATGCCGATCATCGTCGTCTACACCAGCTGGGCCTACAAGGTCATGGCCGGCAAGGTCACCACTGCGTGGGTGCGTGAGAACAACCGGTCTGCCTACTGACCAGTCCAAGGAGAATCAGAGAATGTGGTATTTCGCATGGATGTTGGGCGTCGGCTTCGCCGTTCTGCTGGGAATCCTCAACGCGATGTGGGGCGAGAACGAGGGCGGGCGAAAGGGACTGGACAGAGACGGCTCCGCGGTGCCGGATCGCGAGCGGCGCTGAGGCGACGATGCGCTTTCGCATACTCGCCTCACCGTCCCAGGACGCTCTGAGCTATCTGCTCGGCGACCGCGGCGAAGCGGTAGTGATCGACCCCGTTCCGGGCATCGACGCACTCGTCCGTGCCCTGCTCACCGAGTACCGGCTCAAACTCGTCCTCGTACTGCACACACACCTTCACCACGGCCGAACGAGCTGCGCACGGGAGCTGGCGACCGCCTGTAACGTCCGCATCGGCGCGGGTGCCCGCGCCGCCGCGATCGAAAACAGCCTGCCACTGGCGGAAGGTGAAACCGTGCGCTTCGGGCGGGAACGCCTGCACGTCCTCGACACGCCCGGCCACACCCCGGGCTGTGTGAGTTACCTGTGGCGCGACCGACTGTTCTGCGGCGATGCGCTCGACGTCGCCGGTTGCGCTGCGGGTGACAGCGAGGCGGATATCGGCACACTCCACGACAGCCTCATGAGAAAGATCTTCTCCCTTCCGGACGAGACGCTGCTCTTCCCGGCACACCCGGTCAAGGGACGCTATGTTTCACTGGTGATCGAAGAGCGCACACGCCACGCAAGACGCGGCGGCCTGTCTCGCGACCAGTTGCTCAGCGACATGGTCTTGCACCGCCACCGCCCGGGCAGCTCTGCCGCACGAAACGGTTCAGCCTAGGCGTTACCAAGGCAGTGGCGCGTGAACGCGATTGCGCCCCGATCCACGCGCACGAACGATTGCGCATCGTCGCCTTGATCTAGCGCAAAAAACCCGCGGTTCTTGAACGCAAACGCATGGGAATAAGCATATACTTATACTTATAAGTTGTACCCAGTCCCTGCGCAGCCTTGAAAGACCATATAAACGGAGGAGCCGCGATGCGCACCCCTGACCAGCCTGAAAACCTCACCGCCCAAGGCGAATCACGCCGACGTCTGCTGCTCGGTGCCGGCGCGGTGCCGGTTGCCCTCGCCGCGGGCGGCACCCTCAACTCACCGAAAGCGCAGGCCTCGCTCAAGACCAACGCCCGTATCGTCATCGTGGGCAGCGGCCTCGCCGGCCTCGCGGTTGCGAACCGGCTCGCGCGCGAACTCGAAGGCGCCCAGATTACAGTGGTCGACCGCAAGGAAGAGCACAACTACCAACCGGGCTATACGCTTGTCGCAACCGGCATCTGGCCCGTCGACAAGGTCATCGACCGCAACGATGACCTGATGCCGGCCGGGGTGAAATGGGTGCGGGAGATGGTTGCCGAGTACAACCCGGACGCCAACACGATCGTCACCGATGCCGGTCAGCGACTCCAGTATGACTATCTGGTCGTCGCCACCGGTTGTCATCTCGACTTTGCCCAGATCGAAGGCATGGACGTCAATGCGATCGGACGCAACGGGGTAGGCAGTGTCTATCCTGGTCCGAAGGCCGCCAACGAGACCTGGAGGTCCATGGATGCCTTCCGTCAGCGTGGCGGGAAGGCCGTGATGACGCTGCCGGGTACTCCGATCAAGTGCGCAGGTGCACCGCTCAAGACCACCTTCATGCTCATCGACCGCATGCGGCAGTCCGGCACGCTCGAGCGCTCGGAGATCGTCTTCCATTCGGCTCTCGGTGTGGTCTTTGGCGTACCCACGCTCAACGAGATGATCCTTGAACGCTGGGCCGAGGCGAACGTGCCGGTAGTGTTCAGCAGCAAGCTGGTCGCGATCGACATCAGCGGCCACAAGGCGACCTTCGAGAACCCCGACGGCGAGCGCACTGTCGAGGACTACGATTTCATCCACGTCGTCCCACCAATGCGTGCACCGGACGCATTGTTCAATAGTCCGCTCGCCTGGCAGGAAGGCCCGATGGCTGCCGGCGGTTGGCTGGAAGTTGACCGCGAGACACTGCGTCACCGCCGCTATCCCAACGTGTTTGGCGTCGGCGACATCAACGGCACCCCGCGCGGCAAGACGGCTGCGACCGTCAAACAGAGCGTGCCACTGGTGGTGAGCAACCTGATCGACGTGATCGCCGGGCGCGACCCGTCGCGTCGCTTCAACGGCTACACCTCATGCCCGATGATTCTGCGCGAAGGCTCGGCGTGGCTGATTGAGTTCGACTATGACGGCAAGCTGATTCCGTCTTTACCGCTGGTGGATCCGCTGCAGGACAGCTGGTTTGCATGGCTGATGAAAGTGCAATTGCTCAAACCCGCCTACATGGCGGTCGCCAAGGGGAGGGTCTGACCATGTCTTTTTATGAAGTGTGGCTCGCGGTCAACATCGTCTGGGAGTACCTGATGGCGAATCTCCCAGTCATCATCATTCTGCTCGTAGCGATCGCCTTCCTTTTCGGCATCGCGGTCGTCAAGGGATCGCCTGCCTGGCGTAAGGGTTTGCGGGTTGGCATCCTTGGTGGCATCGTCGTCGCCCTGGTCAGCATCTTCATCATTCCTTCGGTCATAGACTCCAAGCTATCCGACCTGAACTACTGGGTCGACTGGGCGAACCTGTTCGCGATCGCCGGCATCTGGGGAGCGATCGGAGCCGTCATGCTGTGGCCCGTCGGTGCGATGTTCGTCAGCCGCGACTGAATCGAACGGCATTTCCGTGCCCGAGGCCCGTACCGCATCCGCGGTACGGGCTTTTTTTTTGCCCCGACGCCACTTCTCACAGTGTCAAACAGCTGCGCAAACGGTCAGAATAGGCCCTGACCTGCAACACGGACTCACCCATGCTCGGCTTTCTGCAAGGTTTCGCCTACGGTCTGCTGATCAGCTGCATGCCCTGGTTCATGCTGGGCATGTTCAACCCATCGCTGGCGCTCGGCACCGACAAGCCCGCTCGCTGGCAGGTCTTCTTGCGCTACGCGGTAGTCCTCCCGTTCGTCGGCTTGCTGATATGGGCCACTTCGCTGTGGGGCGGCTTCGAGCCCTGGCTGTCGGGCTGGCTCGCCGGACTCGGCGCAATCCCGGTCGGCCTTTTTGTCGAGCGGCGCTGGCGCGCCTGGAAAAGACGTCGGGCAGAGCATCTCGAGGCGACTACCGGCGTAAAACTGGCCGAGGCAGACCGGGCCAGGAAGATCACCGAAGCCCGGGAAACCGGTCTCCGCGAGCTCGATCCAGCCCGTCCTCCGACGGATGCCGACGAGCTCGTGCTCGCTCTTTGCGCCGCCAAGGGATCGTTACTCGAGGCACGCCGGCCGGAACTCGCGGCGCTGGCCGACCGAATCGACGGCCGATATACACGCCTGAAGCAGATCATCGCGGCCCGCTTCGACGCCCGCGAGCTTGCGTTTGAGCGTGCCGAAGCGCTGGTCGGCGACGTCAGTCGCGGTGCCCTCGCCACGCTGCAGGACATCGCAGTGCTTGCACAAAGCGTCGCGGGCATCGACGAAGCCTTCGTGCGCCGCAGGCTCGCGCAGCAGGGTGCGGACCTCGGCGCCGGTGAGCGCGCCACACTGATGCACCGCCTGCAGATGCTCGCCGACGCCGAGCGCCGCATCCGCGAGCACACGGGCCGCATCGAAGCCGCGTTGACCGCGATGGACCACGCAGCACTGTCGATCTCCGCGGTCGAAACCAACCGTCCGCGCTCGCCCCTGCTCGCCGACGAAGCCCTCGCCGAGCTGCGCCGCTTCGCTGACAATGCTCATCGCTATCAGCACTCTCGCTGACCCTGACGCCTTGGAGAATCCAGACATGACTCAGGACCCCGCCCGCCCCGAATCCGGTCAGTCCGGCGCCCGGCTATCGCTGCCCCCGATCGACGAGATCGAGCGCGATCTCCAGACGCCAGTCGAAACGCCCACCGCCGGAGATGCAGAGCTGGAAAGACTTGCCGACGACTTCGTTCGCCAGGTGCTGGCATCCGAGCAACAACGCACCGTCGAGCAGCGTGCGGCGATAGACGACATGGGGGGCGACATCCAGCGTCGTGCCGCGCATCGCAGCGCGATGCTGCAAACCCCGATCCGGCGTCTCGCCCATGAGGGCGATGAGGGCGGCGCGGTGGCAAACGCACTGGTCGAACTGCGCGGCAAGATGCAGGAGCTCGACCCTTCACGCCACGACTTGTCCACCGGCGGCCTCGCACGCGCGCTGTCCTTTATTCCCGGCGTCGGCAACAAGCTGCAGCGCTATTTCGCGCGCTTCGAAAACGCCCAGGAGGCCATCGACCGCATCATTCACGATCTCGACGCCGGGGCCGGCATGCTCCGCCGGGACAACGTGACCCTGGCCGACGACCAGAACGAACTGCGCCAACTGATCATGCAACTCGAACGACAGGTCGCGCTCGGCCGACTCATCGACACGCGGCTGGAGACTGAGGCAGCACGAGCGGACGACGCACAGCGCGGTTTCATCCAGGAGGAGCTGCAGTTTCCGCTGCGCCAGCGCATCGTGGACCTGCAGCAGCAGCTCACCGTTTGTCAGCAGGGCGTGCTCGCGCTGGAGGTCATCATCCGCAACAACCGCGAGCTGGTCAGGGGGGTGACACGGGCGATCAACGTCACGGTGTCGGCACTCAACGTCGCGGTCACCACCGCCCTGGCGCTGGCCAACCAGCGCCTCGTGCTCGATCGCATCGAGGCCCTCAACGACACGACGTCCTCGTTGATTGCCGGCACCGCCAAGGCCCTGCGCAGCCAGGGGGCCGACATCCAGAATCGGGCCGCCTCGACCATGCTGGACATGGCGGCGCTCGAGCAGGCCTTCGGCGACGTGCTCGGCGCCATCGACGAGGTCTCGCGATATCGTCGCGACGCCCTGCCCAGACTGGATGCACAGATCGAGCGGCTCGAGACGCTGGCAAGCCGTGGCAACGAGGCGATCACGCGCATGGATGAGGGCAACGCCGCAGCCACCCGGAACCAGCTCGACTGACAGCGACATGCCTGCGCCTCAGGCGCAGGCATCACGACGGCGACGAACGGCGCGACCGCAAGGGATGCCGCCCGGGTAGCACTGCCGCCCGCTGCGGCAGCAGCTCATGCGGTGCACGCTATCATTGCGCGTCTGGACTATTGGAAGAAGCGCCTCATGATCACACGCCGCGACACCACGCTGACCACCGACCAGAAGGCACTGGCGGTCAATCTCGACAAGTTCAAGTATGGCTCCATCGTCGAGATCGGCGCCGGGCAGGAAGTGGCGCGACGCTTCTTCCACGTGGGCGCGGCGGCCGGCACGATCGCCAAGACCATGTCGGCCTATGACATGGCGGTCAGCGACGACATCTACGGCCCGGTAGACCGCTACGTGAGTCGGGCAAGGCTGATGCAGATGCTGGAAAAGGAGTTCGACCAGGTCGTCTCCCGTCTCTCCAAGGTCCGGCCCAAGAACACCACCTTCTTCGCCTATGCGGCGACGGTCACTGCACGCAGCTTCAAGCAGAAGAACGAATGCCACGGCTGGATCGGCCTGCGCCTGCAACTGCATCCGGGAGCCGAGCCCAGCGACATCGTCATGCACGTACGCATGCTCGACAACGACAACGCCCTGCAGTCCGAGGCGCTGGGCATTCTGGGCGTCAACCTCATCCATGGCGCCTTCTTCAACCACACCCATCCGGAATGGATCGTCGAGGGACTTGCCGACGGGCTCGGGTCGGATCGCATCGAGGTGGACGTGATCCACTTCGCCGGCCCCTACTTCGAAGAAGTCGAGAACCGGCTGATGAACCTGCACCTGATCCGCAGCTGGCTGACCCGCGCGGTGGTGTTCAACCCGGACGGAGAGGTCGTGGTGCCCGGCGAGCTGTTCTACCGCAAACCGGTGCTGGTGATGCGCGGCAGCTTCAAGCCGGTGACGCTGGTCAATACCGACATGATGACCGCCGGCCAGCGCCAGTTCTGCGAGGTTGAGGCGGTGGACCAGTCGCAGCTGGTATCGCTGGCCGAGATCACGATCAATTCGCTGATCTCCGGCGACAACGTGGACAATGCCGATTTCCTTGCCCGGGTCGATTTGCTCGCCTCGCTCGGCTATACGGTGATGATCTCGGACTATGTGCGCTTTTTCCGATTGCGCGCCTACCTGCGCCGCTACACCCAGAAGCCGATCGGCATCGTGCTCAGCGTGCGCGACTTCGAACCGCTGTTCGACGAGAAATACTACGACGGCCTCGAAGGCGGGATGCTCGAGGCCTTCGGCAAGCTGTTCCCGGACAACACCCATGTCTACACCTACCCTTCTCGCCCGCGCGGGCAGGACGAGCTGATCACGCTGGACACCGTCAAGGTACCGGCCAATCTGCGTCATTTGCTCGCCCATCTGGTGGAAAACGGCAAGCTCGTGGGCATTGAACATTACGATGAAAGCCTGCTGCACATCGACGCCAGCGAAGTACTGGCCGGCCTCAGACGTGGCCGGGGCGACTGGGAGACCGCGGTACCCAAGGCAGTCGCCGAGCGCATCGTCGAGCGGCGCCTGCTCGGCTTCGAAAGCGAATGAGCTAAACCAGCTTGAACCTTCATGTGACACGGCCCATATTGAGTAACAGAGCAGTCACTCAAGGAGGGCTTTCACGATGGAAAGGCTCGAACAGTTCAAGCACGGGCTCGAGGAAACCTGGCAGGGCATCGCGGACGGCTGGCGCCGTCTGCGCGACCGCGCCGCGGGAGCGCTGACCCGGTTCAACCCGACGCGACATGGCTCACCCGAAAGCGGCGACACCGTTGTCGGCGCACCAGACTGGGCAGTGCTCGCCGGTGACGTTGTCGAAGAGCAGGACCGCTTCCGGGTGCGGATTGAAATCCCCGGCATGAACAAGGAAGATTTCGAAGTCGACGTCCGAGACGACGTGCTCTACGTGCGCGGGGAGAAGCGGATGAGCGAGGAGCGGACCGAAGGGCATTACCACATCCGCCAGTGCGCCTATGGCAGCTTCCAGCGCATCATCCCGCTGCCCGGGCCGGTCCTGGCCGACAAGGCCAGCGCGAATTACCGGCGGGGTGTGCTCAGCATCGAGCTACCGCGCGCAGAGGATCGTCGCGGCAAACGCCTGCCCATCGACGGCGACTGACCCGGTCGGCTGTCCGGGCGAGAGAGCGACTGGGCGGGTTAAGATCCGGTTTGTCCTGACATTCATGAAACCGCCATGGCACGCACCCACCCGGAAGGCTGGCGAAACGTTCCCGCCGAGGGCGCACTCGCACGCGAGATCGAAACGCTTTCGGCACTCGCGGACACCCTGCCGGAGGCGTGCTCGATCTGGCACGGCGTGCACTGGACGCGGGTGCAGCGTGAGCACGCGCTCTTCGGCGAGGTCGATTTCATCGTCGTCGGCCCGAGCGGGCACCTGCTGCTGATCGAGCAGAAGTCGGGCTTTCTCGACGAGACGCCCGAGGGTCTGGTCAAGACCTACTCGCGCAGCCGCAAGAACGTTTCCGCGCAGCTCGCGCGCAACGCCGACCATCTTCGCGCACGGCTGCAGACCTTTCTCGACGGTCGCAAGCCACAACTCGACACCCTGCTCTACTGCCCCGACTATACCGTGCGTCAGCCGGGCACCGCCGGCATCGATCCAGCGCGCATTGTCGACGCCGGCCGTCGCGAACAGCTCGCGGCCATCGTGCTCAGCCTGGTGCGCGACGACACCCCCGAGCCCGCGCTGGTCGAGGACATCGAACGCTTTCTCGCCGACGAGCTTGAGCTCGTGCCGGAGGTCAATGCCATCGTCGGCCAGGCAGAAGCGCTGTACACGCGGCTTTCCGGTGGACTCGCGGAGTGGGCGCGCCGCATTGAAATGAACCCGTTCCGACTGCGGGTCACCGGCACCGCGGGCAGCGGCAAGACCCAGCTCGCGATGGCGGTGTTCCGCGACGCCATCGAAGCCGGCAGGCGCCCGCTCTACGTCTGCTACAACCGCCCGCTCGCCGACCACATCTCGCTGATCGCGCCGACGGGCGGCGAAGTCGCCACCTATCATCAGCTGTGCGTGCGCATGGTCCGCGATGCCGGCCATCAGCCGGATTTCTCCCGCCCGGGCGCCTTCGGCGAAGTCGAACGCCTCGCGGCCTCGCTGACACCGCCCGAACGCTGGCGCTTCGACGAAATCATCATCGACGAGGGTCAGGATTTCCGCGAGGGCTGGCGCGACCATCTGCTCGGCCTGCTGAAAGAGGACGGCCGCGCGTGGTGGCTGGAAGATCCGATGCAGAACCTCTACGACCGTCCGCCAGTTGCGCTGCCAGGCTGGGTTGGCATCAGCAGCCAGCGCAACTATCGCAGCCCGGCCGACATCGTCGAAACCCTCAACCGGATGCTGACACTGCCCGAGGCGGTGGAGCCGGGCAGCCCGCTCACCGGCTCGGGGCTGGAGACCCTGACCTGGGAGGACCCGCGCGGCCTGCTCGATGCCACCAAGCGCGCGATCACCCGCGCAATCGGCGTCGGCTTCAAGCGCCAGCACATCGCGCTGGTCACCTTCCGCGGCCGCGAACACTCGGCGTTCACGCCCTACGACCGCCTCGGCCCGCACAACCTGCGCGCCTTCACCGGCCGCTACGACCTGCTCGGAAATCCGGAATTCACCGAAGGCGACGTGCTCATTGATTCGGTGCACCGCTTCAAGGGCCAGGCGGCCCCCTGCGTGATCTTCACCGAGATCGACTTCGACACGCTGGACGAGCGCACCCTGCGCAAGCTCTTCGTCGGCGCGACCCGCGCGAGCATGAAGCTGATCATGGTGATGTCGGAACGGTCCCGTCGAGCCCTGCAGAGGAACTGACCAAGGCTGAGGCAGGCGCCCCCAAAACGACCTTCGAATTCAGCGCGACCCGAACTTCTGCATCAACTGCTGAAGCTTCTCGGCCTTGCGTTGCTCGGCCTGCTCGGCACGCTGGCGCTCGGCTTCGGCCTTCTGCTGCTCGCGCTTGCGCTTGGCGACCTCTGCGAAGCGTTCCTTGAGGGTTTGCGCCGCATGGGCGCGGTGCTCGTCGGTGAGCTCGGCGTCCGGGTTGCCGTCCAGGTCGTATCGGTGGGTGGCCTTTTCCAGCGCCTTGAGGTAGCGAGTCGAGCCGGTATGCATCCGCATCGCGGTGCGCACTACCTTCTTGTCGACGTCGGGAAAGCGCTCCATTACGGCCTTGTCGATGCGCAGCGCTAGCGGACGGCATTCCTTGAAGGCAGGGGAGATCTCCTGCAAACGCTCCAGAAGTTCGCGGGGCGTCGGGCCAGGCTGCTTGACGTCGGCTGAGGCTGGCTGGGCGGGGGTTGCTTCGGTTGTCATGGCGAAGGATGCGGAGTCGTAAACGGTCGGGCCACGCGGCCCGATACGTGATGATCGCACGAATCCAGGGCCGAATGCGCCTGGACACGCGCTTGTGGTCCGAAGGGATGGAGCGCGCTCGGTCAGGCGCCCGGCGCGGCGGCCTCGCGCCGGCGGCGCAACCAGAGCGGCAGCATCGCCAACGCAACCCCGACTTCGATCGCCGCAATAATGACGAAGACAGGCAGATACGGGTCCATGCCCATTGACCGGAACAAGCCGACCAGCGTACCGGCAAGCAGCGGTCCGAGGGCAAAACCGATCGAACCGGCGATGTTGAATCCTGCCATCGTGCTCGCCCGCTGGCCCGGACCTGCGAGCTCCGCAGTCAATACCAAGGTCGGCGCGTACATCAGCGCGGCGACCACGCCACCCGCGGCCATCACCCAGACCATCGCGCCGGCATCCGCGAGGCCAAGGGTGACCAGGAAGACGCCGTAAAGGATGCTCCCGGCAATCATCATCATGATCCTCGCATGGTCGATCGGCGGGGTTGTAGGCGATGTAGGAACTGCCGACTTCTTGATTCAAGTAGTTTCAACCACAGTACCGGCAATACTTCTACCAATACTGGTATTTGGCATATCCTGTCTGGTCGCATTCTCTACCGGTACATCTTGGGGAACAATGGCAATCGTGGTTCCTTTGGCTGTTCCACTGGCCACAGCCTATGTCACGGGGGATCCCACTACCTCACCATTGGTCCTGGCAACATTGAGCGCTGTTCTTTCCGGATCAATCTTTGGAGACCACTGCTCACCAATATCTGATACAACCATCATGTCATCAATGGCATCGGGTTCCGACCATATGGACCACGTCAAGACACAGATTCCTTACGCCTTGACAGGTGCGGCTTTTGCTATGATATCATATCTGATTGTTGGTTTTATAGAGAGCTTTGCAGGCGATATGCTGGGACTGGCCTTTGGTTTTATAGGTATCTATATATTTGTAAAATTGGTAGGAAAGAAAACAGACGATTTAACCTTAAAGCAAGACTGATATTTAATACAACCGATCCGGAAGCAAAAAGAACTAGCCCTTCTTTTTGCTTTTTTATGTTTTTTTATTGACAATTAATCTTTGAGTGGTATAATAACTATAGATTCTTCGGGGCAGGGTGAAATTCCCGACCGGCGGTAAAGTCCGCGAGCTTTTTAGTAAAGCATGAACTGGTGTAATTCCAGTACCGATAGTATAGTCTAGATGAAAGAAGATAACCTACTTTTTTGAAGTGGTTTTTTAATGCTCGTGAAGATTTTTCATGAGCATTTTTTTCAAAGAAGAGGTGTATTATGAAAAATCAAAACAATCTAAAAATAGCACAAATTTCTATCTTAGCGGCACTTTCTACTGTATTATATTTTACGTTGAAATTTCCGCTTCCATTTTTATTTCCAAGTTTCTTGGATATTCAGTTTTCTAACTTGCCCGCAATTATTGGGGGATTTGTATTCGGACCGGTGGCAGGGGCTGTCATCATTTTAATCAGAACGATTATTAAGTTGCCATTTAGTTCAACAATGTTTGTTGGCGAATTAGCAGACTTAATTATTGGACTTGCTACAGTATTGACATCATCTATCATATATAGAAGGATGCATACAAAAAAAGGAGCAGTAATCGCGCTAGTTTGTGGATCGTTTGCGTGGGTTTTTGTTGCTGTAATAGCTAACTACCTTGTGTTACTACCGTTTTATATTCAATTTTATTTCGGTGGTGAAGTACAAGCATTTCTTGGGTTACTAAGTATTATTCCTGGAATAAATGAAAGTAATTACTTGATCCGCTATACTATCTTTACTGCAATACCGTTTAACATTTTGCTATCTACACTTGTAAGTATTATTACATTTTTAGTATACAAGAGGATTTCAATACTCTTTAAAGTTCAAGACGAATTAGTATTTCCCAGTAAAAGCAAAAAAACGAAAGTAATAGAAATTAAGTCATAAAAAAAAGGAGAGTTTCTCTCCTT
>ERZ869909.1656-NODE-1656-length-17391-cov-7.047534_pt1 | contig 17391 bp, 23 predicted proteins | sample MGYA00520892_ERZ869909 | MGnify/ENA primary metagenome ERZ869909 (study PRJEB32215, sample SAMEA104723947) | bioreactor metagenome | biome: bioreactor; feature: anaerobic bioreactor; material: water | place: China | collected 2015-03-12 ...
CTCGAAACGCTGGATCGCGTCGGCCTCGGCTACATCAAGATCGGCCAGCAGGCGACGACGCTCTCGGGCGGCGAGGCCCAGCGCATCAAGCTCTCGAAAGAACTCAGCCGGCGCGCGACCGGACGCACGCTCTACATCCTCGACGAGCCGACCACCGGCCTCCACTTCCACGACGTCGCGAAGCTGCTCGAAGTGCTGCACGAGCTGGCCGACGCCGGCAACACCGTCGTCGTCATCGAGCACAACCTGGAAGTGATCAAGACCGCTGATTGGATCATCGACCTAGGCCCCGAAGGCGGCGACGGCGGCGGCTTCATCGTAGCGGCCGGCACACCGGAGGATGTCGCAGCCGTGAAGGAAAGCTACACCGGACGGTATCTGAAAGACTTGCTCGTTAGACGCTCAAAGGCCAAAACGACGAACGGCAAGAAGCAGGCGGCGGAGTAGCATCCCGCCCGCTGCCCCTTACCACACGGCTCTCGGCTTTTAACACGCCCGGTCGACGATCCGCCGCGGCCTCGTTACATTGGCGCTATGAGCGACCGCAAAGCCAAAGCCCGTGCCGTTTCGATCGAACCCGGCACCGTTCACGCCCTGCCTCCGGATTTGGAAAACGCACTCCGCAAGAACAAAGCCGCGCTGGCGACGTGGCGCGACATCACCCCGTTAGCTCGCAACGAGTGGATCTGCTGGATCCAATCCGCCAAGAAAGCCGAGACGCGGGACCGGCGGATCACCTGGGGCTGCGAAAATCTGGAAGCCGGCAAGAGGCGCCCTTGCTGCTGGCCGGGCTGCAAACATCGGTAAGAGCTCCTCCTAGGAGCAACACCACCAACTGTAAGAAACAGGCCACCGAATAAGCCTCGTCAATACGCGCCTTTTTCGACCGACGTCTCGCACATGGAGGTGATGCTCGACAGCTTGTTGGTCGCGAGCGCCTCCCACGCAGCCATCTTGTCCAGGCACTGCGCAACCCTCGCGCGCTCCACCCCGGCATTCTCGAACGTGAAGGACGCAAGCCACGCATCCTTCTCGGCCTGACCGGCCGAAGCCCAAGCCGGAGCCAGGCTCGCATCATCGAGCGCCGCCGCAGGTCCGACACCTGCCGTCACGAGAAACGCGAGTGCTAAACACGGAACGAGCTTCATGGGCAGCCTCACTCCAACACCTAAGCCAATCTGCGCCCTCTTTAACGCGCCCGCAATAGGAGGGAATGCGCGTTGGCGGCTGCGATGCGTACGACCTCTTCCGTCACGGCCGCATCACCGCCAAGCCAACCGCCCGCCGCTTACCGTCGTGGCCGCGGAGGCGGCTATCCACGACACCACCATGACGGTTGCCCAATTTAAGCCCTGGCCACACACCTTGATTTTCCGCACGTTCTCCACAGCTCACTAACATGAGGCATGACACAAACAACAGCGACTCGGGCAACCAGAGCGGAGTTGCTTCATCCGTGCGCGTAGCAGCTTTCGGAGGCTCGCCAGTGCTCGGATTCATTTCAATTTTCGCAGCCAGCGTCGCGGGCTTCGCTGACCTGGGTATTTGGGCGATCGCCGCCTGCGCCATCGCCCTCGCATCCACGTCATACGCCGAACATCACGCTCTCTATAAGCGCGGCCAAGAGCTTGGCCTCTCCGACGCACTCCGCGCCACCGTCTTACGCAGTTTCGGGAACGGTTTGGTCGCCACGGGAGCCGCATACTTCTGCGGCTGGTTTTTTCGGCTGGTTTAACTTGACTTGAAACGGTGGAAGCCAAGTAGCATCGTAGATCTCCGAACGCTGCGCGCGTTGAACACGTGAGCGCCCCTCGCGGATAAGCCTACGCAATCGACTTGTAGACCTGCCACTCTTCCAGCTCTCGTTTCGTATGGACAAGAGCGCACTTTCGTATGCCGTTTGAGCCTCACTCAGCTGGGTACGCTCAACGTTTGTGAAGCCATAACGATTGGCGAGATACGCCGTCAAATAGTGTGCGTCGCCTTTCTCCACGCGTTCCCAGGATGTCAGAGGCTGGCAACGTTCAAGCAAGGCAATCGGACCAGGCGCGTATTCACCAGCCACCAATCCAGCTGTCATCATTCGATAAGCATTCCAAGGCGAGGACGCATGCGTGATCTCCGCAAGGTGTCGCTTGGTTCTCGCAATGATAATGTCGCGTTCGCGATCCGACTCCAGATGCTGCGCTAGTTCGATAACGTGCTCGTAAGCAATCTCAGCCATCCCGAAATGCCCGAGCTTCCGTAGCTGATGCGCTTCTAGTTCACGAAGCTGGAAATCATTGTCATGTCCTGGCAGGCTTATCGCACTTCGAAAATGATTGAGTGCTTTGGCGTGCCACTCTGGCCTCGCTCCAGATGAGGCCACGGCTCCGCGCAAGCTATATGCAGTGCAGAGTTCCTGTCTCAGAGAGACCGCCTCTTTCTCCGCAATCAGAAGTTTGTTCGAAATGCTCTCGATGGCCTTCGACAATTGCCAATCCGCGCTACTCAATACCGGCAATGCCACAGCCGCATTGTCCCATCGATGTTCTCGGAGCACAGATTTTAGATCACTATTCACGAACGATGGAGCGGTGAACCCCTGCCCCGGTGCTGGGCGCTGGATTGCTTCAAGGGCCTGGCTGCGGATATCCTTGAGACGGCTATCTCGATTGCTGATGTAGTCAGCCAATCGCTTATGGAGCACTCTCTCATGATAGAGCCACCATCGCCAAGCCCCGAACGAGAACCCGATCAAACCGACAAGTAGCTGCCCGTAATCTTTCAGAAATCCGGCGACGCCTTTCAGGCCGCCATGAGCATCCTCACCAAGTCGAACAATTAGATCGTTGAACTTCCGCGCCGCCAACTCATTCTCGGTCACCCACGTCAAGACGTGGCATAGCACTTCCTGCGACCCGCACTCCATTGCCGCCCCCGCAATACATAAAAGGCAATGACGAGCACAATGCCCCGGCAATCTCGGCGTGTACAGACGTCGGACGGTCAGCCCGTCGATTAATCCCCAATGCTGCGTGGCACTCTCACCACAAACCTTATCCCCGCCCTCCCTCACGCCACTTACCCTCTCCCAATCCCGCCTGGACACGAGGGCCGCATTCGCGAGGCGTCGCTGGTGAGGTAGGCGGGAGCAGGTCGGAGGCATCGCGTACGCAGCGATGCTTCACGAGGCTCGCCACGCTCGCCAGGTGAAACCTCCTGGCTCCGGAGAAACGGACAAACAGCGTGGGTAGGCCCAAAATCCTTGCGCGGGGCGGTGCGGACGCCGCCTTTTTAAGAAAACCAGATCTGCGGCGCCCACATCGCCCCGCCCCCTCGTGATCCTCAAACGGAGCGCCCCGCGCAGCCGCCACGCCCACACGCCCTTACCCGCACCCCGCCGGAACCTGCGTCCCGCCAGCTCCGTTGTTCTCCCAACAAGAAGAACCGGAGCACCCAAAGGCCATGGCCACCACCAAAACCCTCGCCGACATCGCCGAAGACATGAAGGAGATCGACATCGCCATGCTGGCGACGAAGACCGCCGAAGGCGAGATCACCAGCCGCCCGATGAGCAACAACGGCGAAGTCGAATACAAGGGCGACTCTTTCTACTTCTCCCACGCCACCTCGCGCCTCGCCGCCGAGATCGCGCAAGACCCGCGCGTCACCCTCACCTTCACCATCGAACCCGGCCTGCTCACGGGCGGCGGCACCTACATCGCCGTGCAGGGCCAGGCCGAGCTGATCCGCGACAAGGCCCGGTTCGCCGAGCATTGGAGCCCGGATCTCGATCTCTATTTCGAAGAGGGCATCGACACGCCCGATCTCATCATGATCAAGGTGCACGCAAACCACATCCGCTACTGGTACGGCGCGGAGCAGGGCGAGTTCGACGTGTAAGCGCACGGGGAGCGCGACCACCCCGCCGATATGCTCCCCATGCAGAGCTTGGAAGAAAATATGTGTTGCAGCACCCGCCCGACGCGCGGCACCATTAACCCTACGGTGCGCCCCGCGAGGAGCGCGCCGTGTCGGGGTTGGCCTTCCCCTTGAAGGCCATATCAGAGGGGGATCTCTGTCATGAAACTTACGGCAAAGCTTCTGTCCGCACTCGCCGCCGGCGGCTTGGTGCTCGGCGCCATCGCCACAGGCCCCGCGCTCGCCGCGCCCAAGAAGAAGGAAACGGACATCGTCAAGATTATCGAGGCCGACCTCAAGGCCCTCGACAAAGCCATCGTGAGCCTCTTCACGCCGCCCAAGAAGTAACGGCGCGCGGACGCTCGATACAAAATAAGAGGCGGCAGACTTCGGTCCACCGCCTCGAATAGTATTGTATATTCGGGCTTAGTAGCCGTAAGGGTCGTAATACGACCGCGGGCCCACGTAGATGCCGACACTCGGCCCGTCGTAATAGTCGTATGCATAGCCGCCACGGCGATAGCCATAGTCGTCGTTGCGCCCATAGCGGCGGACGCTCTCGCGCTGCTCGCGGTTGAGATGGAAGCCCTGCCGGTCCTTCGCCCGTGCGCCTTCCACATCCGCAATCGAATCCGCCTGCACAGCAGGCGCCGCCGTCAATGCCATGATGGCCGCACTCGCCGCGACCGCTACCTTCTTGGCTGTGATCATCACATTTCTCCTTTTCTTGTCGGCAGGCGTCGGGATCCCGACGACCTTCCAACGGTTGCGAGAAAAACGTGACGCAGCGAGAACCGTTCCCACGCCCTTCGCCGCACACTCCCCGCAGGGCTGTGCACAGGTATTCTGAGCCCCGGCATGCAGGAACTTTAGGGGTCGCGCCTCCGTTATTTTGGTCCCTTCGGGGACAACCCAATGGAGACCGCTATGCAGAAACTCACGCTCGCGACCATCGCGGCCGGTGCCATGCTCGGCTTCGCCATTCCCTCCGCCCACGCCGCCCCGCCTGCCACGCCCGCCCTCGGACAATCGCTCGCAACCGACGGCCTGCTGGAACCCGTTCAATACTGGCGCCGCCATTGCCGCCGCTGGAACCGCGAGTGCCGCGCCCGCTGGGGCTGGGGCCCGCGCTATCGCCGCTGCATGATCCGCCGCGGCTGCTAAGTGCGCTGGTCTTTCCATAGAAAACCCAGGCCGCAGCCTCCTGCGGCCTGCGTTTATGAGCAGCGGTCTCTGCGTCGCCCCTTGCAAAGGCGCCGCCCGCATCCATGTCACAGGATGTCGGGGGACGACTGCCGATGGACCTCAAGAGGTGTCCCATGGCACTGCACACCACAAACGATCCTGTCGCCGACCAAGACTATCAGGCACACGTCGAAAGCTATCGCGGTTTCCTGTTCGGCATCCGCGCTTCCGTGGCGATTGCGGCCGCCGTGCTCGCCCTTCTCGGCTACTTCCTGGTGGCCTGATTGAGCCAAGCACACAAAACGAAAGCGCGCGGCAGCCCCCGCCGCCGCGCGCCATGGTAGACTGCGTACTGAGCGACCTTAGACCGGAAGCACCGTCCGGAGCTGCTGCTCATACTGGTCGAGCGCATCGAGGGCGCGCTGCTTCATGGCGGGATCGCGCTCGCCCGTCGTTTCCGGGCTGAAGCCCTGGATTGCGGTGCGGGCGTCCGTCAGCATCTTCGTTGCCGCATTCCACGGATTGAGTTCACGCTTCAGATTGGACTGCAGAAGCTGCGTGAGCAACACGCCCGTCGCCAGCGCCAGGCCGGAAAGCTCAGCGACTTCGCGCTTCAGCGCTTCGATCTCTGCATTCGCATCCGTGGAATTCGTCATGACATCCTGCTCCGTTTTCCGGCCATCGTTCTCAGGCTTCCCGGCCGCTTGGTAATCTGCCCGATGCTGCGGCGCAAGTCAGCACGCGCCTGATCCACCCACCGCGCCGCATCCAGCCCCTGCGGCATCGTGGACCATCAACCCACATTCCGAAAGCCAAAAGCCAGTGATATGCGGGCCAACCCCGCCTCGCGCGGATCGCAAACGCAAACTCTTCACAAGGTGAACTTTCCATGTCCGGAGACGCTCGCACACCGCACAGCCTCCTCGCATCCTTGATCTTCGGCTCGCGCTGGCTCCAGGTTCCGCTTTACCTCGGCCTGATCATCGCTCAAGGCGTCTACGTCTTCCTGTTCCTCAAGGAGCTCACGCATCTCCTCTCCCACGCCACCTCCTTCGGCGAGCAGGAGATCATGCTGATCGTGCTCGGCCTTATCGACGTGGTGATGATCTCCAATCTGCTCGTGATGGTGATCGTCGGCGGTTACGAGACGTTCGTCTCCCGGCTCAAGCTCCAGGGTCACCCCGACCAGCCCGAGTGGCTCGATCATGTCAATGCGAGCGTCCTCAAGATCAAGCTCGCCATGGCGATCATCGGCATCTCGTCGATCCATCTCCTCAAGACGTTCATCGAAGCCGGCAACCTCGGCAATCCGACAGCGAAGTTCACGGAGGCGGGCGTGATGTGGCAGACGATCATCCACATCGTGTTCATCCTCTCTGCCGTCGGTATCGCCTACGTCGACAAGCTGAGCCGCGACCTGCCGCACAAAAAGCACACCGACCACTAACGAAAAGCGGGGCGGCTTCACTGCCGCCCCGTTCGCACTGTGTCAGACGCGCAAATCCAACCCGCTACTTGATAGCCGCTTCGACGTCCTTCGCGGTGGCGCCCGCTTCCGCGAGCTTGCCTTCTCCGCACTGCGCTTCAAGCTTGCCGATCAATTCATCGACCTTGAGCGCTTCGGGTTCCGACAGCTTTTTCTTCGCAGCCTTATCTGCAAGCTCGAAGGCGAGACTATTGCAGGCATCCTGGTCGGCAGGGGCAGCCAGCACAGGAGTGGCGACGAGTGCGCTCGCCATGGCGAGAGCGGCAACGGGCTTGAGCATGGCAGACATCCTCATCTCGACGATTTCAATTCAAACTCGATTTTGAAAGCAACACGCGGCACAGGGCGTCGAGGCGCTGCTTACGCAAATGCGCTTATCGGCGTCCAGGACGCTGCGGCGGACCGTCTCCACGACCGCCCCGTCCGCCATCGCCGCCCTCTTGCGCCAGCACGCATACGCGCGGACCACGTTTCAGGCTGATGGTCGGGATATACTCAAGCTCGACGCGGTCGATCGTGCGACGGCGGCCATCGAGATCAATCGACCGCGTTTCCGAGCCAGCCGGAATCGCAGAACGCACGTCGAACGTCTGCACAGAGCGATCTCCGAACACGACACGCATACGATTGAGACGAAGCGTCGAATCCTCGACCGTGAGCTTGAGCGCGCGGAATGCGCCCTCGCGCCGCCCGACGCGGATCACGTCATTGGTTTCGAGAAAGCCCACACGATGACAGCCAAGCTCGACCCACGCGGCCGCGCGGCGCTTCTCACCGAATACCTCGATCTTCACAGGACCGAACGCACGATAGGCGATTTCGATGCGCTGGATGAACGAGCCGCCACGGCCAGCGAGATCGATCGGCCGCGAGCGCGTGCCCGACTTGAACACCTCACCGATTTTCAGCACCTCGCTGTCGTTCCCGCCGTAGACGATCCTCAGTTCCTCGATCCGCGCATCTCCGCCCGTCACAGTGAATCCGATCGACTGAAAGCGGCCTTCACGGCGGCCCACTTCGATGACATCGCGCTCGACCCGCGTGCCGATCTGCGCCGTTCCGAGAAGCTCCCAATCCGTGCGATTGTCGGGCCGCCAATCGTCGCGTCCGCGCTGCGCTTCTGCACCTGCGAGCGGCACCAGAACAGCGAAAGCAGCCGCAATCGCAAGAAACGTCTTTTTCGTCATGAAGTGCTCCTTGGCCACCTGTATGTCCGCGCCGTCGCAACGACCAACCGCACGGCCCCAGCGGCATTCCGTTAACAACCCATTGAGCCTAAACGATGACCGCGCGATGACGATCCGACACCGACGATAGAGGAGCTAGTAGGCACGCGCTTCCCCGTGCTAGGAGCACTCCAACGAAAGAGAACAAATCCAACGGAACGCCAACAAGGAGGACGAATGAACACGATACTGAAAATGGCAAGCAACATCGCGTTGAGCCTGATGCTCGCGCTCGGCACACTCGCATTGGCGACATCCGCACAAGCCGAGGAGACCACCGCCTCCGGCCTCAAGATCGTCGATACGGAAGTCGGCTCCGGCGAGCAGCCGAAGACCGGCCAGACGGCTGTCGTCCATTACACGGGCTGGCTTTATGAGAATGGCGAGAAAGGCACGAAGTTCGATAGCTCCGTCGACCGCGGCCAGCCCTTCGGCTTCAAGATCGGCACAGGCCAGGTCATTCGCGGCTGGGACGAAGGCGTGGCGACCATGAAGGTCGGCGGAAAGCGCACGCTCATCCTGCCGCCCGAGCTCGGCTACGGCGCGAGCGGCGCAGGCGGCGTCATTCCTCCGAACGCGACGCTCATCTTCGACGTCGAGTTGCTCGAAATCCAAGACTAAAAGCCTCTCGAAAAATCGAGCAAACGGGCCCGCTGCGTCGAACGCAGCGGGCCCGTTCCGTTTTGGTGTCTCATGCCGAAAATACTCCCTGTTCCGGGTGGAACAGCGCGATCTCGCCCCGCGCGGCAAAAGCAGCCATCGCACGACGGTTAGTCAGACGAGCCTTGATACAAGGGAGGCCGCTATGATGATCAAACTTCGCACGCTCGGACACGCCGCCACGCTTGGCGTCGTCCTCTGTTCGACGAACGCACTTGCCGCATCCGATCCGACCGGCCTATGGCTCGACCATAACGGCCGCGGCGCAGTCGAAATCAGCCGCTGCGCGGATGGCAACGGGCTGTGCGGCTATGTCGTGCACATTAAGGACCCGAAGAACACGAGCCGCTGCGGCTTGCAGATCCTCGGCAACGTCACGCCCGCGGGAGGCGGCTGGATTTACAGCCCAGAGCGCAAGCGCAAATATCCCGTCGCTCTGAAGCGCCTTTCCGATGACAACCTGCGCGTGGTCGGAAACGCCGGCTCGATGTTCAGCCGCACGTTCACCTGGAACCGCGCGCCCGATCACGTCGCGCGGTGCGGCGAGACGGTGGCCGCAGTTCCGAAAGCGCCGGTATCGCAGCCCGCCGAACCAGCGGCCGACACCACGCCCATCATCGACAATCGGGAAACCGAAGCCACGATCAGCGCCGCCCCTCTCCACAGCGGCGCATCGAGCGGAGCGCTTGCACTGATGGCGTCGCCGAAGCGCGCGTCCGAAGCGCCGTATGCCGCCCCACCGCCCGCACCCGAAGCGATGGTTGCCGAAGCCTCAACCCCGGATGTCGATCAAGTTGCAACGAGAGAAGAAGGCGCCGCCGCCGAAACATTCGACGCCGAGCCCGAGACCCGGCGCATGTGCAAATTCCGTATCCCCTACGTCGGTCGCACAATCGAGGTCCCCTGTCGCGATTAGACCGACGTAAAAGGTGACGGCGCGGACCTCCCTCCGCGTCGTCACCGCCCCGCGCCACGCAGGAAGGCAGCGGCCATCAAAGCCGCAGCGAACGACAGCAACGCCGAAATCCCAGCGCTCACCGCAAAGGCGTGAACGAACGCGTCCCGCGCCGTTTCGAGAAGCACCGCGCCTCGATCTGCTGAAAGCGTTTCGGCGACGGCAATGGCGCCGCCGAGCGTATCCTTCGCCTCCGTAACCGCATGGGCCGGCAACCCATCGAGGTCTGCACGATCCATTGCCGTGCGATAGGCAGCCGTCACTACGCTGCCCAGCACGGCAATACCGAGCGCCCCGCCGAATTCGAAGCTGGTTTCCGAGATCGCCGAAGCCGCGCCCGCTCTCTCGGGCGGCGCCGCGCCCAGAATGAGATCCGTCGTAATCGTGCCAAGCGGCGCAATGCCCGCCGAGAACACCAGCATCGCAACCAATGCGAGTTCCGGCCCCTCGGCAGATTCGATCCACGTCAGAATGACAAATCCGACCGCTGACAGGAGAAACCCCGCCGTGAGAATCCGAGCCGGAGAAAATACGCGCACGAGCGGCGCAGCCGCGAGCGAGCCGACCGCAAACACCATGCCCGATGGCGCAAGCCAGAGACCGGCTTCGAGCGGGCCCATGCCGAGCACGAGTTGCAGGTATTGCGCCAGGAAAAGGAACACCCCGATCACGATGAATGGGCCCGCGATGTTCGCACCAAGCGCAGCCGCAAACGTGCGTTTCCGAATGAGGGTCACGTCGATCAGCGGATCGGCAAGGCGCGCCTGCCGGCGAAAGAACGCGATACCGATGAGGACACCGGCAAGGATCGCAAAAAAGTTGACGGCCTGCGGGCCAGCCTCGGCGATGCGCTTCATGCCATAGATCAGGAGCAGCACAGCCGCGAGGGATTGCGCGGCACCCACAACATCCATGCGCCCCGCGTGAGGATCGCGGAATTCCGGCAACAGCACCGGCCCGACAGCGAGCAGCAGCAGCATGATCGGCACGTTGATGAGAAACACCGCGCCCCACCAGAACTGGGACAGGATCGCGCCGCCGACCAGAGGCCCCGCGACGGCACCAACGGAAAAGGCCGCGACCCATACGCCAATCGCAAACCGGCGCTCGTATTCGTCGTGGAACATGTTCCGGATCAGCGAAAGGGTGGACGGCGCGAGCGTCGCCCCCGCGAGACCCTGCAGCGCGCGCGCCACAACGAGCATTTCCGCACTTGGCGCAAACGCGGCCATCAGTGACGTCACGCCGAACGCGGCAGCACCGATCAACAGCAGAAGCCGGCGTCCGATGCGGTCGCCTAGCGTTCCCATGGTCACGAGCGCGCCCGCAATCATGAACCCGTAGATGTCGACCATCCATAAGAGCTGAGCAGACGTCGGCTTGAGCGCCTGCGTGATCTGAGGCACCGCGAGATGCAGCACCGTGAGATCCATCGAATAGATGAAGGCGGGAAGAGCCAGCGCCGCAAGCCCGATCCAGGCGCGCCGGTCGGCCTTCTCCGCAACAGGCGCAACGTCGTCTAGCTTATCATGGGACACGGGACGGAAAGCCTCCAGCGGCACGGCTGCGCCTCATACCGTCAACGTCGGCCGTTGTCACGTGGGGCGCCGCCTCGCTGTTCTATAGGCCTTCCCAGGACGGCCACTTCGCGGGATTGTGACAAGAGCGAGAAAAGCGCGTCGCAGAGAGTGGAGATGAGCCCATGAGCGGACACGGAGCCATCAGAGCCGGTATCGGCGGCTGGACGTTCGCGCCCTGGCGCGGCGTCTTCTATCCTGAGAAGTTGCCGCAGACGAAAGAGCTTCACTTTGCAAGCCGCGCACTCTCGACCATCGAGATCAACGGAACCTACTACCGCTCGCAAACGCCCAACACCTTTGCCAAGTGGGCAAGCGACGTACCCGACGACTTCGTCTTCGCACTCAAAGGGCCCCGCTTCGCAACCAACCGGCGCGTCCTCGCGGAAGCGGGCGACTCGATCAAGCGCTTTCTCGACTCGGGTCCGACAATGCTGGGAAACCGGCTCGGCCCGATTCTTTGGCAATTTGCGCCGACGAAGAAGTTCGACGAAGCCGATTTCGGAGCGTTTCTCGAATTGCTACCCAAGGAACTCGACGGCAAAGCGCTCCGCCACACCGTTGAAGTACGCCACGATACGTTCAAGTGCCCGGAGTTCGTCGCCTTGATCCGCCGGCACGCCGTACCGGTCGTCTACGCCGATCATCCGACGTACCCCGCAATTGCCGATCTCGCAGGCGACTTCGTCTACGCTCGTCTGCAGAAGGGGGAAGACGCGATCCCAACCGCATATCCGCCGAAAGAGATCGCCAATTGGGCGGACGCGGCCCGAACCTGGGCGGAAGGCAACCTCCCGAAGCTCGTCCAAGGCGATCTCTCCGTGCCCGCGCTCCCGTCGAAAAAAACGAAGCCCAGACCCCGCGACGTGTTCGTCTACTTCATTCACGGCGGCAAAGTGCATGCCCCTGCCGCTGCCCAGGCCTTCACCGCGCTCTTGACATAATAGCATCGGACACGCTTGCTCGTGACGAATGCGGCCACGAGCGCGCGAAGACCCGGAGAGATACGACGATGCACACGGCACCTCATAAGATTTCGCGCGCACTGCTCGCGTTCGCTGCCCTTACGCTCGCGGCAGGATCCGCGCACGCGGCAGCCCCGTCCTACGTCGGCACATGGGCCTCAGATCTCGCTCAGTGCAAAGTTCCGCAGGAACGCGCCGAAGCCCCGCTCATCCTGCAAGAAAAGCGTTTCGATCAGTACGAAACGCACTGCACGTTTAACTCCGCCGACGGAGCCGGCGACGAATGGAAGGTGAAGGCGAATTGCCAGGTCGAAGGCGACGCCCAGGCCTACGACTTCACACTTACCGTCTCGGGCGACACGCTGACGCTCACGGACGACGCCGGAAGCCAGGATCTTCTGCGCTGCCGCTAGACCGCGAAATGAGAGCGTGATCGTTTCACTCGAAACTGATCACGCTCCAACTCCAGCCGGCATCGGCAAAAAAAGAGCGACGGAAAACCCTGTCGCCCCCGTTCTACCCAGCAAGACGGCGCACCCGGCTCCCCCCACTTCCCCGGGATCTCGCGCCGCTCGATCAAGGGAGAACGGATTTATGACAGGTAAGAAGAAGTTCATTCTGGCCGGCGTTGCAGCCGCAGCCGTGGGCCTCACCGCGGCAAGCGCCATTGCGCATCGCGGACATCATTGGGACGGCCACCACAAGGGCCGGCACGCCGGCCACGGCGGTACCATCGGGTTCCTCGATCGCTCATTCTCGAACCCGGGCTTTAGCCCCTTCTGCCGCGACAACAGCGCGGAATTCACCGACGTCATGCTGGTGCGGCTTCAGCATCGCCTGAAGATCACGGCCGACCAGCAGGGCGCGTTCGACACCTTCAAGACGGCAACGCACAGCGCTGTCGAAAAACTGCGCGAAGGCTGCCCCGAGGACCGCAAGGACCGCCACAAGGCGGATAAGGCCGAGAAGGACAAAGCCACCGACGCCGATAAGGCAGACAAGGCTGAAGAGACCGAGCGCAAGCGCACGACGCCCGTCGATCGCCTCGCGCGCCGCCAGGTCCAGCTCGAAAGCTCGCTCGAAGCGCTCAAAGCCTACCGTCCGGCCGCCGAGGCATTCTACGCCGTGCTGACGGACGACCAGAAGAAGACGCTGACCGAGCGCCGCGGCAAGCGGCACGCCCATCGTGGCGGAAAGCACGGCAGCAAGTGGGAGCACCGCGGACCGCGCCACGAGCGTGGCGAGCATCGCCGCCACCACGACCGCGATCGCGACCAGGCCGGCGAAACTGAACGCGAGGCGGAAACTCCAGAGTCCAACGAATAGGACGAACCGCCCCCGGAGAGGCGCAGAGGTTCCCCCCACTCTGCGCCTCTTTCCTTGCCCGAAAACGTTCCGATGGCTTGATAATCCGTTAAACCTGGATCATCGTGCGGCTCTAATAGGGGGCCGTTATTGATCGAGGTGGGTATGCTGCGGCGCACAGCACTCGTTTTGCTGGGACTTTTGGTGACGGCGGCCGCCGGCATCTTCGCTGCTGATCGTCTCGGCGTAGACCTCCCCTGGACAATTGCGTCCACTGAGACACCCGAACAGTCGTCAGCAGACGGCGAACCCCCACGTGCGGCAGACGAAGCCCCGGGCAAAGCATCCGCCTCCGCCGAGCGCGCCATCGAAGATACCGTTGCCGCCCTCACTGGCGAGAGCACCGCAGAGACGGTCTCCTCGCCGGGCGACGTCGCGCTGGACATTTCGCGTATTTCTCCGGACGGGCCGTCGGTCTTTGCGGGCCGCGCCGACCCCGGCGCTTACATCACGGTGTATGCGGACGGAAAATCGGCAGGCACGGTTCAGGCCGACGACGGCGGCTCGTGGAGCCTGTCGACCGAGCACAAGTTCGCAAGCGCCGACCCGAACATTACGTTCGAATCTGCGCCCACACCGCCAGCCAAACCCTCTGAGCCCGCTGCATCAGCAGAAACCGCAGCAGCCGAAGAGACGACAACAACAGCAGCGGCCGAAGCTCCGCCGGCGACAGAGCAGGTCACAGAGGATGCGCCTGCCGCCGCTGGAGACGTGATGCGCAAGTTCGAAGAACTCGTCTCCGAGGCCCGCGAGGACGCTGCACGCGAAAAGGCTGCCGAGGACGAAGCTGCCCGCCAGAAGGAAGAGGAGCGCAGGCAACAAGCCCAGGCACAAACCCAGGCCGCCCTCAAGGCCCAGCGCGACGCCGAGCAGGCCACTGCCGAAGCGGCACGCAAGGAAGCCGAGAAAGTGGCCGCTGAAACCGCCCGGAACGAGACCGAGCGCAAAGAGGCTGAACGCGAGACAGTCGTCGCAGCGGCGACCGAAACGCCGACACCCTCCACGACCTCCGCAGCGTCAGACAAGCCACAGGCCGAGGCGGCAAGGGAGAAACCCGCCGCCTCGTCGGACACCACAGCGAGCGCAAGTGCAGATGCCGTCCCGGGCACAAAAAGCACAGTCGATGGAGACACGGCGCGGAAGGATACGGAAACCAAAGCCGCGGTGCTTGCCGCCCCCGGCAAGACCGCAAAGCCCGAAGCCCAGGCGCCGATCCCCGTTCCGATCATGTTCGTCTACAATCAGGCAACCCTCACACCCGAAGGCGAGCGAGCCGCGGAGCTCCTGCTCGAATACCTGCTCCTCAAGCGCCTCGATGCGGTGGAACTCACCGGCCATGCCGACGAGCGCGGAACGCACAATTACAATTTCGACCTGTCGCGCGAACGGCTCGAAGCGGTTTCGCGGATTCTGACGAACGGCGGCTACAAAGGCGAACTGAAGCTAACGCCCAAAGGCAAGACCGAACCGTTCAAAGGCATCGACCGCAAGAAATACCGCGGTGAAGCGCTCTATCAGTTCGACCGCCGCGTGGAGCTGCGCGTAACGCGCTGAGCCTATCCTCACGGGCCCCCGCAAGCTCGCACTCAAAAAATTGGCCCCGGCATCAATGAGCCGGGGCCAAGTCGTATTGGGAGGAGGAAGGGACTGCGAAACGGACAGATCGTTGCTGACCACGACGTTACTGACAGGTCTGAAGCAGCTCCCAGACGCGCTTGCATTTGCCCTTGTGACAAACCTGCTTTGGCGTGCGGACGTACGAGCAGTGATACGCACCTGCAAAACCCTGATATCCGTCCATTGGCCGGTCAAACTGATAGGTCTGCTGGAAATACTCCTTGCCGCCGCGCGCATCGGCGTCAGCCGCGAAGGCCAGCGCTCCAAGCGTTGCGATGGCGGCAACAACGGTAGTGCGCGTGAATGACGTGGTCATGGCATTCTCCATCCGGCCTCGCCCAGCGGGCTGCGAAATCCAATGCACGAACCTTATGCGTCCGTCAGCGCTGCCGCTGTTCCAGACGTGACACGTCAATTTTTTTGTGAAGACTCGCGAAGCGCTGCAACAGACGGCAAACCGAAACCGCAAAGAGAGACGCGCCCAATGACAGCATCCGACCGATCCGCTGACCTGATACCGGGCCTCCAAGGCCGCGCGGAAACCGTCGTAACACGCGCACTCACTGCCGCCACACTCGGAAGCGGAACGGTTGACGTATACGGCAGTCCCGCAATGATCGCGTTGATGGAAGCCGCCGCAGTGGCGGCAATTGAAAAGCACCTCGGACCCGGCGAGACGACCCTCGGCATCCATTTGGACGTCAATCACAAAGCGGCAACGCCAATCGGCCTCACAGTATCCGCAACCGCAACCCTCGTCGCCGTCGACGGCCGCAAGCTCACATTCGAAATCGAGGCCCACGATAGCAAGGAACGGATAGGCGAAGCCCGTCACACGCGCGTCATCGTCGATCGAGCACGATTCGAAGCCAAGGCGAACGCGAAGGCCGCCTCCACGTGAACGGGCGCACCTCGCGCCGCCTTCCCCACAACTTCCTGGAAGGCCGGCTCCCCCGCGCCGGCATTTATTGCTATGTAGGCCGAAGGAATCAGGAGGGAACGACAATGCGCGCCATTCTGTCGACGCTGCTCATTTTGCTCGCAACCGCCGCTTATGCTGGCGGCGCGAACCAGGCGGCACCCGGTCCCGATCCGGAAACAGGCACAGAAACCTCCGCGCTCCCCGATAAGGCGGAAGGGCAATCCTGCGCCAACCCGAACGCACTCGGCGTTTCGCGCACCGTGGAAGTCGACACGACAGGCGGTCCCGGCTTCGGCATGGAGCACTACAAAGCCTACGACTTCTTGCAGGATAAGGAAGTCGTCCTGACCTTCGACGACGGGCCGCAGGTCCGCACAACCACTGCCATCCTCGATGCCTTGGAGCACGAGTGCACCAAGGCCATCTTCTTCAGCCTCGGCCAAATGGCCATCGGCCTGCCCAATATTCTTCGCGATGTTGCACGGCGCGGCCACACGATCGGCACCCACACCTGGTCGCACAAGAACATGGCAAAGGCCTCCGACCAGGAAGCCAAGGACGAGATCGAAAAAGGCATCAGCGCCGTGGTTCGCGGTGCTGGCACTCCTGTCGCGCCCTTCTTCCGTTACCCCTACCTGCGCGACTCCAAAGCCTCGCTCGCGCATCTTGCCGGCCGCAACATCGCCGTCTTCTCAACCGACGTCGACAGCTTCGACTTCCGCCGCCAGAGCCCGGACCGCCTCGTAAAGACGACCATGGAGCGCCTCAACAAACGCGGCAAAGGTATCCTTCTGATGCACGACATCCAGCCGCGCACAGCCGAGGCCATGCCGGCCCTGCTGAAGGCGCTGAAGGATGGCGGCTACAAGATCGTACACATGACGGCGAAGGACTCCCTCAAGACCCTCGCTGAGTACGATGCGCTAATCGAGAAGGACGTGAAAGGTCTGCCGGCGGTCGGCGCAGAGCGGCCCATGACAAGCGTGATCCGTACGGTGCCGAGCGAGTAAGTCCATGGAGCCGCGGGGTCTCCCTGGGCTCTGCGCCCGGCTGGGCAGCCATCCCGCGAGGCTGCCTAAGATCTCGCCGCTCAACGAAAAAAGAAGTCCCGCAAGAGAGCCTTCATCGCTAAGCTCCCTAAAAGCGCCAAAAAGTTGGCGAGGAAGAGTTTCGATGAAAACAAGATCGCGGTTCGGCCTGGCCCTGCTGGGCCTGGCAATGGTGCTGGCTCTTCCACCGTCGCATGTGCGGGCCGAGGAGGCGTGTTCTGTCGAGAGCTTCGGCGACGCGGTGGACGATTCCGCAGCGGCCCTCCGGGCTTTCAGCGCCGAGACCCAGCCTCGTCTTAAGCAGAAGCTTCAGGAGCTGCGGGACCACAAGGGCTGGCCCGACGCGGAGTATGAAGCCAAGGGCCTGGCGTTGGTGCACGATCAGGCCCTCGACGGCTTCGATGCGCAGGCAGGCGAGCTACTCGGCCGCATCGATACCCTCGGCACACCCGACGCGGCGAACCCCGGCAGCGCGAGCTGC
>ERZ869909.1657-NODE-1657-length-17387-cov-85.254535_pt1 | contig 17387 bp, 17 predicted proteins | sample MGYA00520892_ERZ869909 | MGnify/ENA primary metagenome ERZ869909 (study PRJEB32215, sample SAMEA104723947) | bioreactor metagenome | biome: bioreactor; feature: anaerobic bioreactor; material: water | place: China | collected 2015-03-12 ...
GGATATCGGGGCGGTTGGATTCAAACCGGGACGCTACCTGATTGTAGCTGGTACTAAATGCGGTAAGAGTAGATGGAGTGGGGACGATTAACAGTGTATCGTTATCGGGTTGGACGAACACATTCACAGAAAGCGAATACTGCGTTTGATTGGCAGCAGGTTGGGAATAGTCTGACAGTGGCAACTGGATGTCCGGAAGTTTTCGGATGTCATCTAATTCTGTACGACGGATAGAAAAACTCGCGACCGGTGCGGTGTCGGAGAAATCGTATAACTCGAAAAATGTTCTGGCACCGGAATTTGTCCTATTGTTTGGTATCGTATCATCGCCAAGTCGATTCTGGTACAAAATGATTCGTTGTCCGGTGGCAGTGATCACGGTAAAATTGTTGCCAGACCACCAAAAGTCAAAAGGATTTCCCTGATCATATCCGGTCACACCGGCAGATGGTCGGCCAATATCCTGAGCAGCATCTGCCTCCACGAGACGAATTCCTCTTCTATCAGGATCGTTGTTGATAGTGTTACTTTCGAATTTTGATTTAATTACAGATTCGTCGATATGCCAGATCAGAATTCCACCGTTCAGGATTCTGTCGTCAGGAGTGTCGTATTGCCTGTCCGGACCTGGATCGAGTCCGCCAGGCAAGCTCCAATCGAAGTTTGAGACATTTATGAGAACACCCGGGGGCAAAACCTCATCAATTTTACTGAAATCGAACGGATCAAAACGACGTTCGCTGTTATTCAGGTTTACGTTTGTAATAGTGCCATCGGGTTGGCGGATCGTGAGCGTAACACCGGTGTTATTGATATCTCGGTGTCGATTTTCGATCAGATAATATTCTTCGGATGTAAAACGATACTTGAGAATGCTGCCAGGTTGATGTAAAGCAGCTGCGGGTATATCAAAGGTTGCGGGTTCGTTCACCATATCTGTGATATCAATGGGTTGAATCCAACCCAAGGCTACCTTTTCCCAAGCGGATGGTTCGGGTGGAAACAATCCGAAATAAGAGAAGAATCCGGCTCCATCCATAAGGCCGAATCGTCCGATCCCGGAGCGTCCGTTCTCGGTGTTGAACAGGTCGGGTAGTCCCAGGAAGCTACCGATTTGTGCCGTTAAAATGCCATTGATCGATAATTCAAGAACGAATTCATTTCCAAGGACATCTTCACCAGGGCGGGACTGGGTTTCGGGCAGAATTGCGGTGTTGGTAACGCGTCCGGATTCAGAAATCGGGAAGCCTTGAAAATCTGGTTGCTGCAACAATCGTTGCAGTGAGTTTTTTGAAAGATAAACGGATGGGATATCTTGTGGGGTTTTGGTCAGAGTGGTACCTGTCAATTCAAGGTCTCTTCCAGCCCCTGCATGAAAAATAATGAACATGGTGCGGTCGGGGTCGAAATTTCTGCCGCTTAATAGTCCGTTTTGTCTGACGATGGTCCAGGTATCATTAGCCAGGTCGGCCAATTTGTAATTTTCGTCACCTTCTTGTCCCAAAGGACTGTACGCAGCCATTTCATGGGGCAGGGTAACAATTTCGGGAAGTACTTCCCAGGTGATGTTTAGCTGATTACCGGATACGGTGCGAAAGTAATTGGATGTAAATTCGAGATGTGACTCAAAGTATTGTCGGTCGTGTGGAAGGGGGTCGAGTGTAACTTCAAATTGTTGAAGGAAATCGGGGTTAAACTTCCCGTTGCCGGTGGTGAATCGATTGTCGTCTTCCTGAAATTCGGTCATAACCGCAACGATATGTACATCTCCGACGGAGATAGGTGTACCGGAGGTTAGTTGCCAGGCCTGGGCAGACGGTGTTGTATAAAGAGGAAAAGCGATTGTTAAGATCAGGACTAACCTTAACAACCGCCTTCCGTGTAAACGTATATTGTACAAGGGAATAAACTATGTTATCAGAAGTCGACGAGAACGGAGAACCTGATGGTATTTGCCAGAGGGTGGTTCTCTTTCAACGTATATAAGTAACTAAAATCTACACCGAAAATGTTGTATCTGAGTCCGGCACCGAACGTGAGATACTGTCTGTCGCCGTTATTTGGTGACTCATAAAAGTAGCCCGTACGCACTGCGAACTGTTTGTTGTACCAATACTCTGCTCCCAGCCCGATCATGAACTGCTCAGATAGTGGGACTTCAACATATTCAGAATTAACGGCATCATAGCGATAGAAGGAATCCCATGATGAGAAGATTGCTTTCGCAACACCCATGGTCTCACCAGTGGTATCACGTCTTGCCATTATTTTTGAGAAATCGTTTGCGATCGTGAGTGTGTTGAAACCGTCTGTATCCAGGTCCATATTCAAAGCCCATCCGAGTCTCAGAACGGTAGGTAATGGATCCTGCTGTGCACGGTCAGTGTACTGAATACCAGGACCAATATTGGAAAGGTTCATCCCAACATTGAACACTGCATTTTTATCCATGATCTGGAACGGGTTTGTTCGGTAAAGGGCGGCGAGGTCTACACCAACACTGGTTCCGTTCTTAGCGGTCTGACCCGATACTTGAGTATTTGCCGGGACAAGTCGGCTGTAAATGAAACGAAAACCTGTACCTAATGCGAAGTTTTCATTGATTTTGAATCCATAGGAAGCACCAGAAGCGAATTCATAGCTCCTGAACGTACCGAGTTCGAGTCCGGTTTCATCGGTCTGAACCTGTTCACCGAGGTTGAAGTAGGTGATGTGAGCACCTATGGTTCCGATACCATCAATGTGCATTTTCCCTACGATATAGTCATAGAACAGGTCTGTGTTAAAATTCGGGAGCCAGTTGGAGTGGGTGATACCGATTTGTTTGCCATCCTGAAATGCGAATCCGGCGGGATTCCAGAACAGAGCGGCGGCATTGTCGGCAATCGCAACACCAGTATTTCCCATACCAGCCGAGCGCGAGTCCGGTTCAATTTGTAAAAAAGGCACTGAGGTGATACCCACCTGGGCAAAAGTGATACCGGAAGTCAGGAGTAGACCTCCGAGTATGGTCATAAACTTAGTCATCTTCATAGTTTTCATCGTTGATTGTACAATATAGTAAACGTTGTTTCTAATTTACTATTTCTTATGGGTTCTGTTTTTTAGAATTATCTTATAATTACAAGTTTTTCAATCTTTTCGCGGGTAATGGTTCGTCCGTTATGCGTTCCTTTAACCTGCACATGATACAAATAGGTTCCTGCAGCGAGGTGATTCATGTCATCATCTCTGCCATCCCAGGGAATTTGGACCAAATTCCCTGATGTAATCAGGTTTGGACGTGATAATCTGGCAACGGGTCGTCCACCGAGGGTGAAAATTCGGATTTGAACGTCGATTTCTTGTCCTGCCTGATTGTGCTCAAAAACAAACCGGGTGTATCCGCTCATCGGATTCGGATAATTGTAGACGTGTCTTATGGCAAGTTCTTCAGTTTTTGCCACCTCAAAGGTGATTTCTTGTTCACTGAGATTGTTGAACACATCCCAAGCCCGGACTTTCAGAGTATAAATTCCATCTTCGAGACGATCAAGAGGGTATTCAACTCTTCCACGGGTAAAGTCATCAAGTTCACTTCGGTAATAGTTATTCAGAATGATGGTGCGCGCTGCATTGGATGCTGGTCGGCGAGTGGGCCGCGGCCCTGCCGCTGCCGGCGGTGCTGATCATGGCCTGTGTGCTGCTGATCTACGTGATCGGTGGTGCTCTGATGGACGCCATGGGCTTTCTGATCATCTCGATCCCGATCTTCTTCCCGGTGGCCCTGGCTCTGGGCTACGACCCCATCTGGTTCGGCATCATGGTATGCATCGTCACCAGCATGGGCGCGATCACGCCACCAGTGGGGGTCAATGCCTTTATCGTCAAGAGCCTCGATCCGGAGCTGGGGTTCGGCGACATCTTCCGCGGGGTGGGCTATTTCATGCTGCCTTACCTGGCCTGCATCCTGTTGCTGCTTGCCATCCCGGAGCTGGTGCTGTTCGTCCTGTAGGAGGGAGACGTATGGAATTGTCGCTTGATCATATGCTTGAAAATTCATGTGAAATAGAGTCTAGAGGTGTGGCATGACCTCCATCATCGAACCCCTCTCTCTGGGCCGTGGCTCCAAGCGGGTGGTGGTCAAGGACACCATCGACATCGCTGGCTACCCAACCCGGGCAGGTTCAGCGGCTCTGGCCGAGTCGGCTTCAGCGGAGCGCCATGCAGAGATTGTCGAGCGCACTCTGTCGGCAGGCTACCAAATCATTGGCAAGGCTAACCTCCACGAGCTGGCTTTCGGCATGACTGGGCTCAATGCCTGGACCGGAACCCCTGAGAACCCTCGCTTTCCCGAGCTGATTCCCGGTGGCTCCTCGAGCGGCTCTGCGACGGCAGTCGCGGCAGGCCTGGCCGAGGTTGGCATCGGTACCGATACCGGCGGCTCAATTCGTCTGCCGGCGGCCTGCTGTGGGCTCTATGGGCTCAAACCGACTTTCGGGCGCCTCGATCGCCGCGGCGTGATGCCGGCGGTCAGCAGCCTCGACTGTGTCGGGCCCATCGCCGCATCGCTCGAGGAGCTGATCGCCTTTATGGCGGCGGTGGACACGCGGTTCGTCATGCCATCGAACGGTGAGGCGCCACGACTGGCTTGGATTCGAGTGGAGGCCGAAGACGCCATCCAAGCAGCGGTAGAGGAGCGCCTGGCCGCCTCGTCGCTGCCCGTTTCGCCGGCCAGCCTCGCGCTGCTGGAGGAGGCTTATGGGGCGGCCATGGCGGTGATCAACCGCGAGACCTTCGAGGGCTGCGCGGCCTGGCGAGACGACCCTCGCCTGGGAGCCGATGTGGCCAAGCGTCTAAGGGCCGCGGGACAGACCACCGATGTCGAGCTGCGCGATGCCGAGGCGCTGCGCCGCGCCTTTATCACCGAGGTGGATCGTCTCCTCGAGACTCACGATGTTCTGGCGCTGCCGACCCTGCCCCATGCACCGCTGACGCGGGCGGCCGCCGAGGCGGGGCAGCAGGACCTGACGATTTCCGCGCTGTTGCGGCCCTTCAACCTCTCCGGACACCCCGCGCTGACTCTGCCGTTGGCACCCCGGGCGGGCTATCCGCTGGCGCTGCAGCTGGTGGGACGGCGCGGCGATGACGCCGGCCTCTGTCGGGTTGCGCGTCTCCTGGCCAGAGCCCCGCGGGCGAACGCCCCAGATTAAAACAACAGGAGTTGATTTATGCATAGTACCGTCGACAAGTCCCAGTGGGGCGGGGAAGCCCGCTTCGATGCGCTGCTCACGTCTATTCGCAGGCGCCGCGGGGAGTTTGAAGCCCAGCGGCATATCTCCCAGGACATCATCGAGGAGTACCAGGCTATCGGCGTCTATCGCGCCATGGTGCCGACCCGCTACGGCGGCGATGAGAAGTCACCCGCCGAATTCCTCAAGATGGTTGAAGCGATTTCGGCTGCTGATGGCTCCGCCGGCTGGGTGGCAAGTTTCGGCATGAATCCCGCCTATCTGGCAGCCCTGCCTCCGGAGACCCTCGATGAGGTGTGGAAGGACTCCCCCGATGTGGTCTTCGCCGGTGGCATCTTCCCACCCCAGTCCGCCGAGCGGGTCGACCGTGGCTTCCGCATCAAGGGACGCTGGAAGTTCGCCAGTGGCTGCATGGGCGCCTCCCTGTGCGGGGTGGGTATCCTCCCCGATGAGGAGGGCGCCCTACCACGCATGGCGGTTCTGCCCCGCGACCGGGTGGCGATCGACCCGACCTGGGACATGCTGGGCATGGTGGCCACCGGCAGCCACGATCTGGTGGTTGAGGATGCCTATGTGCCGGAGGAGTGGACCTTCGTGCGCGGCGGCAAGCCCACCATCGAGGCGCCCTTCTTCCGCTACCCCTCGCTCTCCTTCGCCGCCCAGGTGCTGGCGGTGACCACCCTGGGCCTGGCCCGAGAGGCGCTGGACATCGTTCGCGCCATGGCCGGCGGGCGCAAGTCGGTCACCGGCGCTCCCAACCTGGGCGAGCGGGAGTATGCGCAGATTGCCCTCGGCAAGGCCGAGGCCAGGGTGCGTGCCGCCCGCGCCTTCTTCTACGACAGCACCGAGGCCGCCTGGGCGGCCATCGAGGCCGGGGGCGAACCGAGCCGCGACCAGGTCAACCTTCTGCGTCTCTCCACCACCCACCTGACTCGGGAGTGCGCTGAGGCGATTCGTGACGTCTACCAGATCAGCGGCATGACCGGAGCCGACAACGGCCACCCCCTGTCTCGCATTCTGCGCGACTCCCAGCTCTGCACTCAGCACGCCTTCATGGGCGAGATCACCTGGAAGAACGCCGGAGCCATCTTCTTCGGCCATGAGCCCTTGCCGGGCTACCTCTAAACAATATTGTCCACACCAACTCAACGGAGATCACCACTATGCACCGCGTACTCTTCTGCATCGGCATCAACCAGAACTTCATGAATGCGCCCGCTGAGGAGGGCAAGCAGGTCTGGCAGGCCTTCAGCCAGATGATGCAGGGCATCGATGAGCTGCCCGGCGTCACCATCCTGGGAATCATGGACGACGACCGCATCATGGTCGGCCCGTCCGCCACCGCCCCCTGGACCGCCTACATCATGGCCGACGTCCCGGACTACGAGAGCGTCGTCGCCGCCTGCAACTTCTTCCGTACCACCCCAGTGGGGGACGGCACCTACAAACTGTGGAAATACGCCCGAGTCGAGGCCCGTATCGGCCGCGAACTGGTCGTTCCCAACTAGGAAGTCACCGCGGCCTGCCGGCCCGGACCATTCGACAAGGAGACGACAATGAACAAGCTGATCGATATCGAGAACATCACCGCCGACCCCGGCCACCTGGTGGAGGAGGGGCGCATCCACAAGAGCCTCTACTCCGATCCCGCGATCTTCGAGCAGGAGCTGGAGCGGATCTTCAACTCGACCTGGGTGTGGGTGGCCCACGAGAGCGAAGTGGCTGAGGCTGGCAGCTACAAGACCGCTTTCATCGGTCGCCAGCCGGTGATCGTCAGCCGCGACCGCAAGAAGAATATCCATGTGCTCCTCAACCGTTGCCGTCACCGGGGTGCCACCGTGTGTGAGGGCAAGAAGGGCAAGACAAAGGCCTTTACCTGCCCCTATCACGGATGGGGTTACTCCCTGGATGGCGAGCTGCGCGCCATTCCCAAGGCCGAGGAGTATGAGGGCGTCATCGACAAGCAGGAGTTGCCGCTGGAGCGCCTGCGCCACGACTCCTATCAGGGCATGATCTTCGCCACCTTCAACGAGGATGCCGAGCCGCTGGAAACCTTCCTGGGTGGCGCCAGGAAGTGGATCGACCTTTTCATGAAGCAGTCCGGCGGCTATCCGCTGCAGGTGCTCGGCGATCACCGCTTCCGCTTCCCCGGCAACTGGAAGATTCAGCTGGAAAACACCACCGACGCCTACCACTTCCCCATCGTCCACAAGTCCTTTATCTCCTCGCTGGATGATCAGACCTCCGAGGTCTTCGACTTCCTCGACGGCGAGGGCTTCGTCGAGGATCTGGGCAATGGCCACAGCGTCATGGTGATGATCCCCGAGCTGGTCGACCTGGAGGCCAACCTGGATGACCCCATCCCCGAGCGCTTCGCGGAGCTGGCCGAGGCGCTTCGAGGCGAGGGCCATGAGGAGACCGAGGTACGTCGCCTGGTGCGCGCCGTCGGCGGCACTGGCTTCAACCTCAACCTCTTCCCCAACGTGGCTTGCTCCATGGCGTTCTTCCGGGTGTTGACCCCGATCAGCGTCGAGGAGACCGAGATCCATCACGTCGCCATCGGCGGCGCCGGGGCCCCGGCACCTTTTAATCAGATGCGCATGCGTCTCCACGAGCACTTCCAGGGCCCCATGGGCTTCGGCACCCCGGACGATGCCGAGGGCTGGGAGCGGGTGCAAAAGGGCTCATTGGCCGGCCCCGATGGCTGGATCCTGGTCAATCGTGGCCTCAAGCGAATGCAACCCTCTGCTGACGGCAACCCGGCTGGGGCGGTCTGCTCCGAGACCGGCATGCGTGCCGCCTATCAGATGTGGAAGCGACTGATGACCGAAGAGGCAGGGGAGTAATAGATCATGGCAGATACCAGCATGTTTCAGCAGGCGATCGACTTCATCAACAGCGAGGCCGATCTGCTCGACCACAAGGCCTACGCCGACTGGCTGGGGCTCTGGGAGCGCGACGGCATCTATGTGGTGCCGGTGGATATCCACGAGTCCGATTTCGCCAACACTCTCAACTTCGCCTACGACGATCACGCCATGCGCGAGATGCGGGTGGCGCGTCTGGAGAGCGGTGAATCGGTCTCCGGCGAGGCCCAGGAAGGCACGGTGCGCAGCCTGTCGCGCTTTCGCCTGCTGGAGGAGAGCGACCAGGAGATCCGGCTGCGCTGCGCCATGTTCCTCAGCGAGGTGCGCCTGGCCAAGCCGCTGCTCTACCCCGCCAACGTGGAGTACCGGCTGACCAAGACTCCCGCGGGACTGCGCCTGCATACCAAGGTGGTGCGTCTGATCAATGCCGGCCATCACCTCAACACCGTCGCCTTTATCTTCTGAGGCCCTTCTTGAGGAGAGGCATATGCAACAGATCGCCGTGATCACCGGCGCCGCCCAGGGACTGGGCGGCGTCATCGCCGAGCAGCTGCTGGCGGATGGCTTTTGCGTGGCCATCACCGACCGTGACCGGGAAGGTGCCGAGCGCCTGGCCCGGGAACTCGACCCCACTGGTGAGCGGGCCATGGCCCTGGGCCTGGACGTGACCCGCAAGGAAGACTTCAGCGCGGCCCTGGCGGCGGTGGAGGGGCGCCTCGGCGCGCCCACTGCCCTGGTCAACAACGCCGCCATGACGCCCACCACGCCGGTGATGGAGATCACCCCGGAGGAGTTCGACGCAGTGGTGGCCATCAACCAGCGCGGCACCTTCTTCGGCTGCCAGGTGTTCGGCGACTACTTCGCCGGCCGAGGCCATGGGCGCATCGTCAATATCGCCTCACTGGCGGGGCAGAACGGCGGCACCGCCTCCGGCGCCCATTACGCCGCCAGCAAGGGTGCCATCCTGACCCTGACCAAGGTGTTCGCCGGGCAGCTGGCGGCGTCTAATGTCACCGTCAATGCAGTGGCTCCGGGTCCCCTGGATCTGCCTTCGGTGCGAGCCGCGGTCCCGGCCGACAAGCTGGAAAACATCATCGAACGGGTGATTCCTGTCAAGCGTCTGGGTAACCCGGCCTTCGTGGCAAAGACCGTGGCGCGTCTGCTAGGCGACGAGGCGGATTTCGTCACCGGGGCGACCTGGGACATCAACGGCGGCATCTACATGCGCTAGCCGCTCGTCGGCGAGGAGCCAATCATGACACAAGAGACTCTTACCCTGCGGGTCGCGCGACGCCAGGAGCACACCGACGAGATCGCGGTGTTGGAGCTGGTCGCCGCCGATGGTGTCTCCCTACCGCCTTTCGAGGCGGGGGCCCATATCGACTTGCATCTGGACCAAGGGCTGGTGCGCCAGTACTCCCTGAGTAATGCCCCCGCCCAAGGTGATCGCTATCGCCTGGGGGTGCTCAATGACCCCAACTCCCGAGGGGGATCCCGGGCGGTGCATGAGCATCTTCATGAGGGCGCCGAGGTGCTGGCCAGCGCTCCGCGCAACCACTTTCCCTTGGATGCCTCGGCGGGGCACAGCTTGCTGGTGGGCGGCGGCATCGGCATCACCCCGATGATCGCCATGGCCCATGCCCTCCTGGCCGCCGACCGTTCCTTCGAGCTCCACTACTGCTGTCGCGCTCGGGACAAGGCCGCCTTCCTGGAGGAGCTCGAGGGCACCTTCGGCGAGTCCCTGGTGCTTCACTGCGACGATCAGGGACCGAGTCAGCGCTTGGATATCGCCTCGCTGCTCGCCGCCCAGAGCGACGACACCCACCTCTACGTTTGTGGTCCCTCGGGCTTCATGGATTGGGTGATCGGCGCCGCCGGCGAGGCGGGCTGGCCGAGTGGGCGGGTGCACTTCGAGTACTTCAGCGCCGAGGTCGACACCAGCGGTGGCGCCTTCGAGGTGGAGGCCGCGACCAGCGGCGTCACCGTGCGGGTGGAGGAGGGCATGTCCATTGCCCAGGCCCTCAAGGCCGCCGGGGTCAAGGTGGACGTCTCTTGCGAGGAGGGCGTCTGCGGTACTTGTATCTGCGATGTGCTGGAAGGAATCCCTGACCACCGCGACCACTTCCTCAACGATGAGGAGAAGGCAGACAACGATCAGATAGCAGTGTGCTGCTCGCGTGCCAAGAGCGAGCGGCTGGTCATCGACCTGTAGCATAACCCAACGAGGAGAACGCGACGATGGGTGCATGGAATCGGCGCTGGTGTGAGCGAATCCTGAGCTTCTGTGGCCTTTGCCTACTGGCGATTGCATTCGTCATTGGTCTCGGCGTGGTGATGCACCTGCTGGGGCTGTCGAGGCTGGTTGACTTCGAGCGTTCCTACTGGCTAGTGGGGCGAGCGATTACCTTCAACAGCCTTATGGGGCTGCAGGTGCTGCTCTTCTCGATGGCCATAATGCTGGCGCTCGCACCGGTGCTACTGCTTGATCGTCATGTACGGGTCGATGTCCTGCACGGGCGGCTGTCGCGACGCGGGCAGCGTTGGCTCGAGATGGTCGGTCACCTGGGCTTCGCGCTGCCCTTCTTCGGTTTCCTGCTGTTGCCCGCCTGGCGCTTCGTCGAGCGCGCCTTCCTGACCGGCGAGCGCTCGACGGATGGTGGGCTGAATGATCTCTATGTGATCAAGGCGCTGTTGCCCCTGGGTATCGCCATGGTCCTGGTGGCCCTGCTCATCGCGATCACTTGCTTGCTGCGCGGGCGTACCCCGCGGGAGGTGGCCCATGGCTGAGCTGTGGATGCCGCTGATGATGGTGGCACTGCTCTTTGCCGGCATTCTTTCCGGCTATCCCGTGGCGCTGGTGCTGGGGGGGGTCTCGACGCTCTTCCTGCTGCTCTCCGATCTGCCCCTGGCCTTCACCAACCTGATGCTGACGCGGATCTACGCCAACGCCTTGAGCAATTGGCTCTATGTGGCCATCCCGATGTTTATCCTTATGGGGCTGCTGCTGGAACGCACCGGCCTGGCATGGGATGCCTTCCGGGTCAGCGAGCGGCTGCTGCATCGCCTGCCCGGGCACCTCTCCCTGACCGTGCTGTTCGTGGGCGGGCTGCTGGCGGCGACCACCGGGGTGGTCGGTGCCTCGGTGGTCCTGCTGTCGGTGCTGGCACTACCGCGGATGCTCGATGCCGGCTATTCGGCGCGTGCCTCCTCGGGGTTGATCTCGGCCTCGGGAACCCTGGCGATCCTGATGCCACCCTCGGTGATGCTGATCATCCTCGCCAGCCTGGTCGCGGTGCCGGTGGGCCAGCTATTCCGCGCCGCCCTGGTGCCCAGCGGCCTGCTGATCCTGCTCTATACCCTCTACTCGCTGGTCGGCGCCTGGTGGAAGGCGCGTCAGGCCGGGATGCTCGGCCCCGCCCCCGGGGCGCACGACCCGGGGGACTCTGGGCCCTGGCGGGATGCTCTGGCGCTCTCGCCCTTCCTGGTGCTGATTCCCCTGGTGCTGGGGGCGATCATTACCGGGGTCGCCACCCCCACTGAGGCCAGCGGTATCGGCGTGCTGGCGGTGCTGCTGTTCGCGTGGCTCACCGGCAAGGCGCGATCGGCCGACGTGCTGGGCGCGGCCAGGGAGGCAGCCATCGCCACTGCCATGATCATGCTGCTGGTGATCACCGCGACCTGCTTTTCGCTGATCTTCAAGGGCGTCGGCGGCGACCGCCTGATCCTCGCGGCACTGGGGCTGCTGGGGGCCGGCGACTGGAGCGTGATCCTGTTGATCCTGCTGCTGGTCTTCCTGCTCGGCTTCTTCCTGGACTGGCTGGAGATCTCGCTGATCCTGATGCCGATCTTCGTGCCCATCGTCGGACAGCTCGACCTCGGCAACGGCCTGGCCGGTGGCGCTCTGATGGTGTGGTTCGCCGTGCTCTTCGCCATCAACCTGCAGACCTCCTTTCTCACCCCGCCCTTCGGCATCTCGCTGTTCTACCTAAAGGGTGCCATGGGCGACCGGGTGGCTACCGTCGATATCTATCGCGGCGTGATCCCTTTCATCGCCATGCAGCTGCTGGTGCTGCTGCTCATCTTGCTGTTTCCCGCAGTGCTTTTTCTCTAACCACTGTTTATTGGTGGGCTAGGCCCATCGGTTACCTAAGGAGTCAAACAATGAACAAGACCCTGACCCGCTCCATCGCCTTCGCCGGCGCTACTCTGGCCTCCAGCGGGGCCTTGGCTCAGACCCTGACGCTGCAGTCGGCATTTCCCTTCAGCCTGAAGGTGATCGACGACTCCATCCATCGCTTCGCCCAGGACGTCGAGACCGCCACCGCTGGGGCCCTGAGCTTCACGCCCTACGATGCCGGGGCCTTTTCGCCGCCCTTCGAGATCCTCGCAAATGTCGGCAATGGCAGCCTGGACGCCGGTTGGTCGGCAGCGAGCTACTGGGCTGGACAGATTCCCGCCGCGGCACTGTTCCAGAGCATCCCTTTCGGGCCCGACGTGCCCCATTACCTGGCCTGGCTCTATGGCGGCGGTGGCATCGAACTGTGGGAAGAGCTTTATCGCCCCCACAACGTGGTGCCGATCCCTTGCGGAGCGATGATTTCTGAGGCCGGGGGCTGGTTCGTCGACGAAGTCGCCGGAGTCGACGACCTGAGCGGCATGAGCATGCGTATAAGTGGGCTCGGCGGCGAGGCGATGAGCCGGCTGGGAGTGTCCCCGGTCTCCCTGCCCGCCGGCGAGACCTTCCTGGGGCTCGACACCGGGCGCATCGGCGGTGCGGAGCTCAGCTTCCCGACCATCGATGTCAGCGCGGGCTTTCAGGAGGTGGCGAGCCACTACTACTTCCCTGGCTGGCATCAGCCCGGGAGCCTCAATGAGCTGATCATCAATGCCGATGTCTGGGACGGCCTGAGCGAGGACCAGCGGCTGGCCGTTCGCCATGCCTGCAGCGATCTCAGCATTCATATGTATGCCAAGGACATGCAGGCCCAGTCGGCGGTACTGCAGGAGTTCCGCGAGGCGGGCGTCGAGGTGAAACGCTTCCCCGACGAGGTATTGGCAGCGCTGCGCGAGGCATCCCGCGACGTCCTGGAGGAGAACGCCGCCGAGAATGAAGCCTTCGGCGCGGTGCTCGAGTCCTACCGTGCCTTCAGTGAACGCTACGAGGAGTACCGCGAGCTGACCGCTTTCTAGCGCCGGGTGCCCCGGCCTTGGATCGGGGCACACCCATGACCCTGAGAGGAGCCACGAAATGCCTACCGTTCACGTTTACATGATGTCGGGCCGCACCCAGACCCAGAAGGAAACCCTGATTCGCAAGGTGACGGATGCCGTCATGGAGTCCGTCGATGCCCCTGAGCAGAACGTGCGGGTGATTATCAGCGAGATTCCCAAGGGCGACTACGGGATTGCCGGCACCACCGGCGAAAAGCTGGGCCGATGAGAACAACGGTGCTATGGCGCCGGAGGAGGAAAAGATGAGTTTCGACGCAAGAGATTTCCGCCGCGCCCTGGGCAAGTTCGCCACCGGGGTCACGGTGGTCACCACCCGCGACGGTGATGGCGAGCACTATGGGGTGACCGCCAGCAGCTTCAACACTGTGTCCATGGACCCCCCGCTGATCCTGTGGAGTATCGACAAGGGGGCCTACAGCCTGGCTGCCTATCGGGATACCGAGCACTTCGTGGTCAATGTGCTGGGCAACGATCAGGTCGAGGTCTCTAATCGCTTCGCCAGTCGCGGCGAGGACAAGTTTGCCGGTATCGCCATCGAGGAAGGCCTCGGTGGTGCCGCCAAGGTGAAGGGCGCCGCGGCGCATTTCGAGTGCCGTACCTGGAACGTCTACGAGGGCGGCGACCACCTGATCATCGTCGGTGAGGTGGAGCGCTACGCCTACCAGGACGAGGGCAGCGCCCTAGTCTTCCATAACGGTCGCTACGCGGTGCCCGAGCCGCATCCCCTGCTGCTTCCGGTGGGCGAGCAGAGCGTGCTGGATGGACGCCTGGGCAATCACCTGCTCTACCTGATGCGCCAAGCGCTGTCCGCTTACTGCGGCGACTTCTATCCCCGCCTCGGCAGCCTGGGCGTCAACGACAAGGAGTGGAGGGTGCTGACCCTGCTGGCGGATCGCGGTGCCCTGGATCGCGACATCCTTGCCCGACGCGTGGCCCAGCCCCTGGCAGATCTTGGCGACACCCTGAGCGAGCTCCAGGAGCGCTCCCTGGTGGAAAGTGACGGCGAAAATCGGATCGCCTTGAGTGACGCGGGCCGGTTACTGGCGCTGCGTCTTCTGACCATGGCCGACGATTACGAGCGACGCCTGCTCGAGGGGCTATCGGCAGCGGAGGTCGAGACGCTCAAGGCGGGCCTTGGGTGCGTGATCAAGCGTTTGGGAGAGCCGCACTGACGTGGTGCGGTCGCCTCATTTCAAGCAAACGACAAGGATGGCTACCCATGCCTGATGTATCTCATGCCGATCTGCAGGGCCTGATCAAACGTATCAAGACGCTGGAAGCCGAGGCGGAAATCCGCCGGCTCCAGGCGCGTTACATGTTCCTCTGCGATACGCCACTCCCCGAATATGGCGTCAAAGACGATGCCGAGCGCATCGATCTTATCATGGCACTTTATAGCGAAGACGCTACTTGGGAGGGGGTCGGCGACTATTACGACAACCAGTTCGGAAGGCTCGAGGGGGCGGCTGCCATCCGTCGTCACTTCGAGAATTTCTGGGGCCAAAAGCGCGACCCCGAGTTGCTCTTGAACGTGCATTACCTGACATCCGAGCAGATTCATGTCGAAGGCGAGACGGCGGATGGGCAATGGGTGCATTGCCAGCCGTGGATCTTCTCCGATGGCACCTCGCTTTTACGTTCTTCGCGACTCAACAATGCTTTCCGACTCGAGCCGGATGGCAACTGGAAGATCACTCGTACCCGTACCGAGAACGTCTTCGTGGCACCACTTACGGAGGGCTGGGCCACAGACTTCGCGAAGGCTTCGGTATTGATGAACCCCCGATAGCATCACGGCATCAGCCGTTCTGGCCGCACGCCGGTCTGAATTACGCCGGCGGATAACATCCGCTGGATACCGTTTCCGCGAAGGGCATGGCGGCTTGTCACGAGTCTGTCAGGGCATCGGCTTGCCCGGGCCCGCCTCGGGAAACCTCGCCCCCTGATGTTCGGGGGAACTCAAGATAGTCTCTGGAGTGATAGATGAATAATCAAAAGAAATTTCGACTGATAGGCCTCTGTTCAGTGTCGGCCCTGGTCCTCGCCATTCAGGGCACGGCCCAGGCCTACTCCCTGGAGGTCGGCGACACCGCCGCCGACATCTACGGTTACGCCAAGCTGGACCTGATCTATGATGTGGATGTGGACTTGGGCAATTCCGTCAACCGCAACGCTATTCTGCTGGATGACCAGGCCGGACCCGAGGGCCATACCACCCTGCACGCCTATCAGAGCAGGCTGGGCTTCACCACCAGCACCCCGGCCGGGGGCAGTGACCTGAAGACCATGATCGAGGGCGACTTCTTCGGCGGTGGCGGTGGGAGTTTCCGCCTGCGCCACGCCTATGGTGAGTGGAACGGCCTCCTGGGCGGCCAGACCTGGTCCAACTTCGGCGGCTTCCTGGGCATGAATCCGACCATCGACTTCACCCCTCAACCGGGCCTGGGCAACGCGGGGCGCCAGGCCCAGCTGCGTTATACCGTGGAAGGCTTCTCGGTGTCCCTGGAAGACCCGGAAAACCTCGGGGGCTCGCCCCTGGCCGATGCCACCAAGAGCCAGCTTCCCGACCTGACCCTGCGTTATCAGGGCGGCGTCGATGGCTTCAACTACGGTGCCTCCGCCGTGCTGCGCCGTCTGCAGTACGACACCACCGGCACCACCGATAGCGGCAAGGACAGCGCCTTCGGCTGGGGCCTGGCCCTGGAGGCCAGTGCCCAGGTCGCCGAGGGAGTGACCCTGCGCGGCTCGCTGACCCATGGCGACGGCATCGGCGGCTATCTGGAAGGAACCCCGGCGGCTCCCGCCTATCTGGATCCGGCCACCGGTGAACTGGAAACCATCAGTGCCACCGGCGGTACCCTGGGCATCACTGCCGCCGCTGGCCCCGGTAAGGTGACCCTGGGCTATGGCGTAGCCCGGGCGGACCTGGACGAGGCGGTGGCCGCCGGCGCCGTGGCCGATAGTGCCAACGAGAAGTTCCAGGCCGTGCACCTGAACTATATCTGGTCGCCGATCCAGAACGTCACCTACGGCATCGAGGCGGGCTACCATAGTCGCCAGGTGGTGGATGGTCGCGATGGCGACGCACTGCGCCTGCAGGGCATGGTGATGTACAGCTTCTGAGACGGGCCTGCTAGCCGAACGTTCGATCCCTTGCCTCCGGCCCTCGGTCGGGGGCCCTTTTCGTCGTTGGTCCAGCTGCTGGAGTACGGGCGCGCATGCTAGAATAGTCAACTATTTTTTCGCGACGGCACGGGCTCATGGTTGACAAGGACGTACTTTCCCCTTCCTTTTACCCACTCTCGGAGGAGTTCCGCTCCAGGGACTTTCCCTTTTACTGGGTCGCACGGCTCAATGCCAAGTACAGCGCGGATATGGACGCCCTGCTTAAGCCTAAGGGACTGAGCTCCTCCAAGTGGAGAATACTGATGATCTTGCACGAGCATGGTCGGCTGAGCATGTCTGATATAGCCATCCATGCCGTGGCCAAACTGTCGACCATCACTAAGATTGTCTACAAAATGCAGGAGGCCGGCCTTGTGACCACGTCCCTTTCCCCAGAAGACCGACGTGTGACCGAGGTTTCTTTAACCCATGAGGGTGAAGAAAATCTTGTGATTGCAAGGGAGCTCACCCATCGGCTAGTTGAAAAAGCCTTTAGAGGGCTGAGTAGTGATGAGATCGTTGTGATGAATCGCTGTCTTAGTAAAATATTAGATAACTTGAGTTTCTGAGTGATGATGCTTGGGTGGCAAGAGCGGTATGCACTTGGGTTGACGCTATGCTCTTGCCATGCCGTTTTTGCTACGTGGCTGATGAGACACTTGGTTTTGTCCGGGGTTAGCTCCTAACGTCGGCATCGCTAAGTATCGTCATGGTGTATAGAAGACGGATGCCGGCACAGCGGCTTGACGCTGATCTCCATGTAGGGAAACAGGGGCAGGTTGGAGATGATCTCCTGCAGCTCGGCGTTGTCCTCGACGTCGAAGATGCTGACGTTGGCGTAGCTGCCGGCCACGCGCCACAGGTGGCGCCACTTGCCGGAGCGCTGCAGCTC
>ERZ869909.1658-NODE-1658-length-17383-cov-32.048885_pt1 | contig 17383 bp, 16 predicted proteins | sample MGYA00520892_ERZ869909 | MGnify/ENA primary metagenome ERZ869909 (study PRJEB32215, sample SAMEA104723947) | bioreactor metagenome | biome: bioreactor; feature: anaerobic bioreactor; material: water | place: China | collected 2015-03-12 ...
CCGCGCCGCTACGTCGACTATCCGGATGCGTTCGCCTTCTGGAACTACGTGTCGTCGATCGGCTCCTACATCACGGCTGTCGGTACGCTCTTCTTCTTCATCGGCGTGTTCGTCGCTCTGGCCCGCAAGGTGCCGGCCGGCAACAATCCGTGGGGCGAGGGTGCGACGACGCTGGAATGGACGCTGACGTCGCCGCCGCCATACCACTGCTTCGAGACGCTTCCGCGCATCTCGGGCAAGCACCACTAAAGCCGGGTCGCGCGGAGGCTTTCGAGAGCCTCCGCGCCGCCCCTCTTTGCACGTGTTCCGGTGGAGGCGATCCCCCCACCGTTTCAGTTCAGCGACGCACCGGAGAAGTGCGCGCGCCATTGGCGGGCTCATCCCGCCGCGGGAGAATGGGAAACGATGTCTGGTTCTACTGCCGAGGCTACGCTTCAGAGTTCCGTTGGCGCCACCGATGGTTCGGTCGGCGACTTCTTCGAGCTCATGAAGCCGCGCGTGATGTCTCTCGTGGTCTTCACGTCGCTGGCCGGGCTCGTCGCAGCGCCGGGCGACCTGCATCCGCTGCTTGCGGTCATTGCGATCCTCTGCATCGCGGTCGGTGCGGGCGCGTCGGGTGCGCTCAACATGTGGTACGACGCCGATATCGACGTGCGCATGGCGCGCACGGCTGCGCGTCCCATCCCGCGCGGCCGCGTCTCGGCGGACGAAGCGCTGACGTTCGGCACCGTGCTCTCCATCGTTTCGGTGATGACGCTCGGCGTGCTGGTCAACTGGGTGGCGGGCGCGCTCCTGGCGCTGACCATCGCCTATTACGTCTTTTTCTACACGATGTGGCTCAAGCGGCGGACGCCGCAGAACATCGTGATCGGCGGCGCGGCGGGCTCCTTCCCGCCAATGATCGGCTGGGCCGCCGTGACCGGGACCGTGAGCATCGAAAGCGTGCTCATGTTCCTCATCATCTTCATGTGGACGCCGCCGCACTTCTGGGCGCTCGCGCTCTACCGTGCCCGCGACTACGAGCGCGTCGGCGTGCCGATGCTGCCCGTCGTGGCTGGTCCGGACGAGACGCGCCGGCAGATCCTGCTTTATTCGCTGGTGCTCGTGCCGCTCGCCGTCTCGCCCTACGCGATCGGGCTCGGCGGCATTGTCTACGGCGTGTCGTCGGTTGTGCTCGGCCTGATGTTCCTCTGGCTCGCCGTGAAGGTCTGGCGGACCCGCGAAGGGCGCGAGGCGGATTACGCGGCAAAGCAGCTGTTCGGCTTCTCGATCCTTTATCTCTTCCTGTTGTTCGGGGTGCTGCTCGGCGAGCATCTCGTGGCGAAGCTGTGGTCGTGAGAACGGACGTCGAGATCGAAGTGCAAGAGGCGGTGGTGACGGACGGAACGGACGAAGAGGCAAGGCGGCTCAAGCGGCAGCGGCTCAGGTCGTTGGCAATTGGATTGGGCCTCGCTTTTCTGGTCGTGCTTTTCTACCTCGCGACCATCGTGCGGATGGGGAGCTAGTCGACGTGACAACAGACCTTCAGAACGACGAGAGCGCTCGCGGCCCGGAGCCGGAGATCGATCCGGTGCGCCGGACGTCGAACAGCCGCGTTGTGCTGGTCTGCGTGTCCGCGTTGCTGTTCATGGGCGCGGCCGCATGGGCAGCCGTGCCGCTCTATCAGCTTTTCTGCCAGGTGACCGGTTTCGGCGGCACGCCGATGCGGGCGGATCAGATCCCCAATCAGGTCTTCGACCGCGTGATCACCGTGCGCCTCGATTCGAACGTGGCGCCAGGTCTGCCGTGGAGCTTCGAGCCGGTTCAGCGCACCATGGACGTGAAGGTCGGCGAGAACATGCTGGGCTTCTACAAGGCGCACAACGCATCCGACAAGCCGATCACCGGCACGGCGACGTTCAACGTGTCGCCCTATGCCGCGGGGCCCTACTTCGCGAAGATTGATTGCTTCTGCTTCACCGAGCAGACGCTCCAGCCGGGCGAGACGGTCGAGATGCCGGTGTCTTTCTTTGTCGATCCTTCGATCATGGACGATCGGGAGGCCGACAGAATTCGCGAGATCACGCTGTCCTACACTTTCTATCCGATGACGAGCGGCCCGCAGGCCGGGGTTCAGACGACGAAGGAGCCCAAGCAGGGAGGCTAGCGCGGCACGAGATCCCGAGGCTCAAGCCGTCGGGTTAAACGACAGGCCGAGACAGGGGCCGGCGCAAGCTCGAACGGGCTTGTGCCGCTCGCGGGGCGGCCAGGGGTAATAAAACGAACGGGGATTACGGAGACGGACATGGCTCAAGCGCACGGCAAGCAACACGATTACCACCTGCTCGATCCGAGCCCTTGGCCGCTTCTGGCTTCGCTCGCAACGTTCGTTCTCGCCATCGGCGGCATCGTCTGGATGCGCTCGCAGGGCGAGGGCGAAGGCCTGTTCGGTCTGCATGGGCCGTGGGTGTTCGCGGTCGGCGCGGTCGCTCTCATCGCCGTCGCCTATCTCTGGTGGCGCGACGTCGTCATCGAGGCGCATCGCGGCGATCACACGCCCGTCGTGCAGCTTCATCTGCGCTACGGCATCATTCTCTTCATCGCCTCGGAAGTGATGTTCTTCGTGGCCTGGTTCTGGGCCTATTTCGACTTCTCGCTGTTCCCGTCCGGGCTCGAGACGATCGAGAACGTCCAGCAGGCGGTGGGCATGGTGCAGCGGAATGAGGTGTTCGGCGGCCAGTGGCCCCCGGTTCCCGTGGAAATGACCGAGGCCGTCATTCCGGCCACCGGCATGCCGGCCGAAGGCTTCTTCAAGGCCACGTTCGATCCCTGGACGCTGCCGTTCATCAACACGCTGATCCTCTTGACGTCGGGCGTGACGGTGACCTGGGCGCACCACGCGCTGCTCAAGAACGACCGTCGCGGCCTCGTGGTCGGTCTCTTCCTCACGGTCGCTCTCGGCTTCATCTTCACGCTGCTCCAGGCCTACGAGTACACGCACGCGGCGTTCAGCTTCGCCGGACACGCATACGGTGCGGCGTTCTTCATGGCGACCGGCTTCCACGGCGCGCACGTGATCATCGGCACCATCTTCCTCCTCGTGTGCCTGATCCGCGCGATGAAGGGCCACTTCACGCCCAAGCAGCACTTCGGTTTCGAAGCGGCCGCCTGGTACTGGCACTTCGTCGACGTCGTGTGGCTGTTCCTGTTCGTCGCGATCTACGTCTGGGGCGCTGGTCCGAACCCGGGCGCCCACTAGAGCGCGAACGGTCGAATTGATGCAGGGGCCGGGTCTCGTGACTCGGCCCCTTCTTCGTTTGCTAGAGTGTGCATTCGAGATAGCCAGGGGGCCGGATCATGGACGGCGCGAAAACGACGCGTGAGGGAGCGTCCCGGCGGGCGGTGTCACCGATCTTCGCGGGCACGCTCGCGCGCTGTCCGCGGTGTGGCCACGGCCGTCTGTTTCGAAACGGTTTGATGCTGCGGCCGTCGTGCGAGGGGTGCGATCTCGATTACGCTTTCATCGACACAGGCGACGGTCCGGCGGTGTTCGCGATCCTGATCCTCGGCTTCGTCATGCTCGGCCTCGCGCTGTTCGTGGAATTCCGCTACGAGCCCTCCGTCTGGGTGCATGTCGTGCTGTGGGGCGTGTTGACGCCGCTTTTCTCGTTTGTGCTGCTCAGGTTCCTCAAGGCGACACTGATCGCGCTGATCTGGACCAACAAGGCCGAAGAGGGCCGGCTGGCAAAGGACTGATACCAATGGCAGAGAACCAGGCCGGCAACGGCGCGAAATTACGCGGGCTCATTCCCGCCGCGCTCGCGACACTCGTTGCGTTCTCGATCATGGTTGCGCTCGGCAACTGGCAGCTCGAGCGGCTGCACTGGAAGGAAGGGCTCGTGGCCGCCATCGAGAGCGGTCTCAAGAAAGAGCCCGCTCCGCTCGAAGAGCCGGCCGATGCGTGGAAAGAGCTGCGGCGGGAGGAGTATCGGCCGGTGACCGTCAGCGGCCGCTTTCTGCATGAGCAGGAGCGGCATTTGTTCGCCACCGACCACGGCCAGATGGGCTGGCATATCTACACCCCGCTCGAAACCGAGGGCGGGCGGATCCTGTTCGTCAACCGGGGGTTCGTGCCGGACGCTCTCAAGGAGCCCGCGACGCGGCCCGAGGGGCAGATTGCGGGGGTCGTCACGGTGAAGGGCCTCGTCCGGGCGCCGGGTGTCCAGGGCTCTTTCGAGCCGGACCGGGACCCGACCAAGAACGTCTGGCACTGGCGGGACCTGGCCGGGATGATCGCGTCGATGGGCATCGAGGGGGCTTGGACCCGGATGATCCCGTTTTTCGTCGATGCCACAGCCGAGCCCGCCAACCCCGGCGGATGGCCCAAAGGCGGTGCGACCCGGCTCGATATTCCGAACCGGCACCTGGAATACGCGCTGACCTGGTTCGGACTGGCCGCCACCCTGGTGGTGGTGTTCGGGGCTTTCGTCTGGACGCGGCTGCGTGGCCGCGGCGAGGATGGCGCCTGAGCTTGATCCGGGGCCGGGCGGCCTTTAGATTCCCTTTGAATTGAGGCGCAAAAGGGCTCTCCGAGGGGCCCCGGGCGCTCCGTTTGCGGTGGGCGAAACTCCCCGCCGTGCAACCCCATTCCTTTCAAGAAAGCCTGCGGCCTGTGACCTACATCTCTACCCGGGGCGAAGCCGCCTCGCTCACCTTCGAGGACGTCCTCTTGCGCGGACTCGCCCGGGACGGCGGGCTCTACGTGCCGGAGGTCTGGCCGGTCATCGCGCCGGAGACGATCGCTTCGTTTGCAGGCAAGCCGTTCGCGGAGGTGGCCGCGCATGTCATCGGGTGCTTCGCGGGTGCGTCCGTCGGGCGGGATGATCTCATCGCGATGGCGGAGGACGCCTACGGGCGCTTCGGCCATCCGGCCGTGACGCCGCTCGTGCAGATCGATCGCAACCGCTGGGTGCTCGAACTCTTCCACGGGCCGACGCTCGCGTTCAAGGACGTGGCGATGCAGATGCTCGCACGCCTGATGGATCATGCGCTGGCACGGCGCAACCAGCGGGCTGTGATCGTCGGTGCGACATCGGGCGATACGGGGGGCGCGGCAATCGAGGCGTTCCGGGGCTCGGAGCGCGTGGACGTGGTGATCCTGTTCCCGGAAGGGCGGGTGTCGGACGTGCAGCGGCGCATGATGACGACGCCGACCGACGCCAACGTGCACGCGGTCGCGATCAAGGGCACGTTCGACGATTGCCAGGCGCTCGTAAAGGCGATGTTCAACGATCTCGCCTTCCGTGACAGCATCAACCTCGCGGGTGTCAACTCGATCAACTGGGCCCGCATCGTCGCGCAGGTCACCTATTATTTCGTCGCGGGCGTCGCGCTTGGAGCGCCGCATCGCGCGGTGAGTTTCGCGGTGCCGACGGGCAACTTCGGCGACATTCTCGCCGGGTGGGTCGCGAAGCGCATGGGCCTTCCCATTCAGCGCCTCACGATCGCGTCGAACGAGAACGATATCCTGCCGCGCGCGCACGCAACGGGCATCTACGAGATGCAGGGCGTGGTCGAGACGTCGTCGCCCTCGATGGACATCCAGATCTCGTCCAACTTCGAGCGGTTCCTGTTCGAAGCCTCGGGCCGCGATGCGGGCTATATCCGCAGTGTGATGGGCTCGCTTCAGCAGGGCGGCCGGTTCGAGCTCGGCCCGTGCGCCGCGCCGTTCCGCGAGGCGTTCGGTGCCGCGGCCGCGAGCGAAGCCGATGTCGCGGACGCGATCCGACGCACGCGGGACGCCAGCGGCTATCTTCTCGATCCTCATACGGCGTGCGGTCTCGTTGCGCTCGAACGCACCGAGCCTCAATCCGAGGTGCCGGGTATCGTGCTCTCGACGGCGCATCCGGCGAAGTTCCCCGACGCGATGGAGCGGATCACGGGCGAGCGCCCCGGGCTGCCGGAGCGGCTTTCCTCGCTTCTCTCCGCGCCGGAACGCTTCCCCGTGCTCGCGAACGACGTGGCCGAGGTGAAAAAATTCGTTGCCGATGCGGTGCGGTCTGCGGCCGAGGGAGTGTCATAAGCATGAGCCAGGAGATCTCACGGCTCGCCAACGGTCTCACCATCGTGACGCACACGATGCCCCATCTCGAGACGACGTCGCTCGGGATCTGGGTCGGCGTCGGCGCGCGCCACGAGACGCTCGCGGAGAACGGCATCTCGCATTTTCTCGAGCACATGTCGTTCAAGGGCACGGCCTCGCGGTCGGCGCAGGCGATCGCGGAGGAGATCGAATCCGTCGGCGGCGAGCTCAACGCCGCGACGGGGCTCGAAACCACCGCCTATTACGCTCGAGTCCTCAAGGGGGACGAAGGGCTCGCGCTCGATCTCCTGGCCGACATTCTGCTCAATTCGAGCTTTGCGCCCGACGAGATGGAGCGAGAGCGCGGCGTGATCCTGCAGGAGATCGCGGCCACGCAGGACAGCCCCGACGACATCGCGTTCGAACTGGTGAACGAGGTCGCGTATCCGGACCAGGCCATCGGGCGGCCCATTCTGGGGCCGGCGGCCAACGTGCGCGGCTTTGCGCCGTCCGATCTCAGTCACTTCCTGCGGTCGCACTACCGGCCGGAAAAAATGGTGTTGGCGGCGGCGGGGGCCGTCCGTCACGACGCCTTCGTCCGCCACGCTGAGGCCCTATTCGGGGGGCTCACTTCCGCAGGAGCGTCCGACGAGCAGCGGGCCTTCTACGAGGGGGGCGTTCGCTGGCATCAGAAGCGTTTCGAACAAAGCCATCTCGTGCTTGCGTACGAGGGTCCGTCCTACCGTTCCGAAGCGTATTTCACGGCCCAGGTCTTCTCCGGGCTCTTCGGAGGGGGGATGTCGTCCCGCCTGTTTCAGGAGGCGCGCGAAAAGCGCGGCCTCTGTTACTCGATCTACTCTTCCGCGTGGGGCCTCGGCGATACGGGCCTCTTTGCGGTGCACGCAGCGACCGGGACGGAGCTCATGGGCAACCTTATCGACGTGACCGCCGCGGCACTCGAAGACGTGGCGCGCAACGGGCCGACGATTGCCGAGCTCAACCGGGCGAAAGCCCAGCTCAAGGCCGGGCTGCTAATGAGTCTCGAATCATCGTCCGCCCGTGCGGAGCAAATGGCGCGGCACATGCTGGTGCACGGCCGGGTGATCGAAAGCGACGAGCTGACGTCGAAGGTCGACGCGGTCAGCATCGAGGATGTGGAAGCGTTTGCGCAGCGTCTGTTGAGGAGCCGGCCTTCGGTGGCCGTCGTCGGCTCCGGAAAGGCGTCCCAACGGCTCGCATCGGAGGCGCAGGCGCGCATGACGCAAGGATCGGTTGGGTTGGAGGCGAGGACGGCCTGATGGCATTCCTGAGAGCCGGACATCCATCGGAATGGACGGTCCTTCAGGGCCGGGGCGTCTGGCTGCGTCCGCCGCAGAGCAGCGATTACGGTCCGTGGGCTGAGCTGCGCACGCTCTCGCGGGCCCATCTCACGCCATGGGAGCCGGCGTGGCCGCGCGACGACCTGACGAAAAGCGCCTACCGGCGCCGTCTCAAGTTCTATCAACGGGAAGCGCGCGAAGACCTCGGCTATGCGTTTCTCCTGTTCCAATCCGAAAGCGATCGGCTGATCGGCGGCGTCACGCTGTCCAATGTCCGGCGCGGCGTGACGCAATCGGCCATGCTGGGCTACTGGATGGGGCTTCCGTTCGCCGGGCGCGGATACATGTCGGCTGCCGTGCGCACCATGCTGCCGTACGCCTTCGAGACGTTGCGGCTCCACCGCGTCGAAGCGGCCGTGCAACCGGGCAACGACGCGTCGATCGGCGTGCTGCGCCGTGTCGGATTTTTCGAGGAGGGGCTTGCTCGACGTTATCTCAAGATCAACGGCGTGTGGCAGGATCACTTGATGTTCGCCATGCTGGCCGAGGATTGGATGACGCGGGAGGTCCGGGTTTGACGGGGTGGCCGAAGCCGACCGTGGGGTGGACATGGCTTGCAGGGCTCGCCCCTCGCCTCGCGCCCCTTGTCGCTCTGGTCGTCCTGGCTCTTCTTGCCGCCCCGGGCGCGGCGCTCGCGCTCAATGCCATCGAGATCGTGCCCGACCAGGGACGTGTCGAGATCACGACGCTCGGCGAGCTCTACGAAGGCCGGGGCGATACGCTCCAGGTCGAGACGGCGGCCGGCGCGGACGGCATTGCGGGACGCATGTCGGTTTCCGCCACGACGTCCGGAACCAATCCCAACTGGATCGTGTTCGCGCTCACCAATCCGACCGACAGGCCGGTGGTGCGCTGGCTGACGGCCGAGCGCTATTCGCTCATCGGCTCGGGCATCGTGTGGCCCGATCTCGACGCCAAGCGCATCGAGGCGGTGACGCCGTCGATGGGGTTCGTGCCGGAGCGGATCGAAAGCGACCGGGCGGATATTTTCCGTATCGCGCTCGATCCCGGGCAGACGATCACCTACGTCGCGGAGATGAGCACCGAGCGGTTCGCAAGGCTCTATCTCTGGCGTCCGCTCAACTACGAAACCACGCTTTCGAACCGCCAGCTCTTCAACGGCGTGATGCTGGGCGTCACGGGCTTGATGGCGATCTTTCTCACGGCGATCTTCGCCGCCAATCACAAGTTGATCTTTCCGGCATCCGCGCTCGTCGCATGGTGTACGCTCGCCTACCTCTCCGTCCATTTCGGCTTCTTCCATAAACTCTTCCTTTTGAAGCCGGAGGCGAACGCCGTCTATCGCGCGGCGACGGAAGCCGCGCTGGCGGCCAGTCTCGTCGTGTTCCTGCATGTGTTCCTGAGGCTCGCGCTGTGGCACGGCCTCGTGAGGATGCTGATCACGGTCTGGCTCGTGGCGCAGTTCTCGCTGATCGCGGTCGCGATCATCGATCCGAGGCTAGCGGCCACGTTCGCGCGGCTCTCGTTCGCGTTCATCGGCGCGGTCGGCGCGGGACTCATTCTGTTCCTCGCGCTCAGGGGGCAGGATCGCGCGCTGTCCATCATTCCGACCTGGATCCTGTTCCTGGTGTGGCTCTTCGGTGCGGCGGTCGCGCTCAGCGGACAACTGTCCGGCGACATGGTCGGGTTCGGGCTCGTGTCAGGGCTGGTGCTGATCCTGCTTCTGATCGGCTTCACCGTCACGCAGTTCGCGTTCCGCTCCGCCGAGCCGATGTATGGCGCTGCGCCATCGGAGCTTCAGGCGCGCTCGATCGCGGTCGATGCGTCGGGTGCTGCAGTGTGGGAATGGAATGCGCGGCGCGACGAGGTGAAGGTGAGCCCGGCGGTGGAGAGCCTGCTCGGGCTTTCGCCGGGTGAGCTTTCGGCGCGGACGGATGACTTTACCCGCCATCTGCATCCGGCGGACCGCGAGCGCTTCCGGCTGGCGCTGTTCACCGTGCAGGAGCGTCGCGACGGCAAGATCTGCTGCGATTTCCGCATTCGGCAGGCCGACAACAACTATCGGTGGTTCGAGCTCGAAGCGGCAGGCGTTCCTGGCACGGACCCGCGCGCGTTCAAATGCATCGGTCTTCTGCGTGACGTCACCGACAGCAAGCGCGCGCACGAGCGCCTCTTGCACGACGCGGTGCACGATAGCCTGACCGGTCTGCCCAATCGGGAGCTTCTGCTCGACCGTCTCGAAGTCGCGATGCGGCGGGCCAAGTCGGAGCCGCAGGTGCGGCCTACCGTGCTCGTGATCGACATCGACAAGTTCACGCACGTCAACTCGTCGCTCGGGCTCGTGCTTGCGGACAGCCTGCTGCTCACCATCGCGCGGCGCCTGCAGCGGCACATCGGTCCCACGGATACGCTCGGGCGCGTCGGTGGCGGACGCTTCTCGCTGCTGTTGCTCGCGGACCAGCCGGTCGCGGAGCTCGCCCAGCATGCCGAGCGTATCCGCCGGTCTCTGAGGTCGCCCATCAAGATCGCGGGCCAGGAGGTCGTGCTGACGGGCTCGATCGGCATCGCGGTGTTCGACGGCGAGGAGCCGAGCCACCACGATCTGCTCAAGAAGGCGGAAATCGCCATGTTCCGCGCCAAGCGCGCGGGGGCGGACCGCATCGAGGTCTTCACGCCCGAAATGCAGGGAGACCAGGACGACCGGCACGCCCTCGAAACCGACCTGCGCCGCGCGCTCGACAAGAACCAGCTTCGGGTCGCCTATCTTCCCATCGTCTATCTCTCGACGGAGGAGCTTGCCGGCTTCGAGGCGGTCGTCCGCTGGGATCATCCCAAGCTCGGCACCATCGATCCCGTGCAGCACGCGTCCGCCATCGAGGACAGCGACATCGTCGCCAAGATCAGCGCGTATATCCTGCACAAGGCCGCGCGCGACGTGATCGTTTGGCAGAAGGAGCTGCTGCGTGGAGACGCGCCGCTGTTCGTCAGCGTGAACGTCTCGTGCCGGCACCTTTTCCGCCAGGACGTCATTCAGGAGATCCGCCATATCCTCGGCCGGACGGTGGTGCCGAAGGGATCGATCCGCCTCGAGGTGACGGAGCAGATCGTGCTGGAAAACCCGGAGCAGTCGACGGAGGTGCTCGAGTGGCTCCGCGGCGCGGGCGCAGAGATCGTGCTGGACGAGTTCGGCACGGGATACTCGTCGCTTCCCTATCTCGAGCGGCTGCCCTTCGACACGGTGAAGATCGATCAGGCGCTGATGGAGGCGGGACGCGTCAAGGGCGGCAACGACAGCGCGCTCGTGCGATCGATGGTGGCGCTGGCCCATGAGCTCGGCAAGAAGGTGCTGGCAAAGGGCGTCGAAAACGACGTGGAGGTGAGCTTCCTGCGCGGGATCGGGTGCGAATACGCGCAAGGCGCCTATTGCGGCGACGCCATTCCGGAAGGCGATGTGGTGAAGCTCCTGGCCTCGGTGCGGATCTCCGAGAACAAGCACAAGCCGGTCGGCGTGTTCCGTCCGAAAACGAAGAAGCGGCGTCACGCGAAGCCGCAGCAGGGCGCGCAGGCGGCGCGTAAGCCGGAGGCCGCGAAAGCACCTCAGCAACCTGGTGCCGCGAACGGTGCGCAAGCCGCAAGTGCGGCTGCTTCCTCCGCCAAGGCCAATGGCAACGGTGCGATGCTGCCGCCTTCGACATCGGGCACGGCGGCAGCGGCCAGTGGTCCGGCGGCGAGCGCCGTGCCGCCTCTGGCAGGCGGCGGTGTTGCGCATGGAAAGGCACCTTCGCCGGCGGGGGGGGCGCCCTCGCAGCCGGTTCGCCTGCGTGACGATGGGCTGACGCCGACCATTCCGCTTTCGCGGCGGGGACGCCCGGCGGGCGATCGCGGGCAGCCGAAGCCGGCCGAAGCGCCGTTGTCCAATGTGGCTCCCACAAAAATGGTGCCGCCCGCACCGCCGCCCGCTCCTTTGCAGGTGCCTCAATCCGCTTCGGCGTCCGGCGCGTTCGCCGGCGCGCCTCCGCCCTTGCCTCCGCCGCCGCAACCGGCGAAGACGCGGCTCGTCGATGTCATTCCGGACGTGGCTCCGGCGCCCACGCCGGATGCCGGCAACCGCCCGCCCGCGGTCTCACCGCCGATGACTGCGCGCGCGCCGCAGACGGGCAAGGGTGCGGACGCATCGCCTCTTCCGCGCCGGTCGGAGGCGCCGCCGACGCGCCTCAAGGATCTGCCGCCACCTGTTTCGGCGCCCCCACCGCCGCTGCCTTTCGCCGGCGGCGGAAAGCCTGTCGCGCAATCCGCGCCTCCGTCTCCGCCGCCGATGCCGCCTGTCGGAGATCTGGCGACGACGCGGCCGATCCTGGTCCAGCCCGCGTCTCCACCACCCGTGCCTCCGCCGGGACCGGCGCCGGTGGCGGCCGCGCAGCCGCCTGCGGTTGCTCCGCCTATTCCGCCACCCGCAGCCGCGCGTCCCGCTCCGCCGCGTCAGCCTCCGCCCAAGAAGCCGACCATTCAGGGTCCGGTCGCGGCCAAGTCCGGCCGCGCCGAGCCGGACTTCTCGAACCTTCCGCCGGCCATCGCCGAGAGCCTGGCGCGGCTTGCAGGCGTCGCGCGCAAGTAGCGTCGCGGCCGCGGCGTGCGCCGCCGCCCGTTTTTTCGGACAGCCGGACGATCAGGCGTGGCCTGCGTCACTCACCAGATGAGAGGGGTCGACGCCGATCTTGGCGAGCGCGCGCGTGTATTTCGCGTCGAGATCCGTGTCGAAGAGAAGGTCGATATCCGCCGGGCAGTGAAGCCAGCCGTTGGCTTGGATCTCGCTTTCGAGCTGGCCCGCGGACCAGCCTGCATACCCGAGCGCCAACATGGCATGCGCCGGGCCTTCGCCCGTGGCGATGGCTTTCAGGATCTCGACGGACGCCGTCAGGCTGATTTCGCGGTCGATGGGAAGCGTCGAGTCGTTGGCGTGATAGTCCGACGAGTGCAGCACGAAACCGCGCCCCGTTTCGACCGGCCCTCCGACATGCACCTGACGGTCGAAGATGTCGTTCGAGATGCCGTCCTCGGTCTCGTGGGCGATGATGCCGAGCCGCTCCAGAAGATCCGGAAAGCTGATATGATCGGCGCGATGGTTGATGATGAGGCCCATCGCGCCTTCGTCCGAGTGGGCGCACATGTAGATCACGGAGCGGGCAAACCGTCGGTCGGTCATCAGGGGCATCGCGACGAGTAACTGCCCCTTGAGAAACGTTTCGTTCCGCTTTTTGCGCCTCGTTCTCATCATGGGGAAAGACTATCCTTCCTGACCGCCGCATGGGAAGGGGGGCTTGTCCCTCGCGGGCCGTGAAGCTCAAAATCCTGTGGCTGCCGCAAATTTTGCGCCGATATGTTAGATGAAGAGGCAAGCCAGCGTGCCAAGGAAGGCCGATCCTTCATGATGCGTCGAACAACTCCTGCTTTTCGCGCTGCCCTTGGGGGCATATTTGCGCTCATCCTTGTGGCTTCAAGCGGGCTCGGAGATGCTTTTGCCGCAGCCTCTCCCTGGGCCGCCAGCCAAAAGGCTCAGGTGCGGCTCGTGAGCGGTGGCAGCGCGCACGAGGATCATCCCGATCTCGCCGCTGAGGGCGCGCGGCTCGCCTTCGTCGAGATTGCGCTCGAGCCCGGCTGGAAGACGTATTGGCGGACGCCCGGCGATGCGGGGGGCTTGCCGCCGGCCTTCGACTGGTCGAAGTCCACCAATCTCTCTCATGCGGATGTGCTCTATCCCGCGCCGCGCCGCTTCACGGACAGGTCCGGACATACGATCGGCTATGAAGGCGGTCTCGTGCTGCCCGTCGTGTTGACGCCCGCCCGCCAGGACGCGCCGATTTCGCTCGCCCTCGATTTCCATTTCGGTATCTGCAAGGACGTGTGCGTCCCGGTCGACGCCTCCCTTTCCGTCGAGGTCGGGACGGCCGAAGCGGATGCCGCGCCGGCGGCGGGGCTCTCGGCGCTCAAGGAGATCCCGCGTTCGCAGGACAAGCTGAAGCCCCTCGATCCTCAGCTCGTGTCCGTCTCCGGTATCTTTGGGGCGTCGTCGCCCAAGATCACCATCGAGGCGCGTTTTCCCGGTGGACCCAAGGGGGCCGACATGTTCCTGGAGGCGCCCGACAACCTCTATCTGCCGCTTCCGTCCCTGAAGACGACGAAGACCGACGGCACGCTCGTGTTCGAGGCCGAACTCGGCGAGGACGTGGACGTCGCTGCGCTCGAAGGCAAAGCCGTGACGATTACGATGGTCGGCGAAACGGGTGCGTCGGTTGCAACGTTTCTTGTCGAGTAGCCTGAGGACGCGGGCCCGGCGGGCCGGTGGACCGAGGGGCAAGGCCTCAATACGAAAATCCAGGGAGACGATCCATGAGCATCACGGTGGGTGACAAGCTGCCCGAGGCGACCTTCACGGTCATGGACGGCGGGCCGAAGCAGGTGTCGGCCAGCGAGGTGTTCGCCGGCAAGCGGGTGGCCCTGTTCGCGGTCCCGGGGGCCTTCACGCCGACTTGCAGCGAGCATCACCTGCCCGGCTTCGTCGGCCATGCGGACGCGCTCAAGGCCAAGGGTGTGGACTTGGTGGCCTGCACGGCCGTGAACGACGTGTTCGTCCTCGATGCGTGGGCGAAGGCGCGCGGAGCGGACGGCACCGTCACCATGCTGGCGGACGGAAGCGCGGCTTTCGCCAAGGCGCTGGGTCTCGACGTCGATCTCGGGCCGTTCGGGCTCGGCGTGAGGTCCAAGCGATATGCGATGATCGTCGAGGATGGGGCGGTGAAGTATCTCGCCATCGAAGACAGTCCACCCGAGCACAGCAAGGCGACGGCAGAAAAATTGCTCGCGGCGCTCTAAGTATTCCCTGAAATCTATACTTCACAATGACTTGAGTGCTCTGCGCTCATGTTGAGTGCGCGCGCGTGGACATATTGCCGCGCCCGGGAAGCGTTTTCTTGTTTTCGCCAATTACTCATGCGAATGCGGCCCCGTTCAGTACGCAAAAGTACGTAGTAAGTAGGGGACCTAGAGATGACAAAATACGCCTTCGCCGTTCTGGCCGCATTGTTCGCGTGGGCCGGCGCGACGTCTGCCGACGCGCGTCCGTCTCGCGATGCTGCCTATGAGTGGAATCCGTTCGTGCAACCGTCTTCGTCCGTCGCCCAGTCTCGCGGCGACCGGGCCGAGCGCCGTGCAACGCGTGAGCGTGGCGCTTCGCGCGGTCGTGCGGCACGCCTTCGTCAGGTGCGCTCTCAAGAGACGTCCTATAGCAACCCGGCGCGTGGCCCGTACAACGCCGGCCCGCGTCCCGGCCGCTGGTGCGGCTGGTGGATGCGCACGCAGCGCGGCGGAGGTGCCCACCTCAACGTCGCCTGGAACTGGAGCAAGTGGGGCCGTCCGGCCGGCGGTCCGCAGGTCGGTGCCGTTGTCGTCTGGCGCGGACACGTGGGCGAGATCGTCGGCCGCGCGTCGAACGGTCAGTGGCTGGTTCGCTCCGGCAACGACGGCGGCAAGGTCCGCACGCGCGCCCGCTCGGTGGCCGGCGCGGTGTTCCGGGTAGGCTAATCGTCCTCCGGGACAAGACCCGATGCTACGAAGGCCGTCTGCCGATCCCGGCGGGCGGCTTTCGCTTTTTGGGTGGGCCTTACGGCGGCATGCGCAGGATCTTGAACTCGGCCATACCCTCGCGGGCGAGCTCGTCGGCGCGCTCGTTCTCGGGATGGCCCGCGTGGCCCTTGATCCAGTGCCAGGTCACGCGATGGCGCTTCAACGCTTCATCGAGGCGCTGCCACAGCTCCATGTTTTTGACCGGCTTCTTGTCCGCCGTGCGCCAGCCGTTCCGCTTCCAGCCGTGGATCCAGCTCGTGATGCCGTTCCGGACGTAGGCGCTGTCGGTGTAGAGGTCCGCCTCCACGCCTTTCTTCAGGGCTTCGAGGGCGGAGATCGCCGCCATCAGCTCCATGCGGTTGTTGGTCGTTTCGGCTTCGCCGCCCTTGATCTCCTTGCGATGATCGCCCCAGATCAGGATCGCGCCCCAGCCGCCCGGGCCGGGGTTTCCCGAGCACGCGCCATCCGTGTAGATCTCCACCGATGCCGGAGACGCGCTCATGCCGCGGGCTCCAGCCCGTACTCGACGGGCGAGGCGACTTCCTGGTGGAAGCGCAGGCGGCGCACGTAGGCGATGGGGTCGTGCGGCTTGACCAGCGCGTTGCGGTCGGTGTGCAGCCAGTCGAGCGCGCGGGTCAGCAGGAAGCGCAGCGCGGCGCCGCGGGCGAGGGTGGGAAACGCAAGGCGCTCGGCCGCCGTCAGGGGGCGGAGGCTCTGATAGCCTGCGAGAAGCGCGCGCGCTTTGGTGGCGTTGAAGGCGCAGTCCGTCTCGAAGCACCAGGCGTTGAGCGAAATGGCGAGATCGTAGGCCCAGGCGTCGTTGCAGGCGAAGTAGAAGTCGATCAGGCCGGAAAGCTGCTCGCCGATGAAGAAGACGTTGTCGGGAAAGAGATCGGCGTGGATGACGCCGCCCGGCAGGCTCTGGGGCCAGGCGCGGTCGAGATAGGCCAGCTCGTAGTTGATGAGCGTGCCGAGGCCGGATGCGATTTCGTCCGCCCGTGCGCCGAGCCGCTCGGAGATGTCGTGCCATCCCGCGAGGCCGAGTGCGTTGGGCCGCGACATGGGAAAGCCCTTGCCCGCGAGGTGAAGCTCCGCGAGCGCCCGGCCGACGGCGTGGCAGTGGAGAGGCTGTGGACGGCGGACCCAGACGCCTTCGAGGAAGGTCACGATGGCCGCCGTGCGCCCCGAGATCTGCGTCAGCACCTCGCCTTCGCGATTGCGGACCGGAAGCGGGCAGGAGACGCCCTGTCCGCTCAGGTGTTCGAGAAGGCCCATGAAGTACGGCAGATCGGCCGTGTTTACGCGCCGCTCGTAGAGTGTGAGGATGAAGGTGCCTTCGCTCGTGTGCACCAGATAGTTGGTGTTCTCGACGCCTTCGGCGATGCCCTTGTAGGACATGAGGTCGCCTAAGCCGTATTCGGCGATCAGGCGCGCCAGGTCGTCGTCCGTCACTTCCGTATAAACGGCCATGGGTCTTTATCTTTTCAGCGGCTGTTGGTGCGGTTCACGCCGTCGTATCATGCGTTGGCGGGTTCGCGGAGTGCGCGCGGCACGTTGAAAGCGATGCTTTCCTGGGCGGTGGTGACCTGCTCGATGGTGAGCGTGAAGCGCTTGCGGATCGCCTCGATCATCTCCTCGACCAGCTTTTCGGGTGCCGATGCGCCGGCCGTCACGCCCACGGCCGAGATCCCCTCGAAGAGCGGCCAGGGAATGTCCGCCGCGCGCTCGATGAGCACGGCCTTCGGGCAGCCGGCGCGCTCAGCCACCTCGACGAGCCGCAACGAGTTCGACGAGTTGGGCGCGCCGACGACGAGCGTCAGCCCGACCTTGCCGGCGATGGCCTTGACCGCCGCCTGCCGGTTCGTCGTGGCGTAGCAGATGTCCTCCTTGGTGGGGCCCACGATCTCGGGGAAGCGCCGCTTCAGGATGGCGACGATGCTTGCCGTGTCGTCCACGGAGAGCGTGGTCTGGGTCACGTAGGCGAGGCGGGCCGGATCGTCGGGCGTGAACGCTTCCGCGTCGGCGGTGCTCTCGATCAGCTTGACCGTCCCGTCCGGGAGCTGGCCCGTGGTGCCTTCCACCTCGGGGTGGCCGGCGTGGCCGATCAGCACGATCTCGCGCCCCTCGGTGTAATGGCGCGCCGCTTCCATGTGAACCTTGAAGACCAGCGGGCAGGTGGCGTCGATCGCAAAAAGATTGCGAATTTTCGCGGCGCTGGGCACGGACTTGGGGACACCATGTGCCGAAAAAATCACAGGCTGATCGGTGTCGGGTATCTCGTCCAGTTCCTCCACAAAAACGGCGCCTTTGGCCTTCAGGGATTCAACCACATATCGGTTATGGACAATCTCGTGGCGGACGT
>ERZ869909.1659-NODE-1659-length-17382-cov-10.013233_pt1 | contig 17382 bp, 16 predicted proteins | sample MGYA00520892_ERZ869909 | MGnify/ENA primary metagenome ERZ869909 (study PRJEB32215, sample SAMEA104723947) | bioreactor metagenome | biome: bioreactor; feature: anaerobic bioreactor; material: water | place: China | collected 2015-03-12 ...
AAACCTTGCACACGGGTATCGCCGGGCTTGCCGCAAGCCTGCAGCCGGTCCGGCTGGACGGGTTGTCGATACGGCTCTTTCACGGGTTCCTGGCGCTGATCCCGGTGGGCGATACCGATGCCCTCGACGCCCTGGCGGCCGAGGTGGTGGTGCGTCTGGATCGATTTCGCGCGCCGCTCAGCCCGGCCGAGATCGCCCGGCGCGACCCGGCCGCGCTGAGCGGGCGACAGCGTGCGCTTCTGGATGCCTGGGGCTATCCGCTGGTGCTTGACGAGTACCGTTTCCACATGACCCTGACCGACCGCCTGACGGCGGACCGCGGCCACGCCATGGACCTCTTCGCGCTCCTCTCCGACTTCACCGTCCGCAGCGTGACGGCCGGCGCCGCCCTCGTCGGCGCCGTCGCGGGCGCGCTCGGGGCGTTCGCGCTGCTGCGGCGCCAGAGCCTCCTCGGCGACACCCTCAGCCACGCGGCCCTGCCGGGCATCGTGCTCGGCTTCCTGTGGTCCGGCTCGCGCTCGCTCCCGCCGATCCTGGCGGGCGCCCTCGTCGCCGGCGCGGCCGCCGCGCTGCTCGTCCTGGCGCTGACCCGCACCACGCGCATCAAGGACGACGCCGCGCTGGGCGCCACCCTCAGCCTGTTCTTCGCCGTCGGCACGGTGCTGCTCACCCACGCCCAGCGCCAGGGCGGCGCCGCGCAGGCCGGGCTCGACGCCTTCCTCTTCGGACAGGCCGCCGCCGTGCTGCCGCGCGACCTCGTGTGGGTCGGCGGGGTCGGCCTGCTGGCGCTCGCCGCGCTGGCGCTCGCGTGGAAGGAGTTCAAGGCGGTCACCTTCGACCCCGACTTCGCCCGCAGCCTCGGGCTGCCCGTGCTCGGACTGGAGGTGGCCCTCACCGTGCTCGTCGCCGTGGCGGTGGTGATCGGGCTCCAGCTCGTGGGCGTGATCCTCATGGTGGCGCTCGTCGTCGCCCCGGCCGCCGCGGCCCGCCAGTGGAGCCGGCGGCTGGAGGGGATGGTCCTCCTCTCCGCCGCCTTCGGCGCCGCCAGCGGCGTCGCCGGGGCGCTGGCGTCGGCCAGCGTCCGCGGCCTGTCGACCGGGCCGGTCATCGTCCTGGCGGCCACGGGCTTGGTCGTCGCGTCGCTGCTGCTCGCCCCCGAGCGCGGCCTCGCGTGGCAGGCCGCCCAGGCCTGGGTGCGCCGCCGCACGCTGGGGTCGCACCGCGTGCTCGTCGACCTGTTGCGGTTGGGCCAGCACCACCGCGACCCGGCCTACGCCAGCGAACAGGGCATGCTCGACACCTACGTCGGCGGTCCCACCGGCCACGTGCTGCGGCGGCTGCGCCGGCGCGGGCTGGTGGAGCGCGTGAGCCACATGCCCGAAGAGGGCGCGCACTGGGTGCTCACCGAAGCCGGCCGCGCCCAGGCCGCCGCGCTGGAGACGCCCTTCGGTGTGCGCGACGAGCACGTCGAGGAAGGTGGGGGGCGGCCGTGACGGCGCTGCAGAGCCTCCTCGACGATCCCTCCGTCACGATCGTGGCGATCGGGGCGCTGGTCGGCATCGCCGCCTCGCTCCTCGGCACCTTCCTGCTGCTGCGGCGCGAGAGCATGCTGTCGGACGCGATCAGCCACTCGGTGCTGCTCGGGATCGTCGCCGCCTACCTGCTCACGGGCGCGCTCGACACCCCGCTGCACGTGCTGGGCGCCGCGCTGGCCGGGCTGGCGACGGTGGTGTTGACCGACCTGTTGGTGCGCAGCCGGCGCGTCAAGCAGGACGCCGCCATCGGCCTGGTGTTCCCCGCGCTGTTCGCCGCCGCCGTCCTGCTCATCAACGTCTACGCCCGCGACGTGCACCTCGACACCGACGCGGTCCTGCTCGGCGAGATCGCGTTCGCCTGGCTCGACGTCGTCGAGGTCGCGGGCGTCGAGATCGCGCGCTCGCTGGCGACCATGCTCGCCATCGCGCTGCTGAACCTGGCGTTCGTCGTCGTGCTGTACAAGGAGCTGAAGCTGGCCACCTTCGACCCCGCGCTGGCGCTCGCGTTGGGCCTGCGTCCGGCCCTGATCGGGTACGCCCTGCTGGCGCTCGTCAGCGTCACCGCGGTGGGTGCCTTCGAGGCCGTCGGCGCGATCCTGTTCGTGGCCTTCGTCATCGTGCCGCCGGCCGCGGCCTACCTGCTCACCGATCGCCTCGCCCACATGCTCGTCCTGGGCAGCGCCATCGCCATCGCCTCGAGTTGGGGCGGGTACGCCTTCGCGCGCGCCTACGACGTCTCCATCGGCGGCGCCATGGCCAGCGCCACCGGCGTCTTCCTGCTGCTGGCCTGGCTCTTCTCGCCGCGCCACGGCCTGCTGGCGCGCGCCCGGCGGCGGCGTGCGCCGCAGCCGCCGCCGCTGCCCGGCGTCACCGGAGGCGCACCGTGAGGCGCGGGCCCCCGGTCACCCGCGCCATGGAGGACTACCTCAAGGCGCTGTTCGAGCTGGGCGAGCACGACGTGAAGCCCCGCGCGTTGGCCGCGGCCGTCGGCGTGGCGCCAGCGTCCGTCACCGGGATGCTCGACAAGCTGGCCGCTCTGAAGCTGGTCACCTACCGCAAGTACCACGGCGCCAGCCTCACCGAGGCCGGCCGCGCCGCGGCGCTCGAGACCCTGCGGCACCACCGGCTGCTCGAGACCTACCTGGCGCAGGCCCTCGGGTACGGCTGGCACGAGGTGCACGACGAGGCCGAGCGGCTCGAGCACGCGATCAGCAGCGACTTCGCCGAGCGCGTCGACGCGCTGCTGGGCCGCCCGACGCACGATCCCCACGGCGATCCGATCCCGCGGAGCGACGGCACCGTGCCCGACAGCCCCGGCACGCCGCTGGCGGGGTTCGAGGCCGGCGCGCGCGTGCGCATCGCCCGCATCACGAACCAGGAGAGCGCGGTGCTCGCCTACCTGGCCGAACACGGGCTGGTGCCGGGCGCGGTCGTGCGCGTGGTGCAGCGGGCGCCGTTCGACGGCCCCGTGACCGTGGTCCGGATCGGCGCGGAGGACGACGTGACAGCTGCCGGCGGAGCCCCGCCCGGCGGCGGTGCGCCGGCGCGCGTCGCGCCTCCCGACGAACCGGTCGCGCTCGCGTTCCGCATGGCCGAGGCGATCCGCGCCGTGCCGTGCGACGGGCGATGAGGACCCGGGCTGCGGGTCAGGGGCGCCAGGTCACGCCGATCGCGACGCCGACGGCCGTGAGCAGGCCGAAGGCGATCTCCCGGAAGCCCACGACCCGCGCCGTCGTCGGCGTTCGGTACGGCGCCAGACCGCGCACGGCGCGCACGAGCAGCACCGCGTAGGGCGCGGCCGCGATCCACGACACGACGCCGGCGGCCGCCGCGACGACCACGGCCCCGAGAGCCGCCGCGTGCGTCGCCGCCGAAGGGCGCACGTCGACGGCCTCGCCGCGCTCGACGCGCAGCCGTGCGCGCACGTACAGGATCGCCGGCACCGTGCGCGCCGCCAGCAGCGCCCACAGGCCCAACGCCGGGAGCAGCGACCAACCCCCGGCGACCGCGACGCAGGCCGCCAGCGATCCCATCGCCAGCGCGCCCGCCGTCTCCGGCACGGCCTCGCGGGGACGATTGCGCGCCTCGTACGCGAGTTGCACGGCGACCAGCGGCACCGCCAACGCGGCCGGAAGCAGGAGACCCGGGCCGCCGTGGGCCGCGACCGCCCACGAGCCGAAGGCGACCAGCGCCGCGCCGTAGCCGACGACGAAGCGCCCCGCCCACGCGGTGCGCAGGTACCGCCGTCCACGGCGAGCGTCGGCCACGACGATGCTGAGCGGCGTCTGCAGCAGCAAGGCGGCGAGCGCGGCCAGCACCAGCGCGACGCCGGGCCAGCTGGCGGCGACCAGCAGCCCGAGGACGGCGGGCTCCAGCAGGAAGCCCCACGCGCCGTGCTCGATCGGCAGCGCCACCGTGCGCAGGCGCACGGGGCGCGCCGAGGTCACGCCGTGCGCTCCACCCGCACGCGCCACGTCACGGGGCCGCTCTCGAGGTAGGTCCACACGGAGGCGCCGGGCCGCAGGGTGGCGAAACGCTGGCGCAGCGGCGCCGGGTCGTGGCCGACCACGACCTCGAGCGCCTCGCCGGGCGCGAGCGACTCGAAGGTACCCTCGATCGTCGCGCGGCAACTGCCGGGCGGCAGGGTGGCGACGTCGATCACGACGGAAGCGGGGGCGGGGGCGGCGGTGTCCATGGAGGCCTCCAGGGGCGCGCGGCGTCCGCGCGAGGATCTCGGACGCCATCATCCAAGATCGCGGCCCCCCGTGCCAGGACGTTCGTCAGGCGGCGGGACGCCCGCCCCACCACGGCTACCCCCTCGCCGCGCCAGCATGCCGCATGAGCGACTTCCTCCCGTACTGGACCGGGCCCCGCATCCGGCTGCGCGAGTTCCGCCGCGACGACGTCGACCGCTGGCTGGAGGACGAGCACGGCGACCCCGAGGCCGTGCACTTCTTGCACTACGGCACGCCGCTGCCGAAGACGCGCCGCGACGCCGAGGCGTTCGCCGAACGCTTCGCGGACTTCGGCGGCCGAGACGAGCGCATCATGTGGTCGATCGAGACGCACGGCGGCGAGCTCGTCGGCGGCATGAACCTGCACAGCATGGACCCGAAGAACGGCACCTTCCAGACCGGCAGCCGCGTCTACCGCGCGTACCGCGGGCGGGGATACGGCCTCGAGGCCAAGGTGCTGGTGCTGCGCTACGCCTTCCACGAGCTGCGCTACCAGAAGTACGAGGTCCGCTGCCTCGCCACGAACGACGCGATGGTGCGTCACATGGCGCGCCTCGGCGCCACGCTCGAGGGCCGCATCCGCCGCCACGTCCACACGCAGGGCGCCTACGTCGACGAGCTCGCGTTCGGCCTCACGCGCGAGGAGTTCGACGCCTGGCGGGAGACCCGGGCGGCGGACCGGGGTGAGGCGAGCGCGGACGTCAGCTCGTCGTCGGGTCGAGGGCGTCGCGAATGCCGTCACCCAAGGCGTTGTACGCCATGACCGCGACGAAGATCAGCAGCCCTGGCCAGAGCGCGAGCATCGGCTGCGTCCACACGTACGCCTGGGCACTCTGCAGCATGTTGCCCCACGAAGGGATGGGTGGCTGGATGCCGAGCCCCAGATACGACAGCGCCGACTCCAGCAGGATGGCGTTCGCGACACCGAGCGTCGCCGCCACGATCACCGCCGGCACGGCCTGCGGGAGCAGGTGCGCGAGGATGACGTGGGACGATCTGGCACCCAACGCCTGCGCCGCCTCGACGTAGGGTAGTGCCTTGACGCGAAGCACCTCGCCGCGCACGACGCGGGCGATGGGCATCCAGGTCGTCAGGCCGATGACGATCACGATCTGCGTCAGGCCCGACCCGAACACCGCCATGACGACAAGCAGGAAGAAGAACAGGGGAATCGCGAGCATGCCGTCGGTGAACCGCATCAGGAGGTGGTCCACGAAGCCACCCGACTGCGCGGCGACGCCGCCGACGGCCACCCCGATGAGCACCGACAGGCTGGCCGAGACCAGCCCGACGAGCAGCGAGACCCGCCCACCGTACAGCAGCCGCGACAGGACGTCGCGCCCGACGTCGTCGGTGCCGAGCCAATGGGTCTCGTTCGGCGGCTGGAGACGCCGCAAGATGTTCAGCTTCTCCGGATCGTATGGCGCGAGCAGGGGCGCGAACGCGGCCGCCCCCGTCAACAAGGTCAGCACGACGAGCGACACGAGGGCGCCGCGGTGCCTCGCGAACTTGCGCCACGCCCGCCGTCGGTTCGACACGAAGGGGCGCGCGTCAGTCATAGCGGATCCGCGGATCGACGACGGCATACAACAGATCGACGACCAAGCTGGCCACGATGACCAGCACGGAGACGAGCAGCGTGAGCGACATGATCACCGGGAAGTCGCGCTGCAGCGCCGCGTCGACCGCCAGCCTCCCGAGGCCCGGCCACGCGAAGATCGACTCGGTGATGGCCGCGCCGGAGAAGAGCCTCGGCATGATCACCCCGATGACGGTGATCACCGGGATCAACCCGTTCCGCAGCGCATGGCGCGTGAGGACGGCAGACTGCGGCACCCCCTTGGCGCGGGCCGTACGGATGAAGTCCTCGCGTAGCACCGAGATCATGCTCGCTCGGGTGTACCGGGTGAGCTGGGCAAGACTCGAGGCGCTCAGCACCACGGCCGGCATGATCAGGTGGCGCAGGCGCGCGTCCCAGGGGGCGTCACCACCGCCCGTGCCCGCACTCGGCAACCAACCCAACGTCACGCTGAAGAGGATGATCATCATGATGCCGAGCCAGAAGTTCGGCACGGAGACACCCATGAAGGCCAGAGCGGTCGCGATGCGATCGAACGGGCGGTTCCGCCAGAGGGCAGAGAGCACGCCTACGGGGATCGCTACGACGATCGCCAACCCGAGCGCGGCCGACGCCAGCAGCGCCGTCGCACCGAACCGCTGGCCCAGCAACGTGGCGACCGGGCGCGAGTTGCTCAGCGAGACGCCCGCATCGCCGCGCAGCATCCGCGAGGCCCAGCGCAAGTACTGCACGTGAACCGGATCGTCGAGCCCGAGGTTCCGCCGCATCGTCTCCGCGGCTTCGGCCGTGACGTCTTGCTGCACGAGGATCGCCGGCCCGCCGGGTGCGCCGGCGATGAGAGCGAACATGACGATGCTCACCACCACCACGAGGGCGACGGCTTGCAGCAGGCGGCTGAGCAGGTATCGCGGCATCGGGCTCCCGTGCAGGCGCGGCGGGCGGCAGTGGACCCCCGGGGACGGCGGACGCGCGCCGCCCCCGGGTCGCAGGTCGTCAGGGGCTCCCCTGGATCACTCCAGCGAGGCCAGGTGCAGCCAGGTCAGCGAGTCGCGGAAGCCGATCGGCGCCAGTCCCTTCACGCGCGCGTTGGAGGCACGCACCTCGGTCGGGTAGTAGAGGAAGATGGAGGGCTGCTCGTCGGCCAGCAAGACCTGCAGTTCCTGGTAGATCGCGCCGCGCTCGGCCTCGTCCGCGACGGCCCGGCCGCGCTCCAGCAGTTCATCGACCCGAGCGTTGCTGTAGAGGATCTGGTTCAGGCCACCCTGAGAGTGGAAGTAGTCGTACAGATCGGGGTCGGGCTTGATGACCCACCAGCCGAGACGGGCGTCGTAGTCGCCGGTGCGGTAGCGCGCAAGCACGGTGTTCCACTCGGTCGTCTCGATCGCGACGTCCATGCCGATCGACCGCCAGGCGTCCTGGGCCACGAGGTAGATCTGGTCGCGTGTCGGATTGCCGCGATCGGCCAGCAGCGTGAAGCGGAACCTGTCGCCGGCGGCGTTGCGCAACAGCCCGTCGCCGCCGCGGGCCCAACCCGCCTCGGCCAACAGGGCCACCGCGCGTTCGGGATCGAACCCGATCTGCAGGACGCCATCGCGTGGCACCCAGGCGATCGACGGCGGGATGGGACCGTCGGCCACCTGGCCGTACCCGCCCAGGACCACGTCGACCACCGTTTGCCGGTCGAGGGCGTACGCCATGGCCTGCCGGACGCGCTTGTCTTGGAACAGGGGGTTGGAGAGGTTGAGCGGGATCCAATCCCAACGCGGGACGTTCACGTCGCGGATCTCGATGTTCGCGGCGCGAGAGAGCCGGTCGAAGTGGATCGGTTCGACGGTCCAGGTGATGTCGAGTTCGCCGGTCAGCAGCTGCGCGACCTGGGTGTTGACGTCGGGCATCACCTTGAACTCGATGCGGTCGATCGAGGGGCGTCCCTCGTGGTACGCGGGGTTGGCCTCGACGATGAAGTGGCTGCCGGACACCTGTTCGACGAAGCGGAACGGGCCCGTGCCGATCGGGTTGGTGACGAAGGCGGTGGGACCGCTGGGCTGACTCAGGTCCATGGTCGAGACCAGGTGGGCAGGAACGATGGCCAGGTTGTAGGCCAGGGTGGAGAGCAGCGGAGCGAACGGCTCGCGGAACGTGAAGCGAACGGTGTGGTCGTCGACGGCCTCGATCGTGTCGAGCGTGGCGAAGGCGTTGCGCCAGCGCGACGCCACCTCCGGGTTGCGGATGGTCTCGACCGTGAACACCACATCGGCCGCGGTGAACGGCGTGCCGTCGTGCCAGCGCACGTCGTCACGCAGGAAGAACGTCCAGACGCGGCTGTCGGCATCGACGTCCCAGCTCGCCGCCAAGTCGGGCACCACGGTGGAGCCGTCGTCGAAGGAGAAGCGCACGACGTTGTTGAACAGGACCTTGCCGATCATGATGTCGGAGATCAAGCCAGGCGGGTTCACGGGCCACGCCGTCGGATCGCCGATCAAGGGCGCCCTCAGCGTGTTGGCCGACTGCGCCATGGCGCCGGGCGCCAGAGCGAGCACGGCCAGGGCAAGCAAGAGGATCGGTCTGCGCATGCGGGGTCCACCTTTCTTCGTCGTGCGTTGGGGGGCGAGGGTACTGGGGGCGGCACGGCCCCGCGGGGCAGCGGGGCGATGGCTCGACGTCATGCAGAGGAGGTGGCAAGCGCCTCGCGGCAGAGCGCGGTGGCGGCACCCAACGCGTCCAGGGTCCGGTTCAGCGACCGCACGGCTCCCGCTCGGACGAACCCGTACTCGTGCCGACCGGCGAGGTCGGTCAGCGAAAGAGCCGGGTTGAGACCCGGGAACACGCTCGACTTCGTGTTCCGCATGATGGGCGACCACTCGGCGGGGTCGTGGGAGAAGCGACCGCCCTTGGTGTAGGCGAGGGGAAGGAGCACGCGGCTCACCGCCATGAGCGTGCGGTTGGCCTCGGCTTGGCCGACGGCGGTTTCTGCCCCCCGTGCCCGGCGCGCGAACGCTTCTGCCGCAGCGACGAGGTCCCTGGAGGCCTCCACGAACGCCTCCGCTTCCAGGTGGCCCTGGGTCGCCTCAGCGAACGACTCGGCGTACGCCGCGATCTCGCGCGCTGCGGCCGTCGGGTCGATCGGCAGCACGGACGCGGTGCACAGCTCTGAGATGGCGGTGAGGCTGATCGCCGTGTCGAGCGTGAGGATGTCGACGTCCGCCTTGTCCAGCGTGTCCTCGCTGGAGTGCCACCACCAGGCGTTGGCGCAGCCTCCCGTCCAGGCCTTGCGGTCTGGGTGGCCCTCAGGAAGGAACGGATATGTGCTGAACGAAGGCACCCCGTTCGCCAGGAACGACTGATCGGCCGCGCGCGACGGCCTGTGGATGGGCGGCTCGGTCTGGCCGGTCATGCGGCCGATGACGCCGGCGCAGAAGGCCTCCACCTCCGCGGTCGTGTGCCGCGCGACGTACATGGTGGCGCCCTTGACGCCGGGTGAGTCGACGTTGTGGTACGCGACGCAGTGCGCGGCGAGTCGCTGGAAGAACGTGTCCGCGTACCACGTGCTGCCCGAGTACCTGCCGTGCGAGTGACCCGGCCACCAGCACAACCGGACGGAGCGCCGCAGCGAACCCCGATGCGCCTGCAGGGCGCGTGCGAGTTCGAGCAGGCAGGCGTCACCCGTCGCGTTGTCGGTGATGCCGAACTCCCAGGAGCAGTAGTGGGCCCCGACCAGTACGAAGTCATCCGCCAGGTCGGTACCGGGGATGTACGCCTCGGGCAGCTTGGAGCGGTACCAACCTGTCTCGACCTCGGTCTCGACCTCGACCTCGACGGGCCCGTCGGCAAGCAGGCGCTTGAGGCGGTCGGCGTCGGGTTTGGCGATCGACACGGCTGCGACCGTGGGCATGCGATCCAGCTGGTCAGCGCTGGGCGTCCCCCAGATCGTCGTTGCGATCATGTTGTGGACCACGTTGCCCTGGTTCGCGAACACGACGGCCGCGACACCGGCGCGGCTCGCCTCGAGCACGGTGATGGGCGTACACAGACCGTCGACCAGGACGATCTCGCCGGCCGCTCCCCGGAAGTCGAGGTCCGGCAGGTGGCGGATCGGTCCACGGAGCCCCGTGGGACCCGTCGATCGGGTGAAGGAGTGCGTGACGCAGGCGGGTTCGAAACCCTCTGGACCGAGAAGCGCGAGTCGGGCCTGCCGCGGGTAGCTGAGGAAAGCGTCGAACTCGTGAACCTCCACCTGAACGCCGGCAGCGCGCAGCGTGTCCGCCAGGTAGGCGGCCGCGGCGTCCTCGCCGGGCCCACCCGTGTCCCGGCGCACCTGCGCGAACCAGTTCAGGTGGTCTCGCAGGCGATCAGGGTCGACCTCGGCTTGCAGCTGCTCGGCGAGCGTCATCGTGCCTCCCAGGGAACGTGGTTCGACCACGGTCCGCAACGCGCATCGGTTCACGCCGCGGAACGCGCCGCATGAAGCGTGCGTTTCAGAAACCTACACGATTGGTGCGTTTCGTTCAAGTAGCGTGGCCGCGGCCGTTCGCGCCCGGACGCGTCCGCGTCGGCGGCCGCCTCACTGCACGTACACGTCGTCGGCGCGGTTCATCTCGTCCAGCCGGCGCAGTCGGGCCGTCGCGGACTCGCGCAGCGCGGCCGCCACGGCGTCGATGAGGGCACCGCTGATGCTCGCGACCGCAGCGTAGCTGTTGAAGGTCCCCTCGGCGGCCACCGGCAGGACGACGTCGGCCAAGCTGCCGACCGGGGACACCCGGCTCGTGGTGATGGCGACGATCGTGGCGCCGCTGCGCTCGCGCGCCTCGCGGACGACCTCGAGGGTGCGCCGCGCCGGTCGGGCAAGGCTCACGGCTACCAGCGCATCGCCAGGTTCGAGGTCGAGGAGTTGCTCGTGCACGTTGTCCAGGTCGTGGCGAATCGCCATCACCCGGGGGCGGACCAGTTGAAGCGCGAACGCCAGGTACACCGCCGATCCCGCGGAAGCACGCAACCCGACGACGCCAACGCGCCTGGCGTGGGCGATCGCGCGGACGGCGGCAGCGAAATCGGCCTCCTCCAAACGCTCGTAGGTACGCTGCAGGTTGGCCACGTCGCGCCGGAACGCCCGAGCCAGCGGCCCCTCCTCGTCACCGAGTGCACGCTGCAGCTTGTCGCCGAGCGAGAACTGCTGCTGGAGTCCCTCCTGGACCTCGCGCTGCATGGCGCTGAAGCTGTCGTAGCCCAGCTTCCTGGCGAACCGCACGATGGTGGCCTCGCTGACCCCCGTGGCGCGGGCCATCTCCTGTACCGTCTGGAACGCCACCATCTCGACGTTCCCCTCGAGCCACTCGGCAATCCGCAGTTCACTCTGCGTCAGCCGCTCGCGGCGCTCCGTCACGCGCCCCTGGATCCGGTTCACCGAACGCTCTCCTTCGATCGCAGGCGAGACACCGTTCCCTGCGCCGCCCCGGCGCCGGGCGTGCCTCACGCAACGAGTTCGCCGATCACCCGCGCGAGCAGCGACCGCGCCAGGATCGTGGGAACGCCGCACTCGGCGCGGAGGGTGTCGCGCATGTCCTCACCCATCCCCACGCAGGTCATCCACACGAGGTCGACGCCGGCTTCGCGCATGGCCACGCCGGCCCGCCGCGCCGCTTCGTTCGCCGCCGCATCATACGGGAACGCCGACGTCACCGCGACGTCCAAGCCGAGCGCTTGGTACTGACGGACGGTAACCTCGACCTGCCCCGCCGATGGTTTCACGATGCCCACACGCGACCCGGCGCCCAGCGCCTGGATCACGTTGGGGAACAGGCGCCCAGGGTTGACGACGGGCACATCGGCCCGGACGGCAGACCAGTCGGCGCCGCACAGGATGACGACCAGATCAGCGCCGTGCGCCACGAGATCATCGACGACACGCTGCATGCGCGGCAGCGCCAGGTCGTAGGCCAGGCGGGCCGAGCCGCCGTCGCGCAGACGCGTGACCATGTGCAGGCCATCGCCACCCAGGTCCAGCGAGGCGACGGTAGCGGCGTCCAGGTCGTCGAGCACGCCTCCCTCGAGGACCGTGACGGGGCGGGCGAGGCGCCCCACGAGGTACGGCACTAGGTCGTCGCGTGGCGTCTGTCCGATGGTCGCGAAGCCGATGGTAGGCACGGGCATCCTCCGCGCCGCCGCACCCGACGGCCGGCGGCATGGTGAAGTGTTCGCTTCATCATAACCGTATCGCGGCGCGTTCCATATCAGGAACGGCCCGCGACCAACCGCGCCCGCAACAGCCGCACCGCCCCCACGGTCGCCGCCGCCTCGCTCTCGGAGCGCGGCACCACCCGGTGCGGGTGCCGCCCGTCGCGCGCGAGCAGCTCGGCGAGCAGGGCCGGGAAGGCGCCGCCGCCGTACAGCACGAGTTCCCGACCGGGCGGCAGCTCGCGCTCGATCAGCTGCAGGTCCAGCGCCGCCAAGGCGCCCAGCAGGAACGAGGTCGCCTCCGCGCGGTCGCGACCGCCGATCGTCTGCGCCGCGCGCACGAGGAACGCAGCGCGGGCGAAGCCGGCCCGGCGCACGTGGCGGACGCCGGCCGCCACGGCCTCGGGATCGGGCGCCAGGCCGTCGAGGTCCGTGAGGCTCGACGCCAGGATCGTGCGTTCGCGCAGGGCCGCCAGCAGCTCCCCCGTGAGCGCCGTCGCCGAGCGCAGGACGACGGCCGGCCCGAGGGCCTCCGCGTCGCCGGCGGCGCCGGCGTCCCCGACGCCGCCGGCGGTGGGGCCCCGGTCATCCACGCCGACCTCGATGAGCTTGTGGTGCGAACCGGTGTGGAAGAAGGCCACCGGCGGACGCAGGTCGCCGCGCGCCAGCAGCCCGGCCACCTCCGCCTCCTCGCCGCGCATGAGGTCGAAGCCGTCGAGGGCGTCCCAGGCGCCGCCGGCAGCCACGGTCTTGATGCCGGCCACGAAGTACAGCGGCAGGTCCGTCACGCCCGGCAGGTCGTGCCGGACGACGTGGCGCGCGAGGCGCGCCAGGCTCACCGGGGCCGCCACGTGCGGCACCTCGAGCAGGCCGACGTTCGAGGTGATCATGCCCGAGCAGACCACTGCGTCCGGCGCGACCGCGTGGCGGGCCCGCACGGTCGAGATCGCCTCGCGCAACGCGGCCGCGAGCGGCGCCGACGTGCCCTCGCGGGCCACGTCCTTGGCGCCCACGGGGGCCTCGGCCTCGTCGAGCACACCGCCCTGCCACCAACGCACACGGGTGCGGCTGGTGCCGGCGTCCACCACCAGGTAGGCGGGCGTTCCCGGGCCCCTGGCGCCTTGCTCGCGCATGTCGACCTCCCTGCCCGGAACGCTAACACCGGCCCGCCGGGCCGCGCCCGCCCCGCGTGCGATGATGCCGCCAACATGGGATCCTCGGCGATGCGCCACCTGCGCCACCTGGCACTCGAGATCGGGCCGCGCGGCTCGACCACCCCGCAGGAGCGGCAGGCGTCCGCCTACGCTCGTGCCACCTTCACGGCCGCCGGTCTCGAAACGCACGAGGAGCCGTTCCGGGCGCCCGTCTCGGGCTGGCGTCCGTTCGCGCTGGCGTCCGCGATCGGCCTCGCGAGCGTCGCGCTCGCCCTCGCCGGCGGCCGAGCGGGGGCGCTGATCGCCGGCGTGGCCATGACGATCGCGACGGTGTCGGTCTTCCTGGAGATGTACTTCCGCCCCAACGCGCTGCGGGCGCTGGTGCCCAAGGGCGACAGCCAGAACGTGTGGGCGCGGGTGCCCGCGGCCGGCCCGGCCGCGCGCCGTGTGCTGCTCGTCGGGCACGTCGACACCCACCGCACCCCGTGGCTCTTCACCAGCCCCGCGCGGCTGACCGCCTTCCGGGCCATCACCACGGCCGGCGTGGTCGGCTTCGTGCTCGGCGCGTTGCTCCTGCTCGCGACCGGCCTCTTGGGCCTCGACGGCCTGCGGCCGTGGACCGCGGCGCTCCTCCCCGTGTACCTCGTGGTCCTGGCGGCCACGCTGCAGCCCGACCTGACCGGCTACACGCAAGGGGCGAACGACAACGCCTCCGGCGCCGGCGTGGTGCTCAGCCTCGCCGAACGCCTGGCCCTCGAACCGCTGCAGCGCACGGAGGTGTGGGCCCTGGCGTCCGGCTGCGAGGAGGTGGGCTCGTACGGCGCGCAGGCCTTCGCCGACCGGCACCGCGCGCAGGCGCCCGACCTGGTCGCGATCAGCGTCGACAACGTCGGCGGACGCGGCGCCGGGGTCTGCTACACCTCGCTCGAGGGGATGGTCTTCCCCGTGCGCCCGTCGGCCGAGCTGTTCGCGCTGGCGGAGTCGATCCGGGCCGAGAGACCCGACCTGGACGCCTATCCGTTGCCCTACACGACGCTGCACACCGACGCGACGGCGCTGATGGTGCGCGGGATCCCGTCGCTGTCCTTCGTCGGCCTGACGCGCGGCGGCGCGATCCCCGACTGGCACACGCTCGGCGACGTCTTCGAGAAGGTCGACCCAGGTACCGTCGAGCGCACCGAGGCCTTCGTGATGGAGCTGCTGCAGCGGCTCGACGCGGCCGCGACCGCCTGACCGCGGGGCGCCGGGCTGCGCCCGATCGCCGCGTCAGCCGCCGGACGCGCGGCCCACCACGAACGCAGGCGGATCCGCCGAGTGGCGCCAGGGCACCACGTCGAACGCGTTGGGGCGCGAGGCGAACGCGACGTCGTCGGCGAACCCGATCGACGCCAGGAAGCGGGCGTGGCGCGCCTCGGCGAGGAGCGCGGCCGGGTCGTCGCGGCCCTCCACGAGCCGCAGCGCCATCAGGGCGGCGTCGCTGAGCTCCACGTCGGCCTCGCGCGCCACCACCTCGCGCAGGACCCAGGCCGCGCCGATCACGTCGTCGAGCGAAGCCTGGCCGTGGGTGCCCGCGCACGACAGGCGCACGTCGCGTGGCGCGAGCGCCAGCAGGAAGCGCGCCACCGCGGCGGCGTTCACGACGGCGCCGAGCAGCAGGTGGCGGGCGAGCGCGGCGGCCTCCACCGCGCGCGAGCCGTTGGTGGTGCAGAGCACCGCGCGGCGGCCCTCGAGGCCGAGCGCGAGCGCTTCGATCGGCGAGTTGCCTCCGTCGAAGCCCGCGGGCGGCACGCCGTCGCGTTCGCCCAGCAGCCACGCGTCGCCCGCGCGGGCGCGGGCCCGGGCGTCCTCGACGTCGGCGACCACCTCGAGCTCGCGCAGGCCGGAGGCGAACGCGGCGCAGGCGGTCGTGGTCATGCGCAGCACGTCGAACACCACCACCGCCTCGGCGGGCCGGCGGCTCGGCACGTACTCCAGGTCGAAGGCGATCACGGGGTGGCCTCCCCTGCGCCGGCCACGGCGCCACCCTCCGCCGTCTCGGCCCGCACCCACGCGAGGTAGGGCGCGAAGCCACCGACCGCCGGGTACGCCACCGCGCACGGGACCTCGTACGGGTGACGCTCGCGGACGGCGGCGACGAGGGCAGGCAGGCGGGCGGCGGTCGTCTTGGCCCAGCCCACGACTTCGGCCTCCGTCACCGTCCGGCCCTCCCAGCGGTACACCGAGGTGGCGCCGGACCACAGGTTCACGCAGGCGGCGAGGCCGGCGTCGACCAGCGCCGCGGCGACCGCCTCCGCGAGCTCGCGCTCCGGGAACGTGAGGTAGACGCCCAGGACGGCATCCGGGTCGGGGATCGTACGCTCGACGGTCATGCCCGACGATACCGCCGGCGGCTCCGGGCCGGCGCGCCCCGGGGCGATCGTCGTTCCCGGCGGCGCGGCGGGGATCAGGGCAGGTCGAACGCGGCCGGGTCGACCGGGCCGCGGCGGTGGTCGACGAAGCGCAGGTCGGCGCCCGTCTCGTCCAGCGCACGAACCACGACACCCTCGGCGCGATCGAACCAGAACGTCTGGGCGTGCGTGCCGCCGTCGCGGGTGTCCGCCTCGATGCGCCAGCGCTCGAGGGGCCGTCCGTCGACGGTCTCGTCGCCCTCGCGGGCGCAACGGTGCGTGTCGGGCGTGGCCGTGCACGGGTGGCGGGGGTCGTCCGGCGCGGTGACGGCGGCGACGTACCCGTGGACGCGCCACTCGAAGGCGTCCACGCCGCCGAGCAGCACCTCGTTCACGCTGCCGTCCGGCATGCCCAACCACAGCCGGACGCCGTCGCCCTCGGGCCGGGCGACCGACACCTGGGGGACGCCCGCCACCCGCCACTCGACGCGCACGGCGTCGGCGGCGACGACGATGCGACCCTCCATCGGGCCGGCCTGCGGGTGATCGGCGAGCACCCGAACCTCGAACGGTTCGGCGAACCAGGACCACGTCGCCCCCTGGGCGAGGGCGAACGGGGCCGCGAGGAGCCACGCGATCCAGCACGCGGCTGCACGGGAAGACGGAACGATGGCGCGACGCTGGGACATGGTCACCCCTCCTCCTCGAACGAGGGGGTCACCCTAGCGGATCCGCGCGGCGCTGTCGACCGCGACCGGCCGCGCGTCAGCCCTTTGGCGCCTCCGAGGGCGCCGGCGGTGCGGCTGCCGCCGCTGCGGTCTGTTGCGCCGCAGCAGACCGTTGCGCCGCGGTCGCCCGCGCCTTCACGCGCAAGCCCACGACGACCAGCAGCACGGTGGCGAGCATCAGGCCGATGGCGATGGGTCGGTCGAAGAAGGCCATGAGGTTCCAGCGCGACTTGATGGCGCTCACCATGAAACTCTGCTCCAGGATCGGACCCAGCACCATGCCCAGCACGACCTGCGCGAGCGGGAAGCCGCCCATGCGCATGACGAACGCGAACACCCCCATGAGCACCATGACGGCCACGTCGAAGGGGTTGTTGTTGATCGCGTACGCCCCGACCACGCAGATGCCGGCGATCACGGCCAGCAGCAGGTTCACGGGCACGCGCACCACGTACGCGGCGATGTAGGCGGTGAGGAAGCCGAAGAGGGGCAGCAGCACGACGTTGGCGACCAGGAAGGCGCCGAACAGCGCCATCACCAGATCTCCCTGCTGCTCGAACAGCATGGGCCCGGGCGTGATGCCCTTCATCAGGAACACGCCCAGCACGATCGCGGTGGTGGTGTCGCCGGGAAGGCCCAGCGACAACGCGGGGATCCAGGCGCTGGCGACCGCCGCGTTGTTGCTGCTGGTCCCCGCCAGCACGACGCGATCGTCGGCCTCCTCGTCGTCCGCACCGCGGCGCCCGGTGAGCTTCTGCAGCGAGCTGGCCACCCAGGCCGCGATGTCGGCCCCGGCACCCGGCAGGAAACCGACGAAGGTGCCGATCAGCGACGAACGCAGCACCAGCAGCTTGTTGCGCAGCATGAGCAGCACCGGCATGAGGAAGAACGCGAACGCCTTCGACCCCTGCGTGGGGGGCACCTCGCGGGTCTCGACCTTGCCGCGGGCGAAGACGTTCTGCAGCACCTCGGAGAAGCCGAACAGGCCGATCATCGCGACGATGAAGTTGAGGCCACCGAGCATGTTGGGGTTGTCGAAGTCGAAGCGGGCGTACCCCAGCGTCGGGTCGATCCCGACGGTCGAGAACAGCAC
>ERZ869909.1660-NODE-1660-length-17352-cov-286.264834_pt1 | contig 17352 bp, 15 predicted proteins | sample MGYA00520892_ERZ869909 | MGnify/ENA primary metagenome ERZ869909 (study PRJEB32215, sample SAMEA104723947) | bioreactor metagenome | biome: bioreactor; feature: anaerobic bioreactor; material: water | place: China | collected 2015-03-12 ...
GTGATCGACGCCGGCGCCGAGATCACCCTCAAGGCCGGCGGCAGCTTCCTCAAGCTCGACCCCAGCGGCATCACCATCGTCGGCGCCCAGGTCAAGATCAACTCCGGAGGTAGCCCCGGCTCGGGGAGCGGGCAAGGGGCAGCGGCGGCGCTGCTGCCGGGTGCCGCCACACCGGAAGCGAGCGAGGACGTGACGCTCAAATCCGGCGCTATGCCGCTCATGGGTGGCTTCATGGCGGCGGCCATGGCCGTCGCCGCCGCGGGGCAAGGCGAGGTCGAGCTTGAAGATAGCGACGATACGGCAGACTCGAGCCTAGACGACCTGGAGGAGGCCAGACGCCAGAAGGCGGCACGCTGGCAGTGCCGTCAGGGCCAGATCGCCGCCGCCAGAAACCAGCTCGACGCCATGCCTCCGGGCGGCCCCCGCGACACCCTGGCCGCCACCACCGAGCGCTTCGCGCGCAACAACGTCGCCGTGGAGCACGCCCGGCTGGCACAGCATGTCTACGACCCTAGCCAGCCCGTGCCAGTGGGCTGGGGGGACAGCAGCAATGAGGAAGCTATTTTAAAACAAGCGGGTATCATATCGTCGGAAATGCTAAGGCCTAGAGACAGCAATTTTGGCGCTGGGTTATATATCCCAGACCGTGATGTTTTCGGTGACGATCTTTCACCGACCGTTAGCTTTAAGGGGACAAATTTTTCCGTACGGGATGACATCAAAAATAATATAGCCCAAGGGCTAAACCTTCACTCAGGCTACTATGAACTTGCCGTAGAGATTGGGATGGCACTGGAGCGTTCTGGAGCCCGACTTCACCTCACAGGACACTCATTAGGAGGCGGCCTAGCTTCTGCTGCTTCTCGTGCGAGCGGGTTGCCATCTACGACGTGGAACTCCGCAGGCCTGCATCCCAATACCGTGGAACGCTATGGCGGCACGCTGCATCAGCCCAGGCCCGAGAATATCCAGGCCTTTCGCGTCGTGGGGGAAATACTCACGCTGCTGCAGGAGCGGCGGCTGAGTTCCACGCTCGCTGCGGCCGGGGTGGGCGCGGCACTAGGCGGTGGCACCGGCGCTCTTGCCGGAGCCGCCGGCAGTACCCTGCTGGCCACGCTGATGCCGGATGCGGTGGGCACGCCCTATCGACTTCCCGGCCGGGGCATCAATCCGATCGAGCGTCACAGCATGGTGCAAGTCATCGAGGGGCTGGAGGCCCAGAAGGCGATGGATCAGGGTATCCTGGCCGAAGCCACGGGACATCACTGCACGTAGGGAGACATCATGCAGACCAAGACACAGCGTTCTTTTCACTCGCGCTATCACTCACTGCTGTTGCTGGCACTGTTCTTCCTTGCCAGCGGCTGCCAGCCAACCCAGGGATTGACCATGTCACGTACTCATACTGCCGACGAGTTCTTTACCGGCCCACATCTCGAACTGGCCAGAGCCATCGAGCGAAGTGATGTAGCAACACTGAATAAGGTTGCTGATGGTGTTGATCTAAATGCTCAAGGCCACAACCAGATGACGCTAATGTGGTACGCAGTTATGAAGAAAAAGCCCGAAGCAATACGTGCACTGGTGGAGCTAGGCGTTCATCCGGCCGATGACGAGATGGACGGAATGTTGGCTCGGACTCCCTTGGGAGCAGCGCTAATGAGTGAGGAAACGCTCTATCTGGAAGCCATGCTTGACGGTGGCCTTTCACCGAATGACATAAACGAGTCTGGAATACCGATTTTGCATCGAGCAGTAAGGTTTGGAACTTTGGCTCATGTCAGACTTCTCGTCGAACGCGGAGCGGATGTCAATCTAAAAGGAGATACAACAGCTGTGGATCAGAGCACCTTGTCCTCAAAACCCGAGATAGGAGTGTATTTAATTAAAGAGGGCTCCACACCTAATGTTCGACACGATAATGGTGTAACGACTGCTTGGGGAGTTCACTTACAAATTCAGAACCTTGAACCCGGCCCCATGCGAGACGGCTTCATTCTCTTACGCGACATGATGATCGAGCGCGGCGTCGAATTTCCCCCACCCTCGCCCGTCGAGGTTCGCGAGCAGATGCGCGCCGAGGGGCTGACGCCTGTCGTACCGTTTGGCCATGATCGTTGAGACTTATGAGCCATACCGGGTTCGTTCAGGCCGCCCTGTTGGTACTATTCGTCATCGGAGCTACGGGCTGTCAGGTCAAGCCTAACCGTCACACTGGCGACGAGCTTTTCAGCGGCCCGCATCTCGAATTGGCCCGAGCCATCGAACGCAACGATATGGCGGCGCTGCGCCACGGGGCCGAAGGGGTCGATCTTACTGCCAGGGGCGAGCAGCAGATGACCCTGATGTGGTTCGCCCTGCTTCAGCAGAATCCGGATGCCGTACGCACCTTGGTCGAGCTGGGCGTCCACCCCAGTGAAAGTCCGATGGAAGGAGCCGAAGCTCGCACCCCGCTTGGGGCAGCATTGATGAGTCCTGACACTCGTTACTTGAGTGCAATGCTTGAAGGTAGCTTACCTGCCAATGACGAATCAAGTGACGGCACTCCCCTTCTTCACCGAGCTATTACAAGTGGAACATTGGAACATATTAGGTTGTTGATTGAGTACGGTGCCGATATTGATAGCCAAAACAGTATAGGCAGGTCCGCTTTTCATGATGCTTGTCTAGGAACCAAGCCAGAAATAGCCGCATATCTACTCGAAAACGGAGCGAGGTTAGATACTCGGTTAGCGACAGGAGTTACTCCTGCATGGGTGGTATATGACAGGCTCCAGCGCTTGCCTCCTGGTGACATTCGCCAAGGCCTCGAATCAGTACGCGACATGATGATCGAGCGCGGCGTCGAATTTCCCCCGCCCTCGCCCGTCGAGGTGCGCGAGCAGATGCGCGCCGAGGGGCTGACACCCCGCGTGCCGCCCGGTCACGACCGGTAGATATCGTCGGCCAGATAACGCCCGCCGGCAGAGCCGCGCGGGCGTTCGAGCCCTGGCGCAATGCCCGGGCTAGCCCTTCACGCCCCCCGCCGTGAGCCCACCGATGATCCAGCGCTGGCAGATCAGGAAGGCCACGGTGATCGGCAGGCCGGAGAGCACCGCCGCCGCGGCGAAGTTGCCCCAGCGCTGGTTGTGGTCGGCCAGGTACTGCTGGGCGCCTACCGCCAGGGTCAGCTTGTGTTCATCCACCAGCAGCACCGAGGCCATGGGGTACTCCATGATGCTCATGACGAAGGCGAGGATGAACACCACCATCAGGATCGGCAGCGACAGCGGCAGCAGGATGTAGCGGAACGCCTGCCAGGTGCTGGCGCCGTCGACCATGGCGGCCTCCTCCAGCGAGCCGTCGATCGATTCGAAGTAGCCCTTGATGGTCCAGATGTGCAGCGCCACCGCTCCCAGCGAGGCGACGATCAACGCGCCGTGGGTGTTGATGCCGAGCCAGCCGACGAATTGCCCCAGACGGTCGAACAGGGCATAGAGTGCCACCAGCGAGAGCACCGCAGGGAACATCTGGAAGATCAGCATGCTCTTGAGGATCGGCCCCTTGCCGGCGAAGCGCATGCGGGCGAAGGCATAGGCGCTGGTGGTGGAGAGCAGCACGATCAGCAGCGACGAGACGATCGCCACCTTGACCGAGTTCCACAGCCACAGCAGCACCGGAAACGGTGGCTGCACCACCGTGCCGTCGGCGCGCTCCCAGGGAATACCGAGAGCCAGCGACCAGTGCTCCAGCGAGAAGCGCTCCGGAATCAGGCTGCCGGTGGCGAAGTTGCCCTCGCGAAAGGAGATCGAGATCACCAGAAGCAGCGGGAACAGGATCAGCGTGAGAAAGCCGATCAGGGCGAGATGCGCCGCCAGCTTGCGCCAGCGAAGAGAGCGGGGTTGAACCATGGCCATGACGATTCTCCTGTGACCTTGCGAATCAGACCCTGACCTTGGCCAGGCGCAGGTTGAGCAGCGCCAACCCTGCCACCAGCAGGAAGATCAGCGTGGCGATGGCGGCGGCCAGACCGAAGTTCTGCCCGGCGTCCTGGAAGGCGATGCGGTAGGTGTAGCTCACCAGCAGATCGGTGGTGCCCGCCGGGGTACTGGCGCCGAGGATGTCGGGGTTGCCGCCGGTAAGCAGCGCGATCAGCACGAAGTTATTGAAGTTGAAGGCGAAGCAAGCGATCAAAAGCGGCGTGAGCGGCTTGATGATCAGCGGCAGGGTGATCTGGAACAGGTTGGTGAGCGGGCCACCGCCATCCACCGCCGAGGCCTCGTAGAGGTCCCTGGGGATCGACTGGATCAGCCCCATGCACAGCAGCAACATGTAGGGGTAGCCGAGCCAGGTGTTGACGATCAGCAGCATGCTGCGGGCGAGCCAGGGATCGGTGAACCAGTCGGGGCGCACGCCGAACAGGGCGTCGAGGATCAGGTTTATCTCGCCGAAGTGCTGGTTGAACATGCCCTTGAAGATCAGGATCGAGATGAACGCCGGCACTGCGTAGGGCAGGATCAGGAGGGTGCGGTAGAGCGCCTTGCCACGCAGCTGGTCCCACTGCAGCAGCGAGGCGAGCACGAAGCCGACGATCAGGGTGAACAGCACGGTGAGCCCGGCGAAGGCGAAGGTCCAGACGAAGATCTGGATGAAGGGGCCGCGGATATCGGGGTCGAGGAATATCCGTGCATAGTTGTCCAGGCCCACCGCCACCGGCCAGCCCGGGGTGATGCGCTCCCCCTCCTCGGTGACGAAGAAGCCCGTCTCTCCATCGGCGGTCAACAGGAGATCGTCGCGCCGGTCGTACAGGCTACCGTCAGCGCGGACTTCATAGCGGTCGAGCATGGGCGCATAGTGGCGCAGCCCGGCCATGCGCAGTTCCAGCCCTTCCGGCGTCGCCAGTACCAGATTCTGCAACGCAGTGCGATAGGCGATCACCTCGCGCATGGGCAGCGGCTCGCCCACCGGCTCTCCCTCGGCGGGCTGAATGGCGACATGGCGACGCTCGCCGTCCTGCAGCGACAGCGGCCCGGTGACGAAGCGCGAGACGCCCTCGAGCGCCTCCTCGAGCTCGGCTTCCGCTTCACCAGTCGTGGGTGGAGCCCCCTCCCGCTCCAGATAGAGCCGCACGCCTTCGTCACTCGAGTAGAGCTGGAAGCCGAAGGTGGCGCTCTCCTCCTGATAGGTACGCGACAGCAGTTGAGCGCGCACCCGCTCCTCGCTGAGCAGGTTGCTGGAGCTGTAGTTGCTGAAGCTGATGCCGACGGTGTAGAGCAGCGGAAAGATGACGAACAGCGCCATGCTGGCCACGGCGGGAAAGATGTAGCGGTGACTCATCAGCGTGCGGCGGGTGAAGACCACTCCCAGCGCGGCGCCGAGCACCAGGAACAGCACGGCAAAGATCGGCTGGCCGTTGAGATGGAAGGCCAGCACCAGCCACAGCAGAGTCAAGACCAGCGCTGCCACCAGGCCGCGCAGTGCCCAGCGGGTGTAGCGCTCGGCGGGATAGCGGGAGCGATGGCGCGGCAGCCCCCGGGAAGCATTGGTGGTGTACATGGGTAGCGTCCTGGGCCGGGCCGGCGGCGCCTGCCGCCGGCCGAGGCATCGAGCGGGTTCGTTACTGGCGCATGCGGCGGGCCGCGGCATCCAGGGCTTCGCGAGGCGACTGGCGACCGCTGCCGATGTTCTGCAGCGCCGGCTCCATGGCGGCCCAGAAGGCACCCATCTCGGGAATGTTGGGCATCGGCATGCCGAGCTCGGCGTTCTCGAGAGTGGCGGCGATGTTGGGATCGCTCTCCAGCTCCTGCTGATAGGCAATGTGCGCCACCGCCCCCAGCGTGCCGTCGCTGTTGAAGGTACGCATGCCCTCCTCACTGAGCAGGTAGTTCTCGAGGAACTCCACGGCCAGGAAGTCGTTGGGTGAGGCGGTGTTGATCATCGCCGCCATCACGCCGAACATCGGCTTGGCGCGCTCCTCGCCCACCTTGGGCAGCAGCGCCACGCCATAGTCGATGCCGCTCTGCTCCAGGTTGCTCCAGGCCCAGGGGCCGCTGATCATGGCGGCCACCTCGCCGCGATTGAAGCGTGTGTCCATGATGCTGTAGTCGGTGCCGCGCGGCAGTACGCCGCTCTCGATCAGCTCCACCAGCAGCTCGGCGCCCTGCAGGGCCCCTTCGTTGTTGACGCCGATGTCGTCGACGTCGAAGCCCTCCTCGGTCTGGCGGAAGGGATAGCCGCCGTTGGCGGCGAGCAGGGTCCAGCCGTAGTAGGGCTCGCCGTAGTCGAACAGGATCGCCTTCCTGCCCTGCTCGGCCAGCTCGGCATCGAGTTGCGCAAGCTCGGCGAAGCTCTCCGGCGGCGTTTCGACCAGCGCCTTGTTGTAGATCAGCCCCAGCGCCTCCACCGAGATCGGGTAGCCATAGTGCTCGCCGCTCCACAGGGTGGCGTCCCAGGTGAAGTCGAAGTAGCGCTCGCGGAAGTCGCTGGAGGGCGAAACGGGTGCCAGCAGGCCGCTCTGCGCCCATTCGCCGATGCGGTCGTGAGCCCAGATCACGATGTCCGGTCCTTGGCCGCTGCCGGCAGCCTGCTGGAAGCGGTCGGTGAGGTTGTCGGGGTTGACGATCCGCACCTCGATGCCGGTGTCGTCGGCAAACTGGCGCGCCACCTCGCGGATGCCGTCGTAGCCCTTGTTATCGCCCATCCAGATCGTCAGCCGATCGCCGTCGAAGGCGTGGGTGGAGAAAGCCAGGCCGCTGCCGAGCGCGACCAGCACGGGAAGAAGCACACCGTGGCGTGTCCGATGCATGAGTTGAAACCTCCGGGTTGTTGTTATCGACGCCTGTGCCCTTGCGGCACGGCGATAGCGAACACATGCAGCCTCGCCAATCGCGGCGGCGGCGTCCTCCTCCCCGGGGGGCGTAGCGGTGGCGTATGGGTGGGGCGTAGCGGGAGGCGCAGCGGGCGTATCGCGAAGGTCAGCGCGGGCGGCATGGGGAATGCCGCCCGCTGAAAGGCATGCGTTGTTGCTATTCGGCCTCGAAGCCGTGCTGGGCCAGCCAGTCGCGCAGGAAGGCGATCTCCTCCTCCTGGGCCTCGATGATCTCGCGAGCGAGGTCGCGAATCGCCTCGTCCTCGCCGTGCATCAGCACGACATTGGCCATGTCGATGGCCCCCTGGTGATGCGGAATCATGCCGCGGGCGAAATCGGCATCGGGGTTGCCGGTGAACTCGACTGCCATGTCCTCGTGCATGCGCCGATTGACCTCACGGTAGGCCTGCACGGCCTCGTTGTCGGCGTGCTCGTCGGGCTCATGAACGTGGGCGTGGTCCTCCTCGGTTGCCTCCTCATCGTCGCCATTGGCCTCATCGCCGTTGGCCTCGGCCTCGTCACCGTTAGCCTCATCGCCATTGGCCTCGTCGCCGTTGGCCTCGTCGTCATCGGCGGCCTCGTTCTCGTCGTCGATCTCAGCGTCCTGCTGCGGCTCGGCCTGCTCGATCTGCTCCTGGGCCTGAGCCTCCTCTTCCGCCGCCAGGGCCGGGGCGGCCAGCAGGGCACTGCCGGCCAGAACGACGGCCAGCGCCGACCAGGTACGTATCGTGAGGATGTGCGACATGCTGCTCTCCTTTACCATGTGAGTCGTACGACTACGATAGAACCAAGCGCCGCGCAGTGCATTGCAGCGGCGCATCGGGAAACAATTCATTACCGAGACTACCATGGACTGGAACCCCGCCCTGATCTGGCTGGCCATTGCCCTGCTGCTGGGCCTGGCCGAACTCTCCTCCGGTGGCCTGGTGCTGCTGTCGCTGGGGGTGGCCGCCGCCCTGACCTCAGCGCTGGCGGCACTCGGCCTTACGCTGCCCTGGCAACTGCTTGCCATGGGAGTGTTCTCGGGCATTCTCATCCCGCTTGCGGTCAAGGTGATCCGCCCGTGGTTCTCGCCCGCCGGGGTGGCCTACGGCACCACCGGCACGGGCGTGGAGAAAGGCCACACCTATACCACCCTGAAACGCGACTTCGACGGCGCCAGCGGCGTCAAGATAAACGGCGACTTCTACCGCCTGCGCGTGGCCGAAACCGGCGAAACCGAGCTGCCAGAAGGCTCGCTGGTGATCTTCCATCACTTTGACGGCACTACGGCCGTCGTCAGCCACGTGCCTCAGGGCTGAACCTACCCGTTCCACAGCGTTGGGCGCTACGCTCCACCAAGCGTCAGGATCACACTCGTCGACACAAGGAGTCGTAACGTGAACATGGACCTACCTATCAATCCCGGGCTGTTGATCGCCCTCATCGTCGTCATCATCGGCATCCTGATCATCGCCAAGGGGCTAGTGATCGTGCGCCAGTCGGAAGTGATGGTGATCGAGCGCCTCGGCTCGTTCAATCGCCTGCTGGAGAGCGGTATCAACATCATCATTCCGTTCATCGAGCAGCCTCGTGCCATCACCATGATCCGCTACCAGAAGCGTGGCGAGGAGTACTTTCCCATCACCACCAACGAGGCAAGGATCGACCGCCGGGAGACGGTGATGGACTTCCCCGGCCAGCCGGTGGTGACCACCGACAACGTCACGGTACGCATCAATGGGGCGCTCTATTATCAGATCATCGACCCGCGCCGTGCCGTCTATGAGATAGAGAACATGAGCCAGGCGGTGGAAGTGCTGGCCAAGACCACCCTGCGCTCGGTAGTGGGCAAGATGGAGCTCGACAAGCTGTTCGAGTCCCGCGCCGAGGTCAACAACGAAATCCAGGCCGCCATGGAGGAGCCCGCGTCAAAGTGGGGGGTGAAGATCTCACGGGTCGAGGTGCAGGACATCGCCATGCCCGAAGAGGTCGAAACCGCCATGCGCCTGCAGATGGCCGCCGAACGCAAGCGCCGCGCCACCGTGACCGAAGCCGAGGGCGAGAAGGCCGCCGCCATCGCCAAGGCCCAGGGTCAGCGCGAATCGGCGATCCTCAATGCCCAGGGCGACAAGGAGTCGGCCATTCTGCGCGCCCAGGGCGAGCAGGAGTCGATCAAGCTGGTGCTGAGCGCCATCGGCGACAGCGACGAGCACAAGCGCACCGTGGTGGGCTACCTGCTCGGCCAGAGCTATATCAAGGCGCTGCCGACCATGGCCCAGGAGGGCGAGCGGGTGTTCGTGCCCTACGAATCCTCCGCCCTACTCGGTTCCATGGGCATGTTCCGCGAAATGGCCGGCTCGCCGGAAGACACCGTGGCGAAGCACCTGCGCGACAGCGAGCGCCAGAGCGGCTTTCGCAGCGGCATCGTCGGAGGAGCGGCCAGCAGCTAAGCGCCAACCCCAAACCTCGCCAGCTGCATTTCCTGCAGCCGGCTGAGGGTGCGCCGGAAGGCGAAGGCCAGGTAGCCATCGGCATAGAGTTCGTCCATGGCGACCTCGGCTTCGATATGGAGCGGCACGCGGCGGTCGTAGCACTCGTCGACCAGGGCGATGAAGCGGCGCACGCCATCGTCGCGTCGCGACAGCGGCGGCAGCTCCCGCTCCCCGGTTTCGATGCGCTCGGTGCCATCCTCGGTGCCACGGGCGATACGCCCCGCTGCGGCGACGTCGCTCAGTCGCGGCACTTCGCTGAGCAGGACGTGATCGAACTCGTCGGCCAGGGCGATGAAGTCGAGCGCGGCCAGCGGCTGCTCGCACAGCTCGGCGTAGCGACACCACACCACGCGCTGGCTGCGCCGTTCCACCGCAATGCGGCGATGGCCCAGCTCGATGGGTTCTCGGCTCGTCGGCTGGCCCTCACTCAGGCGCGCGAAAACGCCGGTGAGAGCGCTCGGCCGGCCGGGCTCCGCTATCCAATAGCGCTGGCACCCCCGCCCGGGATGCAGGCGGTGATCGAAGCCGCCGTCCAGCTCCACCACCTCCATACAGCGTTCGATGGCGGCAATGGCCGGCAGCAAGCGCTCGCGGTTGAAGCCGTCGGCATAGAGCTGGCTCGGCGCCTGATTGGAGGTACACACCAGCACCACGCCGTGCTCGAAGATCGCCTGTAACAGGCGACCGAGCAGCATGGCATCGGCGATGTCGCTGACGAACAACTCATCGAGGCAGAGCACGCGTACCTCGGATGCCAGCTCCCGCGCCAGTGCGGAGAGAGGATCGGCGATGCCGCTCAGCTGGAACTGGCGCTGGTGCACCCAGCGCATGAAGTGATGAAAATGCAGGCGCCGGGAAGGCACCCGCAGGTGGCGGTGGAAACCGTCCATCAGCCAGGTCTTGCCGCGCCCCACCGGCCCCCATAGATAGACGCCGGGTACGACCCTGCGCCACTGCGCGGCACCCTCGTCGTGCAGCGCCTGGAAACAGGCATCGAGCCGTGCCGCAGCGCGCTGCTGAGCCACGTCCGGGGCGAAGCCGTGGCGCTCCACCGCCTCGCGATAGAGCCTCAGCGGCGAGGCCGCCGTCATGCCTCGAGCTGGCGCAGCATGATGGTGACCACCTCACCCCGGTAGCTCAGCTCCTCGAGGTCCTGCCAGCCGAGGCGGCGATAGAGCCCTTGCTGGTCGGGAGTGTAGAGGTAGAACTGACTGAAGCCGCTGTCCACGGCTTCCTCCTCGACGCGGCGAATCAGGCGGGCGGCGATGCCCTGCCCGCGCCACTCCGGCAGCACGAACACCGAGGCCAGCCAGGGAGTCAGCTCGGGCCGACTGTCCATGTCCTCGGCCAACAGCGCCGCCGTGCCTACCGGCCGATTGCCGTGCATGGCCACGAACACCGAGGGCACACCGCCCTCGCCGCACTCGCGACGAAAGGCCTCGCGATAGGAGTCGGCGGTGCTGCCGGGGTGCAGGTGGCCCCATTCGGCGAAGGTCCAGCTCGCCACCGTATCAACGTGGTCCGAGTCAGGAATCAAACGTACGATGGTGATATCGCGCATGACGACGTCCTTATCCATTGGCTCTCACTGTCGCGCCGAGCGCCCAGCCCTGGGACGAAAAAGCGCAGGCCTGGGCTAACCCAGCTGGAAGGGATAGACCGATCCAATTTGCAGGATGCGGGTCAGCTCGTCCAGCGCAGTGAGAGTCTCGTCGGCCAGCTGCGGGTCGGCCAGGTCGTCCGGGGCCAGGCGGTCGCGGTAGTGACGCCCGACCCAGGCGCTGAGTTCGCCGTACAGCGCGTCGCTGAGCAGCACGCGGCCGGTCAGCGCGGCGCGCTCCTCGGCGGAGAGTACCACCCGCAGGCGCAGGCAGGCGGGGCCGCCGCCGTTGCGCATGCTCTGCTTGACGTCCTTGACGATCACCTCGCCGATGGGGTTGTGGCCGGCCAGTAGCAGGTCCTGGATGGTGCGCCACACCGCCTCGCGCTCCTGGCACTCGCCGGGCACCACCAGGGTCATGCTGCCGTCGGGGTTGCTCAGCAGCTGCGAATTGAACAGATACGACGCCACGGCATCATCCATGCTCACCGCCTCGCTGGGCACGCGCACCGGGATCAGGGGAGTGGTCATCTTGGCGCGTAGCTCATCGAGCGTGGCCTGCTCGTCGAGGAAGGCCATCTCGTGGTAGAGCAGCACCGGCCCGTTGCCCACCGCGATCACGTCGTTGTGGAACACGCCGGCATCGATGGCCTCGGGGTGCTGCTGGGCGAATACCGTCTGCGCCGCGGCGAGACCATGCTGACGTGCCACCGCCTGGCTCGCCTCCAGGGTCTGGCGCGCGGGGAAGCGCCTGGGCCCCACCTCGCCACCGAAAGCCTGGCGGCCATAGACGTAGAGGTGAACGCCGGCCTCGCCGTGTTCGCCGCACAGGCGGGTATGGTTGGCCGCCCCCTCGTCGGAGAAGGCCGGCGTGGCCGGCAGCGCCGGGTGGTGAGCGAAGTGCGACTCGTGGCGGAAGATCGCCGCCAGCACACGGCCGGTGGTCTCCGGCTCCAGATAGCGATGAAAGCTCGACTGCAGGTTGGCCGGGGTGAAGTGCACGCGGCCGTCCGCGGCGTCACGACTCGGGGTCACCGTGGCGGCGTTGGCCGTCCACATGCTCGAGGCCGAGCACACCGCGCGCAGCACCTGGGGCGCTTCCTTGGCCGCCCGCGCCAGCACCTCGCGATTGCTGCCGGTGAAGCCGAGCGAGCGCAGCGCGCCGAGGTCGGGGCGCTGCTGGGGCGGCAGCACGCCCTGGGCGTAGCCGGCATCCATCAGCGCCTTCATCTTGGCCAGGCCCTGCAGCGCCGCCTCGCGGGGGTTGGAGACCAGCCCACCGTGGCGCATCGAGGCCACGTTGCCGTGGGCCAGCCCCGAGTAGTTGTGGGTGGGACCCACCAGGCCGTCGAAGTTGACTTCCCGGTAGTCGGTATTCGTCGCTTGGCTCATAACACCACTCCGGGCGGCAGGTTATCGGGCAGGGTCAGGGTCTCGGCCTCCATGGAAGCCACCGGGTAGGCGCAGTAGTCCGCCGCATAATAGGCACTGGGGCGATGGTTGCCGCTGATGCCCACGCCGCCGAAGGGCGCATCGCCGGAAGCGCCGGTGGTCTGGCGGTTCCAGTTGACGATGCCGGCGCGGATGCGCAGCAGGAAGTCGTCCCAGTCGGCGCGCTCGCCGCCGATCAGACCGGCGGCCAGGCCGTAACGGGTATCGTTGGCCAGCCGCAGCGCCTCGTCCCAATCGCGGTAACGGTAGACCTTGAGCAGCGGACCGAAGTGCTCCTCGTCGGGCACGTCGAGCCCGGTGACGTTGATCAGTGCCGGCGACAGCAGGCTGGTGCCCTCCTCAAGACAGGCCATGCGCGCCAGCACCACACCGCCCAGCGCCTCCAGCTCGTCCTGGGCCTTGAGCAGCCCCTCGGCCGCTTCCTGGCTGACCAGGCCGCCATAGAACGGCGCCGGTTCCTCGAACTGCCCTGCCACTCGCAGGCGGGCGATGGCATCGACCAGGGCGTCGAGCAGGTGATCGCCGACCTGCCCCTCGGGCACGATCAGCCGCCGTGCACAGGTGCAGCGCTGGCCGCCGGAAAGGAAAGCGGACTGCAGGATGGTCAGCACCGTGGCGTCCTGATCGTGCACGTCCTTGACCACCAGCGGATTGTTGCCGCCGAGCTCCAACGCCAGGATCTTCTCCAACTGGTCGGCGAACTGGCGGTTGAGCAGGCCGCCGACCCGGGCGCTGCCGGTGAACAGCAGGCCGTCGATGCCCGGGTGCGAGGAGAGCGCCTGCCCCACCGGTGCAGCTCCCTGCACCAGGTTGATCACCCCGGCGGGCAGGCCCGCCTCCTGCCAGCACTGCAGAGTGAGATCGGCGGTCAGCGGGGTTTGCTCGCTGGGCTTGAACACCACGGTGTTGCCGGCCAGCAGCGCCGGTACCATGTGCCCGTTGGGCAGATGGCCGGGAAAGTTGTAGGGGCCGAACACGGCCATCACCCCGTGGGGGCGATGGCGCAGTACGGCGGTGGTGTCGCCGAGGTCGCGGCTGCGCTCGCCGGTGCGTTCCTGGTAGGCGCGCGCCGAGATCGCCACCTTGCCGATCATGGCGCCCACTTCGGTACGCGCCTCCCACAGCGGCTTGCCGGTCTCGCCGGCAATCGCATGGGCCAGATCCTCGCGGTGGGTCTCGAGCAGCTCGCGGAAGCGTTCCACCACGCTCAGGCGTTCGGCAAAGCCCAGGCGGGCCCAGCCCGGGAAGGCACCGCGAGCGGCCTCCACCGCTGCCGCTACCTGACTGTCGCTGGCCGCCGCGCCCTGCCACAGGGTCTCGCCGGCGACCGGATCGCGTTTGGTGAATTGCATCGCCTCGCCCGGCTGCCAGCGGCCGCCGATCATCAGCTGTTGCTTTGCGTTCATGATGTCTCCTCGGTATCCAGGACGCGCAGGGAGTCGCCGGCCGCCACGCCCAGCCGCTGCGCCTCCGTCTCGCTCAGGGTGAGGGTGCCCTCCTCGTCGGGGCCACAGGCCACCCAGGCGGCGCGGAACTCGGCCATGGTCGTGCTGGCCGCCAGCCAGCGCGGTCGGGCCGGCGGCGTGTCACTGCCGCTGCGGATCTCCACCCGACAGCAGTGCGACTTGCGCACCGCGCGTACGTCGTCGATATAGGCCTCCACCGTCGGTCCGCCATCGAAGATGTCGATGTAACCTTCCCAGCGCAGGCCCTCCTTCTTGAGCATGGCCAGCGCCGGACGGGTGTCGTGATGCACCTGGCCGATGCAGGCCCGCGCCTCGTCGGAGAGAAACGGCGTGTAGATCGGAAACTTGGGCATCAGCTCGCCGATGAAGCTCTTCTGCCCCAGCCCGGTGAGGCGATCGGCCTCGTCGAAGTCCAGGGGGAAGAAGTGGCTACCCAGACACTCCCAGAACGGACTCTTGCCACGCTCGTCGAACACCCCGCGCATCTCGGCCAGCACCTTGTCGGGAAACTGGTCGCGAAACTCGGCCATGAACAGCCAGCGCACCATCGACAGCAGCGCGCCGTTGCGCTGGTGCGCGCGCTCCTTGCCACGGAAACCGGGGCGCAGGAACAGCGAGGCCACCTCGGCATCGCCGGTGTGATCGGAGCTGAGGAACAGAGTGTCGATGGTGCGGTGCAGGTCGAGCTGCACCGAGGAGTGGGCCAGCGTGCCCAGGCGGTAGTGATAGAACGGCACCTCGCGTCCCACCTGACCCTCGATGGCGCAGCAACCCGCCAGCTCGCCGCTCTCCTCGTCTTCCAGCACGAAGAAGTAGTTGCGCCGGTCGGCCGGGGTACGCTGCTCGAAGGCGGCCACCGCAGCGGCGATCTTGGCCGCCAGGAACTCGCGGTTGTCGGGCAGCGAGGTGAAGCCAACCCCGGTCTCGCGGGCGATCTTCTGCAGTTCGTCCAGGTCGCCCTCGGCAATCGGTCGAATACGCATCACAGCTCCCCCTCATCGAAGCCCGCTTCCTCTTCGCCGTTGGACGGCAGCGTCAGCGGTGCGGCCAGCACTGCCCGCCCCTCCTCCGCGCCGAGCAGCTCGGCGTGCTCCGGCGAGAGCATCAGTTGCCCGGTGGGCGACAGCGCATAGCGCGCCACCACGCAGCGGAAATCTGCCAGGCGCTGGTTGGCGACCATCGCCGGCTCGGCGTCGGGCAGCGCATGGGCCGGGCGTACCCGCACCGGATGCCAGGCGGCATGGCGGAAGGTGTGCAGGCGATTGCGCTCGCCCTTGATCACCGGGCCGGCGTCGAACAGATCGACGTGACGCGAGCGCATGAAGCCCTCGGCCAGCATCTCGGCCATGGCCGCCTCGTGAGCGGGATGTTCGCGGCCGATGGCGGCTCGCGCCTGGGGCGTGAGCAGCGCCAGGTAGAGCGGGAACTGCGGCATCACCTCGGCGATGAAGCTCTTCGAGCGCACCCCGGCCAGGTAGTTGATGTCGTGATAGTCGCGCACGAAGAAGTGGCGCCCCACGCTGTTCCAGAACGGCGATTCGCCCTGCTCGTCGAGATAGCCCGGGAACGCCATCGCCAGCACCTCGGCGAAGCGCTCCGGGTACTGAGCGATGAACATCAGCCTTGAGCGGCGCAGCAGACTCTCGGCGCTGGTGCCGCGATAGCGCGGATCCAGCGACAGCGCGCACAGCTGAGTGGTCTCGGACACCTCGTGGGAGAGCGAGAGGGTCTGCACCTCGCGGCGTACGTTGAGCTGCTGCGAGGCGTGGATCAGGGTTTCCTGGCGGTAGGTGTAGTAGGCCTCCCGCGCACCGGCTTCGGCGCGCAGGGTGGCGGTACCCACGACCTCGTCGCGCTCGAGGTCCTCGAGCACGAAGGTGTAGTGTTCGTCGCCGGGAAAGTCCACCTCGCGCCCGAACGACTGCCGCGAGCGGGCAATGCGCTCCTCGAGGCGGTCGCGATGGGCCGGCAGGTTGGTCAGGCTCGGCGTGGCCAAGCCCGCCAGCCGCTCCAGGGCCGGCAGGTCGGCCGGCCGAACGGGGCGTACGACCATCATGGCGGGATCTCCTGGTCGATTGGCGGTGTCGCGCATGGCTCGGCCAGCCTTCACCCGGCCGCCACCAGCCGCTCGATGGCACGCTCCAGCCGCGCCATGCCCTCGGCAATGTCGGCCTCGGGGATCACCAGCGACGGCGCCATGCGCAGCACGTTGGGACCGGCGATCAGCGCCATCAGCCCTTCCTCGATGGCCAGCGGCAGGATGTCCTTGGCCCGATCCTTGTATTCGGGGGTCATCTCGGCGCCGATCAGCAGGCCCATGCCACGGATCTCCCTGAACACCCCATGCTTGCGGTTGATCGCCTCGAGATGCTCGCGGAACAGGTCGTGACGCTGCTTGACGCCGCCGAGCACTTCCGGCGTGTCGATGTGTTCCACCGCGGCCAGGGCCACCGCCGAGGCCAGGGCGTTGCCGCCGTAGGTGGAGCCGTGGGTGCCGATGGCCAGCGCCGGGGCGACCCGGTCGGTGGTGAGCATGGCGCCGATGGGGAAGCCTCCGCCCAGGGCCTTGGCACTGGTGAGAATGTCCGGCTCGATGCCGTACTCCATGTAGGCGTAGAGCGAGCCGGTACGGCCCACGCCGGTCTGCACCTCGTCGAAGATCAGCAGCGCATCGTGGGCATCGCACAGATCGCGCAGGCCCTGCAGGAACTCCTGAGTGGCCGGCGTGATGCCGCCCTCGCCCTGCATCGGCTCGACCATCACTGCGCAGGTGTCGTCGTTGATCAGGTCGCGCACGCTGTCGAGATTGTTGAACTCGCCGTGGACGATGCCGCCCGGCACCGGACCGAAGCCCTGGGAGTACTTGGGCTGACCGCCGACGCTGACGGTGAAGAAGGTGCGGCCGTGGAACGACTGGTAGAACGAGACGATGCGATGCTTGTGCTCGCCGAAGTTGTCATGCGCCCAGCGCCGCGCCAGCTTCAGCGCCGCCTCGTTGGCCTCGCCGCCGGAGGAGCAGAAGTAGGCCTTGTCGGCGAAGGTGCGCTCCACCAGGGTCTTGGCCAGCTTGAGCGAGGGCTCGTTGGTGTAGACGTTGGAGAGATGCCAAAGCTTGTTGCCCTGCTCGGTGAGGGCCTTGACCAGCACCGGATGGCAGTGACCCAGGGAGTTCACGGCGATGCCGCCGGCAAAATCGATGTACTCGCGCCCTTCCTGGTCCCACAGTCGGCTGCCCTCGCCGCGCACCGGGATGACCTTCTGAGGGGAGTAGTTGGGCACCATGTACTGGTCGAAGTCGGCACGGGTCGGGGTATGGCTCATCTCGGTCTCCATTCCTGCAAAAAGAGTGATAGCAACGCAGCGATGTCATCCGAGTATAAGGAGCGACGCGCCGGCCGGCTTTCAGCAATGGGACCCCGACTTCTAGATAAAGACTTAAAGGCGTTCTTCGCGTGGGGTAACCCCGAAATGGTTACGGTAGGCAGTAGAGAAATGGGCGGGCGAGGAGAAGCC
>ERZ869909.1661-NODE-1661-length-17317-cov-4.345824_pt1 | contig 17317 bp, 13 predicted proteins | sample MGYA00520892_ERZ869909 | MGnify/ENA primary metagenome ERZ869909 (study PRJEB32215, sample SAMEA104723947) | bioreactor metagenome | biome: bioreactor; feature: anaerobic bioreactor; material: water | place: China | collected 2015-03-12 ...
CGCTCCCGCCCGCTCCCCAACAACAACACGCAGGGCGTGAACGCGCCCTCGATCGTCGATGCCTGGGCCGAGTCCGGATGGCCCACCGACCCGGAGAATCAGACGCGGCGCTACCCCGTCCAGTACCAGCAGGTCATCTACTTCGTCCATCCCGAGAACACTCTGGCTCAGGCGCTCTACGGCCGCTGCCGCAACAACCGCCCCTACTTCATGTCCGCCGGACCCGACCGCACCTACGGCCTCATCAACGAGCCGCAGTTCAACATCCAAGAGCAGGCAAACGGAAACGCCACAGAGATCGCGCGTCTCGTTGCGCGGGCCATCAGCGACAACATCTACTCCACCACCGTTGATCCCTTCGATGACTCTCTTTCCAACACGCAGCGGAGTTGGAACGCACAATGATCCGTCACACCCGCACATCCCGCGCCTTCACACTCATTGAACTCCTCGTCGTGGTCGCCATCATCATTCTCGGCACCATCCTCCTTCTCCCTGCCTTCGCACGCATCATCGAGTCGGTCAGCTATTCCAGCGCTGTGAACTCGGTCTCCGCGACCCTCGCGAATGCTCGCGCCCAGGCGATCCGCAACGGTCGGCACACCGGCGTCGTCTTCCTCTTCGACATCGAGCGCGAAGTCTGCACGCTTCAGGTGGTCGAACTCTCCCGTCAGCTCGGCGGCTCGCTCACCCGCTTCAGCGGCGGCAACGCCGACACCTCCGCCTTCGTCTATCGCCCCGTCGTTGGTGTTCCGGTCGTTGAACTGCCGCCGCGCGTCGTGGTCTGCGGCCTGGCGCTCTCCGTCGAGCGGCGCAACGCACGCATCGATACCAACACCGCGCACTGGTACGCCGGGTGGCTCCAGCGCGAAGGCACGAACCAGCAGCAGCCGCTCTGGCTTTTCCCGCAGAACGATCCCCGCCTGTACACCAGCAACAACCCGCCTTCGCAGCGGTTCGTCGGCGTCGATCCTTGGCTCGTTCTCGCGGGGCGTCCTCCTGCCGGATCCAATGTGTCGACACAGGAAGCCCGCAACGCCGTGCGCCACGCGCAGTCGTTCATGATCCAGTTCTCCCCCGGTGGCTCCGCCGTGCTCACCGCATCGGGCGGCTTCGCTTCGACTCCGAATGCGTATCTCGAGTTCCCCGACGAGCCCATCCGTCGCTCGCAGGTCGGTGATCGTGATGCTCGCCCCTACGACTTCGACACCGTCTTCGATCCCGATAATGTCACGGGCGTCGACGCGGCCGATGTCGTTCCCAATCCCGAAATCGTTCTCCGCGCGGTTTCGCAGCTCGCCGTGGTCGATCTCTCCCGTCTGTCGAGCGACACGGGCATCGCCCGCCCGTGGTTTGTTCGTCCTCAGACATCCACCGCGCCGCAGCCCGCATGGCTGAATCAGCTCGGCGTCTTCCAGACGGACAGCGCCAATGCACCGCACCGGCGCGTCAGTGATTGGATCGACGAGAACGCGGAGATCATCGGTTTCACCCGTTACACAGGGCAGCCGCTTGTTCGGAGGCGCCAATGACACGCACCATCAACCCAATCCGCTCCCGTCGCGCGTTCACGCTCATCGAAGTCCTCATGGCGGCGTTCATCATCGCCCTCGGCGTGCTCGGTCTCGTGGCGCTCCTCGCGGGCGCGGCCTTCCAGCAGCAGATCTCCTCCGAGATCACCGCCAGCATCACCCTCTCCCGCAGCGCGGAGAGCTCGATCGCGGCACAGATCGGCACGCTCCGACCGGAGTGCAATGTCACCAACCCCGATGCACAGTTCCGCCCGGGCGTCTGGTATCCGCTGACGACCTCAAACGCCTCGGGCGCGAATCCCGAGATCGGCATGCTCACCGCGGATCCGACCGGCAACTTCGACTGGTTCTTCGCCACCTCGCCGTCCGAGCCGATGCCGCGCGTCCTGTACTCCAAGAATCGCCCGTATGCCGGCATCGTCGAGGGTGTTCAGTTCACCGCCGCCGATCTCAGCAATCAAACCCTTGTCCGTGATTTCGGCAAGGGTCGCATCATCGCCGAGTCCCTCGTCATCGAGGTCACGCTCGCTCGCTTTGCGTGCGATCCCGAGACCACTTCACTCCGCAGCAACCTCGTTCGTCGCAACATCCTCCGCTTCGAGCATGTGCCCGGATCCAACCCCTGCCCCCCCGCGACCCAAACGGCTCGCTACGAATCCGGCGCTTCCTTCATCGAGGTCGATCTCAAGCGCATCCAGCAGGGCACCGACATCAACGCCTCCATCGTCGACATGTACATCGCCGATCTCGACGAATCCGACGACGGATGGAGCTTCAACCCCGGCGGCGGTTTCAATCCCTGCGGCGAGGAGTCCCAAGTAACGGTCTTCGAACGCATCCCCGGCAACCCCGCGGAAGCCGACAATTTTCTGGTCTTCGATGGTGCCGGCCCCTTTTCCCTCATCAACGATCCGCGGAACGACACCACCATCTACTCGGTCAACCCGACCACCGGCGATGTTGTTCTCATCCCCGGCGGGCGCTCGGGGACAGAGGTTTATGCGAACATCTCCGGCGGTGGCGGTGGTTACCGCACTGGAGACGCATCGGATCCGGGCGCTATCCCCGTTCGAGGCGCTCGTGCGCTCAACCGCATCATCGACCGCATCGAGCTCGTCGACTACCGCTGGCGTTCCACCGACATCGTGTCCCTCAGCCAGCGCATCCGCTACGAGCGCGATGCGAGCCGTCCCAACGGCCAGCGGCCCGCCATGTCCTACTCCATTATGTTCCGGCGTCTCCCCGGCTCCGACACCACGCAGGTCGTCCTCTTCACCTACGCCATCACCGGCGGGTCCGGCAATGCGCAGTTCGTCCCCGCCGAGCGCCTCGCCGATATCAACAACCGTCTCGCCCCGCTGCGTCGCGAACGACTCCAAATCGCTTACGACGATGAGGAACGCGCGTACTTCGTCACCTCCACGAGCGACAACTCCGGCTGGATGATCAACTCGGGACAACTCCTGCTCTTCCAGGGGAGCCAGACGGTCCCCGGAGCGGATGCGCCCGTACGCATCATTCGGGTCCGCACGGTGGGGAATCAGATCCGCGGCTACCTCGAGAGCGCTCCGCGCACCGCCGGCAAGTCGCTCCTCGTCGAGCAGGGCGGCGCCACCGCACAGTTCGATGTCTGGAGCATCCAGCCCACCATCCGCAGCGCCACCGATGCCAGTTCATGGTCGCTCAGGCCCATCGAGGCCCGTGTCCTCCAGATCACCGCCAACTGACCGGGAGCACGCACTCGAATGAAGACACAACGCCGCCATCCAGGAACGCCCCGTCGCATACGACGCGCCTTCACCCTCGTCGAGCTTCTCGTTGCGGTCGCCGTGGTCGCCCTGCTGACCATCGGTGTCGGCCAGATCTTCCGCAGCATCGCCCAGCTATCGAGCACGGGCAGCGCGGTCGCGGAGATCGAGTCCACCGCGCGCATCGTCGAGTCGCTCATGCGCGATGATTTCGCGGCACTCTCCCGCGTCGATTCCCAGAAATCCTTCATCGCCATCCGCAACCGCCGCCTCGGCGACCTGAACCGCAACGGCCAGCGCGACGCCAACGAGGTCGGCCTCTATCTCTCGCGCGACGATGCCGAGTTCGACCGTCGCAACGGCTACGATCCCTATCAGCGTACCTCCGACGGACGCCCCCTCTCCCGCGCCACCACCGTTCGCCTCGACGAGATCGCCTTCATCGGCTTCTCCGGAGAAGCCGGCGGATACACCTCGTATCAGCAGGATAACGCCGGTCGCACCACCATCCGCACGCCCTTCGCACGCATCTACTACGGCCACGGTCTCCGCCCGCCCATCGACCGGCCCACCAATCCGGACAACCCGACACGCCGCCTGTTCTACGCAGATGGGGACTTCGGCTCCGGTCCCGATGCCATCGGTCCGCAGGCCTATCAGGAAAATCGTTTCGCTCCGAACAGCGGCGCCCTCTTCACCGGGCGGAATCAGTTCGCGGGCGACTTCGTTCTGACGCGCCAACCGCTGCTGCTCTTCGGCGGCATCGCAGCGGGGTACGCCGAAGATGCCAACCGCAGCGCGCCGCTCGAAACAGATCAGTCCTTCGCGCCGTACATCCGGGATCACGAGTCGGAATCGAGATTTCCGTTCCTCGGTTTCGGCGGCATCGTGAACGGCTATCCCAACAACTTGACGCCCGAAACCCGTCCGAATCCCCGTCTCATCCGGCACGGGCGCACTGATGTGGCAGCGCAATCGCTCGAAGATGTCATCCGCTGGCTTCATGGACGGGCCGACATTGCTTCGATCCCCACCGGCGAAGAGCGATTGTTGCCGGATGCGTCGCCCTTCAGCACCGGCATCTTCAACGATCCCGAGGCGGAGTTTCAGGATTTCGATGGCTGGCTCTGGGTGCGCTACTTCTCAAGCGAGAGTGTCAACCCGAATCAGCAGGGCAATGCCCTTCTCCACAATCTCAAGGGCATCCAGTCCGCCATCGCCGGCACCTTCATCCGTCCGCTCGTCGATCCGCAACCACCGGTCTTCCGTGTGCGGGATCCCCTTGCCTGGATCAATGCGGGCCAGCGCCCCGCCGAGGCCAACATGGATCTCCACGCCATCCTCGCGCAGCACTGCTCCTCATTCGAGGTCGCGTGGACCGACGGCACCCGCTGGACCTCCGGTAATCCCAACGCCGGACCCGTCGAATACCGTCGACCCGGTGAGTCGTCCAGCACCCCGCCCCGTCGCACCCTGCGCGAAGGCGATCTCATCTGGTTCGACATGGACTTCACCTACGCCGATCTCCATGTCGCGGTCGGCAACAGCCAGACCGCCCAGCGCCGATTCCCGCGCCCCAATCCCGATCCCGAGATCCATTCCTTCGGATTCCCCAACACGCCGCCGATCCTGCGTCAGGCGCTCAACGGCATCGCATACCGCCCGACCAGTGGCCCCATGCATGTGCGTCGTCTCGCCGTCGCCAATTCGGGTGTCTCGAATCCTCCCGCCTTCGACGGCTCCCAGAACAACCGCGCACTGCCGATCTACTCGCTCCGCTACACACACGGCGCGCCGGACTTCGATCAGGAGTATCTCGCGATCTGGGGATTCCAGCGTCCGCAGGGGGCTTCCGAGCGCCCCTTCTCCGTGGCCGGCGGCTACGAAGACTCCCCCTGGCCCAAGCCCACCATGATCCGCGTACGCACGACGCTCCACGATGCGCAGAAGCGCCTCCGCAACGGCAAGACCTTCGAGTATGTCTTCCGGATCGCTCCAGGACTCTGACAATTCATCTGTACACGCGGGCTCTGCATTGGTCTTTTCCCGCCCGAGGTTCGCCATGAAGACACGCACGATTCGAAATGCCCACGCTCGCTCCAATCGCAGCCGAGGACGCCGTCGCGCCACCGCCCTCATCTTCGCCGTCGGCGTGCTCGCCGTCGTTGCGCTCATCTCGGTGGCCTACATCACATTCGTCCGCCTCGATCGACAGGGCGCCGATGCCGTCCGGCGCGCCGTCAACTACGAGCAGCAGGTCAACGCCGTCATCAACCACATCGGCGAACTCCTCGCCGCGGATCTCTACGGCGGCGCGGTCATCACGCGCGATGTTCCCCGATTCACATCCTCGCCCGATACGCCCCGCTGGCCGCCGCTCATCACCACCCCCGACTACCCCTACACGCACTACGAAAGTCTGCGTCCCACTTCTGCCGTCCGCGAATTCAACATCAATCAGCAATTGAATCAGTTCGGCGGCCTCAGATTTCCCGCCGACAAGGCCTTCCTCGCCCCCGCGCAGCCGGTCTGGAACGGAACCTCTCCGTACTGGTCTCAGTTCACCAACCTCCGCGCCGCGTGGCGATTCGATGACGACGGAGAGCCGACCGTCGACTCCCGCCACAAGTTCGTTCGTGACGACGGCTACTACGCGGATCTCGCCCAGTTCTTCCTGAATCCCATCAACATCGGCGGTATCCAGCGAGCCAATCCCGGCATCGACTTCACGGATCCCGCCATCGCCATCCGCGCAGACGAGAGCGCCGGTGATTTCGTCCGTGGTCCCTTCGTGCCGATGAATTTCCTCTCCAATCCGGCTTCCGCGACCGCGCCCTCGGATGTCATCCAAAACTTCGATGAGCGATTCTTCATCGACACCACAGGCGATCTCATCCCCGATGCACGGTGGCAGGTGCTCGATGCACTTGGTGACCTCTACGGCCTGCGATGGTTCGTCGCCGCCCGCGTCACCGATGCCTCCGCCCGTATCAACTACAACTCCAGCATCGAGTCCGGTCTGGCGTTCGATCTCTCCACCGCCGACGGACGCACTCCCGCCGACATCGACCTCTACCGGCTCCTCCGCGATGCCCAGAACCCAACGGGACAGGGAACGCTCGGCGGCTACCCATTCAACAATCTGAACACTTCTCAGGTCACCAACGCCTTCCGCATCCACCTCGACTCCATCCTCGGACTGCCCAACTTCTTCCAGCCCGGCCAGTTTGTTGCTCAGCAGTGGCCCGCCCAGCGCCTCACCCGTGCTCAGCGCACGCAGTTCTGGACGGCCCACGGATCATCCCCGTTCGATTCCGGAGCGCCGTCCGCATCGGCCTATCCAATCAACGAACTCGTCGATCTCATGGGCTTCTCCGGCGCCAACAACGAAGCGATCCTCACCCTCTCGCAGCAGATCTTTGACGGCCCCGAAAACGCGGGGCTCCTCCCTTCGTCCGACGGCTCCGCTTCTTTCTACGGCCCGCTCTTCGCCGGCCAACGCGCTACCGATGCCCTGCAGCTCAGCACCAACATCAACAATGCTCGCCCCTCCCGCAACGCCATCCGCTACGCCCCTCGGCAGTTCATGACCCCCGTCAGTGGCGTGTCGCAACTCAGCCCCGTCCCCGTGCTCAACTTCAAGGCCGAGTTCCCGGGACTCGCCAACCCGCGCCCGTTCCTCAACGCATCACCCCTCCAGAAACTCTCGCTCAACTACTCCCGCGACGAGATACCCGAGGCGTTCGCCGCGTTCACATGGGCACTGGCCCCGTTCGCGACGGACGAGTACCTCACCCACATGCTGCTGAATACTCCGTTCCAGCCGCTCCTTCGTGCACAGGATGGGCCATCTCTGGAACATTTCTACGGCCACCAGGCAAACGGAAACATCCGCGCCGAACGAAGCATTCGCTTCGGTGATCCCGTCAGCGGATTCTCCGACTATCAGGGGCTGATGCCGTCGAGTTCGGTCTCTGCGTCATACGCCATCATCAAGGCGGCCTCACTCGCCGTGAACACGCACGATGCCCGCCGGGGTGATGCAGCGCCGACGGTCGTCCGACTCATCCCCAACACATCGAATGATTGGGCATTCTCGACATCGACCGGTTCGGGCCGCATCGTCCTCGGACTGAGCTTCCCCCAAGGCAATGTCCTCGGATCACTCATCAGCTCTCAACTCCTCGGCAACCCCGCCGTCAACACCGCGGGCTATCACGCGGCACTCCGGCAGGGCACGGAAAATCAATGGCTCAACAGCGGTGCGAGCGGCGCGGGCAACGCCGGACTCACCATCGTCGGTCTGACGCGCAATCCCTACATCGTCGAGGTCTTCACCGCCGCCGTGTACTCGAATGTCGATGAGAACACACTCGGTCTGGTCGGCTCAGGCAACCAGATCGACCCCGCCAACGAGCAGAATCAGATCGGTTCCGTCTTCGCCGTACAGCTCGCCAACCCCTATCCGGAAAACATCTCGCTTTCGGGCTATCAGTTCCGGCTCACTCGCAACATCGAGAACATCGCGAGCGCCGATCCGGCAGAATCCATTGCTTTCAACTTCTCCGACCAGAGCGTCGTCCCCGCCAACTCCGTCGCCACCTTCGCCTATGTCGTCGACCGCTACGACGGACGATTGGTCGGCAATGTCGTCAACGGTTTCTTCGATCCGCCCCTCTACGAGACGCCCGAGACTCCCGACCCCGATGATCCCGGTCCCTCCAAACTGCTCGACATACTTAACTCCGAGTCGGGTGATGTCGCGATCCGTCCCCTCATCCTTGACAACCAGTTCGATTCCCTCGTCGATGAACCCATCGTCTTCAGTCAGTTCGCTGCCGGAACCGGCGGTGATCCCGTCGCGCTGCTCGTCCGCACCGGTGTCCCCGGGCTCTCGCTCGCCGATGACTACTCGCCCCTCCCGGAACTCCCACTCGGCGCGGTCGTCGATCGCTTCGCCATCCGCACGCTCTCGGTTGACACCGGCGGTCCGATCGCGGACGGCGATGTGGCGTTCCCCTTCGTGCCCGATGCCATCGAGCTCGATGGCGGCGTGCTCGACGATCGGGACGAGGAGTTCTTCGGCACCGGCACCCCCGTACGCTGGTATGACCCCCTCCAGCCGTCAGTCAATAACCGTTTCAACACCGGCGATGTCGCCGGTCGCTACCTGATCACATCCTCAGCCACCCGCGCCTCCGTACGCCCGACCTCCGGCGGCATGTCTTCCTTCATCCTCGACTTCGACATTCCCGGCGGGCCTTCCGAACTCCCCGTTTCCGCCCGCATCACCGGTTTCGCCCACGGCTGGCTCTATCCGCCCGGCGTCGACAACACAGTGATCCCTCCGTACCAAGATCCCGAGTTTATTCGCGAAAACAACGGACTCCCCTTCTCCGATCTCATCCTCTCCGGATCGGACTCTCCGAGCGTGGTCGGCGGCAACCTTTCCAATACGGTTTTCGGTGCGGCGCACACACTCCCGGGTCTCGACGAAAAGCCCGCGAACGCGCTGCTCGCCGCGAACATCCCCGCATGGCAGCTCTTCGTCGACAGCCGGAACCTCCGCTACCTCGCCGACCTCCACATGGTCTCGAAGCACGCGCACATCTGCCGCAACAACCGACTCACCGACCTCACCTCGTGGTCCACCGTCGGCCAGCAGCTCGCCGCCTCCATCGCCCGTGACTTCCCCATCAATCCCTACGACGGAACACAGCCCAACCCCTACATGGCCACGCTCGATCCCTCGCGCTTCGTTCCGTCCCTGGTCCCCGACCAATCCATGGCGATCCCCCTCGCGCTCCGCGTCTTCGAGTGCTTCGAGCCGCTCAACCCGCTCAGCAACCTCGTTCAGGGACGCATCAACATCAACACCGCTCCCGAGCGCGTTCTCCACATGCTCCCGATGGTCTATCCGGACCCTGCGAACCCGCCGCTCCAACTCACTCCCACCCGCGAACGCGCGGTCCTCATGCTCCGCTACCGGGATCGTCACAACCCGCAGAACGATCTCTTCAACTCGGGCGACTCGCCCGAGCAGGTCATCACCGGACTCAACACCAACCTCCGCCGGGGGCTCAATCTCCAGTATTTCAACACGGATGGCCAGAACAACAATCGTCCCCTCGGCTTCGCATCCATCGGCGAACTCGCCATCCTCCACCGCGACTGGGATCCACAGACCGGCATCCCTTCACCAGGTCAGACCGGCTTCCTCGATGTCGCGCTCGATGTCGCCATACCGAAGAACAATGAAGTCTTCGCCCCGTGGGGCAGCCGCACCGCCTCAAACCCCGAGAACGATCCCGAGAAGCGCCTCGCCCTCTTCCGCACCCTCTCCAACATCATCTCCACACGCTCCGATGTCTTCATCGCGACCTTCGTCATCCGCGGCTACGACCCGGACATCATCGAGTCCATCGAAGTCACCGGAACAACCGAAGCGGCTGTGCGCGAGGCCATGAACTCCGACGAGTTCCGACCCACCTACGAGTCCCGCTGGCTCGTCGTTTACGACCGGTCCAATGTCCGCTCGCCCGTCGATCGTCCCCGTATCCTCCTCAAGGCCCAGCTTGCTCCGCCCGCCCGCTGAGCCGAGGCGCGCTGACACTACAATCCGTCCATGAATCGACTCGACCGACTGCTCAAGATGCGCGAGGCCGACCCCAGCGACCCCGACATCCCCTACATGATCGCCCAGGAACACGCCGCGCAAAGTGCCCATGATCAGGCACTTGCGCTCTTCGACGACGCCCTCGCCATCGACCCGCACTACCACTACGCCTACTACCACAAGGCCCGCTCGCTCGTCGCCCTCGAACGCGAGCAGGACGCCATTGAGGTGCTGAACGAGGGGCTGCGTCGATCGCAGATGGCCGGAGATGCCAAGGCGGCGAACGAGATCAGCGCCTTCCTCGCCGAACTCGGGGCGTGAGTCAAACCGGGAGTCACACGATGCGCGCGCACACACCACGCAAGTCCGCCCTCGACCGCCTGCACGAACTCGGCGGGAAACCCCGCATCAAGACCATCAGTACTCCGCAGTCAGACCCGTCGCGCGTGGCCATCACTTTCGATGGTCTTCACGACGGCGCGCGCGCGACCCGAATCTCCATCCGCGCCCGTGACCTCAAGCAACTCTCCCTCGTTCCGGGGATGGCCCTCGACGCCGAGACGCTCGAAGCGCTCAAGCGTGCCGTCCGCCTCGACATGGCCCACAGGGCGGCGCTCGCCTCTCTCCAGCGGGCGCCGTGCTCGCGCCGGAGACTCATCGAGCGGCTCTCGCGCCGTGGCGCGCACGATCGCGCCATCCTCGAAACCGTGTGCGATGAACTCAGCAGCGCGGGGATCCTGAACGATGAGGCGAGCGCCCGGTCGGCCGCACGGGCGATGGTGGCCCGACGCCCCGCCGGGAAGCGGCTCATCGAGCAGAAACTGCGTGCCAAGGGCATCGCACCCGCCACGGCGAAGGCCGCCGCGGAGGAAGCCGTCGCCGATCGAGATCCGCTGGAGGATGCCACCGCCCTCGCGCGGAAGCGGCTGCGCACGATGTCGCCCGATCTGGAGCGTCATGTGGTGGTGCGTCGGCTCTCGGGCGTGCTCGCACGGGGTGGATTCGACCCGGATGTCTGCCGCAGAGCGATCGAGCGGGCGGTGGGGGAGTCGATCGACGATGCATAGCATGTGGCCCAGCCGCGAGAGGAGCCGATCAGTGGCGCAGAACCAAACGACCAACACCAATCCACACCCGCGCACACCACGCATCAGCGCATGCCGGACGGCCATGCTCCTTGCGGGTGGCGCGTGTCTCGCGCTCGCCTCGGGTTGCATGCGCGATGCCAACAGCCGACTGACAATCGGTCACGAGGCGGAAGGCAACGGCATCGTCGCGCTCCAGGCGGTGTACGACGGCCCTGTCCTCACCGAAGTCGCCGAGCCGTCCGTCATCGGCCTCGACCGCTCGCACTGGACGCCCCGCACGGTACTGGTCCCGAACGACGGCGTTCAGACCTATCCGCACCTCACGCGCCTCGCGCCACGGTTCGATGAGAGCACCGCGCGGGCCCGCGCCGAGTTCCCCACGGAACTTTCCTCGCTCGAAACCGGCGGGGATGCGTGTGCCCAGGTCGGCGAGGCGCTGCTCTGGCCCGCGTGGGTCATCGGCGATCTTGTCATGGCGATCCCGCGTGCGCTCCGTGGTCCGTCCTACAGCCCTGCGGACGGCTACCAGCGATCGGCCACACAGCGCGAGGTCTCCCCGGATGTACCGACGCAAGAGCCGCTCCCGATGGAGCTTGATGGGGAGCGGACGGGCGCATGAGCGATTCGGAGGGGACCACGCCGCACGGCGGGGATCGTCGTCACGATCCGAAGTGGGAGGTCACGCCGCGGCGCGTGGCGCGGCTCTTGGCGGAGGCACCCGATTCGATCCTGCTGATCGACTGCCGCACGGACAAGGAACGAGAGATCGCGCGGATCGAAGGGTCGATGCACATCCCGATGGATCGCATCGCGGCATCGGTCCACGAGATCGATGCGGCACGCGAGGGCGAGGATGACGACCGGCGGGTGATCGTCTACTGCCACCGCGGCGTGCGCTCGCTGAGCGTCGCGGTCGCGCTGCGTCAGCAGGGCATCGACGGCACGGTCTCAATGGCCGGCGGGATCGACGCGTGGACGGCGGATGTCGATCCGAGCATCGCGCGGTATTGAGCGAGCGGGCTCAGTTGCAGGTGCTGCCGAAGTTTCCGGCGAGGATGATGAAGTCGTCGAGATCGACAAAGCCGTCGTCGTTCAGGTCGCCTTGCGAAAGGGTCGATCCGGGGCCGGAGCCGAAGTTTCCGGCGAGGATGATGAAGTCGTCAAGGTCGACGACGCCGTCGGCGTTGATGTCGCCGGGGCATGACGGTGGTGGGGGCGAGTACCTCGTCACGCAGCGGAATCCGCCGGACTGTATGTTCGTAGGCAGGGCGAGCCCGCGCCGCGCTGTGCGGCCCCAGTGCGCAGGAAAAGCCCAAGAGCCGCCGCGAAAAGTACGGGATGTGCCCTGGGCCGGCCCGGTTGGATTGTCGTAGGGACTCCAACTGTAGTAGTCGGCGCTGTACCAATCGTTGCACCACTCCCAGACATTCCCGGTCATGTCCCGGCAGCCATAATAGCTCTTGGCATCCTCCGTCTGAAATGTGCCGGCGTGGTCGCTGCCATCGTAGTAGCCCACGGGCGTGGTTGCGGGACTGTAAAATTCGTAGGGATCGGCGCTCCAGCGGAAGTTCGCCCGGGTGTGGGGCACATTCGCAGCATTAAAGCCATCCGAGTGCTCGCCGTAGCGAAAGTGCCGTTGCAGTTCGGGGTCCCAGCCGGCGGCCTTTTCCCACTCCGCCTCCGTCGGCAGACGATAGCCGTCGGCGGAGAAGTCGCACATCCAGGTGGTCAGGTCGTAGCACGGCGTCCGCCCATCCTGCTCGCTACGCCAGTTGGTGTACGCCACGGCCCCATACCAGGACACCTGCGTGACCGGGTGGTTCTCTCTGCCGTTCGAGACCGTGAATGTCCCGTTCTCGAAGCGCATAAAGTTCTGGGGTGGCCAGCCGTCGGGGTCAACCGAGTTTTCCGTTCTGCAATACCGAACAGCGCCACCGGCCTGATAGACCATGTTATTCGCCGGCACCTCGATCAGCCCTTGGGCGTAGGCCGAGTTCAGAAACGCGCAGTACTGCTCGTTCGTGACCTCGTGTATGTCGATGTAGTATGTGTCGAGGTATACGGCGTGAACCGGCAGTTCGTCGGCATTCCCCTCGTTGAAGGAGTCGCCCATCTGAAACTCACCGGCGGGAACCGTGACCATGCCGGGCGGCGGCGGGGCAGGGTCGGTGCGCTCGGAATCGGCCGCCATCGTGGAAGCCACCGCCCCCAGCAGCATGATGCCCGACATGAACAATGATACCGTCATCATTCTTCGCCAGTTCATCCTCGTGTCCTTTCCTTTGAAATCAGCATCTCTCAGTGACATCCAGTGACGACTGGAGAGGTCTTGCATCACGAGCGCACCGCGCCCCTTTCGTCGTTACCGACGACGACGAAACGCGAGCGCGCCACCCGCCATGAGCAGGGTGATGCTGGCCGGTGCGGGTATGTACGCTATGGCAAGGACATTGGTGGTTCCCGTGTAGCCGATCAGCGTCGCGGCGCCTGTGGCCGTATCGATGCTCCAGAGACTGTCGTCCCCAGCGTTGTTGATGCCGAGGAGGCCGTGTTTGGAGCTCCATGTCAAGTCGACGCCGATCTGGGTTGAACTTCCATTGAATGGTCCGACAAGCGTGCCGCCGCCGGTGCCCGGGTCGATCTCCCAAAGGTTTTGCCCAGCGGATTTGGCATCGGCAGCGAAGAGCGCGCCCGCGCTGCTGTCCCAGGCGATGCTGCCGAAGCCGGAAAACGGCATAGTGCCGATCGTCGTGGACGCACCGGTCGCCGTGTCGATGCTGCGGAGCGCGCCGCTTTGACTCTCGTAGCCGAAAAGTGTATTGCTGGTCGGATCGATCGCCAAGCCCCCTATGAAATTCAAGAACTGGCCGGGTATGGCGTAGCTTCCGACGGTCGTCGCGACCCAGGTATCACGGTCGATCGTGTACAGTCTCGCTTGGTTCGACGAACCGCCGCTGGTCGCATAGAGCGTATCGGTGGCGGCGTCATAGGTCAGACCTTGGATAGGCGCAACCGCGCCGGTGATGGTGCCGACCTGCACCGATGCCCCCGTGTTGGGGTTGATCTGCCAGACCGGCTGGGCGGCAGTGGGGGAGCCGTCAATGCCGATCAACATCTTCGATCCCTGGGCGACCGCCCCGGTGGACAGAGCCAGACCAAGCGAAAGCAACGAAAGTGACATGCGCATCTCTATCTCCTCCTACTGGTGGATTCGTACTCCCGTGGGCATGACGCATGCCGAGCCGGATACAAATCCTGTGTTCAGTATGGCGCATCGATGGGCTCAGTCAAGCGTTTCGGTACATGTTTCTGGAAATATGACCAGACATGGTTCTGCAAGCGCTTTCCGAGCTTGACCTCCAGCGGATTTCGTGTTACTCTTGGAAGCGGGAGAGCGTTCTTTTCTCAGCACTAACTCCAGAAAGCACAAATGGTTACCGTTTCCGCCAAGCTGGCCGATCCCTCGTTCGAGGAGGCCGATGCTCTGTTTGAGGAGAGCGCCTCCGAAGTGCTGCTTCGGCTGCGTAAGGCACTGGTGGATATTCTCGCGTCCCTGCCCGCGGAGATCGCCAAGAGCGCCGACCTGCATCGGGTCCTCCAGATCGACCGGAAGCTGAGTTGGTGTGTCTTCAGGGTGGCCAGCGCATCGGATCCGATTTCCGCCGGCGTGCATGTACCGAGCCGGGCCAGCATGCGCACATTCCTCAAGGCGGTTCGCAAGCAGGGAGTCTCGGACGCGTTGATCGAATCGGCGTCGCGCGTGGCCGCCGACTTCGAAGACCTCGTGGACTCGTACGCGGGTGACCGCGCGACATTCGATTCAATGGTGAGCGCCCTGGCGCCGGACGAGGCGGCGGAGCAGATCGACCTGGTGCATCGGCGACTGGCGTTTCGTGGCCAGCGGCACATCCTGGGTGCCTACGCCAAGACCCACTTGAAATTCATCGCGATGCAGCCGAACGCGGAGAATCCCGCTTTGCTTGACGGGATCCAGGTACAGGGATTCGTCGGCTTGCGCCAACTGCGGGGCGATGCGTCGCTGGTGATCTCCTACTCGGGCGCACGAAACGACGACGGCACGCCGCTCGATATGAGGCGAGCGCCGTTGGAACCAATACACAATTCCCACAGCATGGCGCTGCTTCAGGGTTTTTGCAGCCAGCCGCTCCCCGAGCTCCGCGTAGTCGAGAACGGTGAAAACTTCATGCGGGCAGAGCTGGCGACGCGCGATGTGGGAAAACGGGCGGCGATCGACTGCGTCGAAGGTCATGTGCGACTTGCCGCCCTGCCGCGGTTCAGTTCGGAGGGAAACCGCATCGGCCACACCGTGATGGCGGTTCGTACGCCGTGCGAGTCGATTATCCTCGACCTGGCGTTGCGCAAGGATACATACGGTCCACTTCAGCCGAAGGCGTCTGCACATGCAGAGTTTCCGGGCATATCCGTTTGGGAAGCGGTCGCCAAGGATCTCTACCGCCTGCCGGGCAGGCCCGCCGTCAAGTACCTCGGGCGTGGACCTTCAGTGTTGCACACGCCTGACTATCCGCGATACACCGAACTGGGCCGCTATGTTTTCGAGCGTGCCGGCTGGAACGGCGACGATTTCGATGTCTACCGCTGCCAGGTCGATTACCCCGTCCTGCCCTCATCCATTGTGATGGATTTCGATTTGCCCGATCCCCCGCAGGAGTAACCCAGCGCCCCCCTCCACCCGTGATGAGGGCGGCTTCACCACCGAGCAGGGCGCGGTATTGAGCGGGCGGGGTCAGTTGCAGTCTGCACCGAAGTTGCGGGTCGCGCCGTGGAGGATCGGTTGCATACGCATAATGCACAAACTCCCGCCGTCCGTCATGGACACATGGCCTGTCGATCCTCCGCAGTCTTCTGCTCCATGAAGTCGAGAAGCGTCGTCACCTGTTCAGCAGAGACCTCAAAGACCGGATTCGCGCCCGCCTGAACCGTGACGAGCGGAAACTCGGGAACCACTCCTTCGGCCTCCGCAGCATCCAGTGCGGCCCGGAGCAACACCCAATGTTCACGCATCTGATACTCATCAAATGCATTGCCGACGCTCAGCGGCATGACATAGTAATCACCCGCCGGAACCTTGAAGGTAAAGTCGAGTCGCCCGGGGAGTTCCGGATCATCGTCCGAGGGAAGCACCTGTGCGAGAGAAGCACCGGGGACATCGTACTGCAGAAGATGTCCGCCGAAGACCGAGCGACCGTTCCGAGACATCAGCGAAGGTGTGGGATCACAATCGCGAGGCAGTCGGTTCAGCCAGTTGGTGGGGACCGATACCTGGATCTGCAAGTCCCCGTCGAGCTGCGGCAGCGTCATGTCGATCGGATCAAGCACGATGTCATTCAGCGTGTCCTGCTCTGACAGAGGGATGATCCTGCGGTAGAGATCCAGAAACCCGCCTTGGTCGAGTGGAATCGATGAACGCTCGACCATCACGCCGGTCTTCGCTCCGCGAACGATCCCGCGAAAACGAAACATGGTTCCTTCATCATCCATGATCGCGGCATCGGTCCAGTACGATTGAATCGAGCGGAAATGTGTCGGTTGTCCCAGACCGAAGACCGAACCTCGCACGGAGACCGCTTCGCAGATTCAGATCGTTCCCGAGTAGGTATCCGTGTCGTCGTCGAGCACGAACCGCAGGCGGGTCTCACCGCCGTACGCTTCTATGAACTCCAGATATCGCCGGATCGATTCAGCGCTCCAAGGCGTGATCTGCGGCCCCGGCGGCCCGAGGTGCACGATGAGTTCGGAGATGCCCTCGGGAACCTCGAGATTCAGGATCGTCGCACCGTCAGGATTGATGGAGATATCGTTGGCCAGTCTGGTGTTTCCCATACCAATGTTTCCCATACCAACTTGAGACCAGTTGCCTGTGACCCACACGCTTACGAGTGATTCGACATCGTGCCCATCGGGCGTGTGCACATCCAACTGGATCTCGATGTTGCGGGCGTCATCCGCATGAACTCTTGGGGCCCATGACAGGAATGCGATACAGAGAATGCAGAGGATGCCTCGTGTGTGCAATTGCATGGTGAGTACCTTTCGACTACTGGCCAAGACTGGGAATCGGACTTGCATACAGAAGTCTGCGAGTGATTCCCGGTACCTTCCACCCTGCGAAACTCGTCCCGTTGATCACAGGGACAGGTGCCTGCCACTGCACTGTCGCGCTACGGATACCGCAGCGGCGTCGGGCGGAGTGCATCAGGGCACGCGGCACCGGCGTGAGGTCGATATGAGAAAGCGTAGTGTGCGGGGCGCGGGGCACAAGAGAAATCGGGGCGATGTGGCGGAAAATAAACA
>ERZ869909.1662-NODE-1662-length-17317-cov-3.583237_pt1 | contig 17317 bp, 14 predicted proteins | sample MGYA00520892_ERZ869909 | MGnify/ENA primary metagenome ERZ869909 (study PRJEB32215, sample SAMEA104723947) | bioreactor metagenome | biome: bioreactor; feature: anaerobic bioreactor; material: water | place: China | collected 2015-03-12 ...
TTCACATCCAACCTGCTGGCAGATGACTTCGGTATCACCCCTGCCGACACCCATGCGCTGGTCACGCAACAACCTGACAAGGTGCTGTTCATTGATGTGCGTGATCCGGTAGAAATCATGTTCTCCTTTTTCAATTGCTTCAATCAGTAAATCTGTGATCTCAGCCGATTTCATCCAAGGACGTTGCTCAAATGGAACCAAATCTGAGGTAACCTCAACAAATGTCTCAAGGTTGTCGTCAAACTTCTCTGTACGGTTACCATTCCAGAAATAGGTTACGTGACCAAACTTTTGAGTTTCTGAGATTGCATATTGCTTAATGTTTTTTGCAACCAGATACTCTGACATTGTATTTTTAATTCGTGGAGGTGCCACAAGAAACTTGGTAGGAATCTGTAAATCACCATCATACTGTAACATACCCGCAAACTTGACATTCACCTTTTTGCGGTCAAATCGAGTAAAATTTTCTTCTTCAAAAGCACGTGACAACTCAAGTGCTCGGTCTCCACGGAAGTTGAACAAGATAACACTGTCTCCATCTATGATTTTCCCTACAGGTTCGCCATTTTCGGCAATGACAAATGCATCCATAAACTGATCATTCACATCAAACTCATTACGGTAGGTTTCGATTGCTTCAAGTGCGGAAGAGAACTGACGTCCTTCACCTAATACATGAGTTTTCCACCCAAGTTCAACCATAGCCCAGTCCGCATCATAACGATCCATAGTGACTTTCATACGCCCACCACCACTGGCAATTTTTGCACTGAAGTTATCATCATTCAATGAAACCATGAAGTCTTCAAGATCTTTTACATAGATATCACCAGAACGAGCTGGAACATCGCGTCCATCAAGTAAGGCGTGTATACGAACATGTTTAACACCTTGTTTTTTAGCTTGTGCAATCAATGCTTTTAGATGTGCAATATTTGAGTGAACATTACCATCTGATAGTAAACCAATAAAGTGCATAGTCGATTGTTGAGCATTGTCCACAAGTTCATTCCAAGTTTCTGAAGTGAAAATATCACCCGTTTCAATGGACTCATTTACCAGTTTCGCCCCCTGGCTATAAATCTGACCGCAGCCTAACGCATTGTGACCGACTTCGGAGTTGCCCATATCATCATCTGATGGCAAGCCAACAGCAGTTCCGTGGGCTTTAATTTGAATCATTGGAGATTCCTTCATAAACTTATCCAAATGTGGTTTATATGCACGATTAACCGCATTGCCATAGTCTTTGGTGGATAGTCCAATTCCGTCCATAACAACAAATACTAAAGGTCTTTTTGACATTTTAATTCCTCCTAGATATACGGCTATACTATATCATTTTTTATCTTTTTTTGCACTCAATGTCCTCTTGTTTGTAAAAAAAATAACAGCTTTCGCTGTTATTCATCATCTGATTTTTCTGGTAAAAAGAAGATTTGCTCCCCTTCTTTAGAAAGCATGTACCCAAAGCGAGCATAATTTTTCACATATTCCGGATCTTGAAGTTTCTCTGATTGAGTTGTGAGAAACGCATTTTCTTCTTCCAGTACTTTTAACTGCTGATTCACGGATTTTAGATTTTCCTGCAACTTAACAGTCTCAATGACTTCTTGAGCAACCTGATAAATCAGTAGCACTGAAACCGCAAATACAACTAAAGCGATTAAGTTAAGAAACGCATTTTTAAATCGGTAATTACGCTTATTGTCTTGTTTCATATTGTTCATCACCTTTGCTCTATGCAAGATTTATTATACTGACAATCTGAATAAAAGCAAGAGTTGTCACTTGATTTAACTTTACCAAAGCAAAAAACACCTTTATTTAGGTGTTTTCCTCGGTTATTTCTTCTTTTATATAGGTTTCCGACAAGATTTCATACATCATCGGAGCATCTTTTTTCCTCGGATGATCCATAACCTCCAAAACTTTGATGGTCAATTTGCGATGACCAAAAATGATATCGACGATGTCATTCGCCTCAACAGTGGCAGATGGTTTTGCGGCTTTTCCATTAATGTTAATACGTTGATGATCCGCAAGTTCCTTTGCTACTGCACGTCGCTTCAGGACTCTGGAAACCTTCAAGAATTTATCTATTCTCATATATTTATACTCCTTTCGTCTGGATTAACACACTCAACACATCATTTAGCCATTGCTTGTGTTTTTTAACCTTAATTGAAATTTTCTGATTGATATACTTCAACTCAATATCCTTTGAAACCCGATTAACAATCTCAAACCACTTTACACCATCAATCGATGAACTATATTCTTTTGAAAAGATGATATCGACGTAGGTATTATGTTCCTTAAACGACTCAATTCTTGGTTCATCAACCAAAATTTCAAGACGCTTCTTTTCGAACAATAATGCAACGACGGGCGGTAGCTTTCCATACAAATCTGTAATTTCATCAATCAGTTCATTTAAGCCTCGACTGGTTCTAACTTTATCTATGCGCTGATAGAGATTAATTTTCTCAAGATCTTCGGGTGCAAAAGCTTTTGGAATGAATGCATCCACTTTTAGATTAATCTTCGCCATGCTTTCTTCTTCCGGTTCAACTTCAACGCCTTGTTTAATCATGATCGCTTTTTGAAGCATTTCAATGTACATATCGATACCCACAGTATCAATGAAACCAGACTGATTACCACCAAGTAAATCCCCCGCTCCACGTATGGTTAAGTCTCTCATAGCGATTTTATATCCACTTCCAAGTTCAGTAAACTCTTTAATGGCAGATAAGCGTTTGGAAGCAATTTCTGAAAGTTGCTTTTTAGGTTCATACATAAGATAAGCGTACGCTAAACGATCCGATCGCCCTACCCGACCTTTAATCTGATATAACTGTGATAAGCCAAATGTATCCGCACGATCAATAATCATGGTATTGGCATTGGGAATATCAATTCCCGTTTCAATGATTGTTGTGCATACAAGCACGTTGGCTTCGTTTGCATTAAACTGAACCATCACATCTTCAATTTCCTCACGATTCATTTTTCCATGAGCAACCGCTATTTTTGCATAAGGGATTTCCTGTTGTAACTGATAAGCTAAAGAGAAAATCTGATCTACATGGTTGTACAAATAGAATACCTGGCCTCCACGCGCCAGTTCTCTTTCAATGATTTCTTTGATTAAAGATTTGTTTTTTTCAACAATATAGGTTTGTACAGGAAGTCGATTTGAAGGTGGTGTATTTAGTTGTGATAATGAACGAAGACCGATTAGAGACATTTGTAACGTTCGGGGAATCGGTGTTGCACTCAAAGATAGTACATCAATCGAATTACGCATTTCCTTGATTTTTTCCTTATGTTCCACCCCAAAACGCTGTTCCTCATCAATAACCAGTAAACCTAACTCTTTAAACTTAACATCCTTGGATAAGATACGATGTGTTCCAATGAGTATATCTACCTGGCCATGTTGAAGTTTGTATAGTACTTCACTGACTTTTGACGGCATGGCAAAACGATTGAGAACTTCAATATTTACTGGATAATTCTTGAATCTTTTCATAAATGTCTTATAATGCTGCGATGACAATACTGTGGTTGGACACAGAAAAGCTACCTGTTTCCCTTCACTGACAGCTTTGAACGCAGCACGAATCGCTACCTCTGTCTTTCCAAAACCAACATCACCACAAAGTAGGCGGTCCATGGGTCTTTGACTCATCATATCTTTCTTTATCTCTTCAATCGCTATTTTTTGATCATCGGTAAGTTCATAATCAAACTCTGATTCAAACTCTTGTTGAAGGGGGGTGTCAGGTCCATACTGATATCCGATCAGCTGTTGTCGTGTAGCATAAAGAGAAATAAGACGATCTGCAATATCATCGATATTTTCACTAATTCTACTTTTCGTTTTTGCCCATTCACTTGTACCAAGTTTATTTAGTTTTGGAACTACGCCCTGTGAGGAAACAAACTTACGAACCAATCGAAACTGCTCTAATGGAACAAGCAATGTATCTTCACCTCGATAGGCTACATGAAGAAAATCCTTATGAGCTCCATCGACTTCCTGCGTGACAATCCCTAAATACTTCCCTACACCATGTGATTGATGAACTACATAGTCACCTATATCCAATTGTTGATAAGAGGAAAGAACTTCAGCCTCTTTAAAGCGGTTATAGAACCTTCCCAGACGAACTGGGTTACTGAAGCACTCTTTGGAGGTATAAACCACAAATCCTTCATCAACAGCCTCAAAACCCTCATCATACCTTCCTTTAGCAATGGATAGGCCTTCGGGTATGGGCTGCTGAAGGGAAATCATTTTATATGGAACCCCTTTTGTCACACATTGCTCGATTACTTGCCTGATTTCTGCATCATCCAACATGAGCAAAACATCTTTTTGTGTAGATATAAACGCAATCTGATCAATCATCATGGGTAATGTTTGAGTAAAGATACTTGTCGGATGCCATCTTATATCAATCTTTTGATCTACATCAAATTCCTTAAACATCAGAACTTTCTTTTGCGCCAATACTTCATAAAAGTCATAATGTAACTGGTATGTTGGTAAGCTTTTCGTTTGATGATAAAGTTCCTGAATATAGTCCATGGTATCTTCTACGATATGCTGATACTGACGATGGGCTGTTTCCTGAGATGAAACAATCAACTGAAGGTTGGGGTTTAAGTTAACGATTGAAGTCCTATTCTTCGCAAACACACTGTACCGATACAAGTATGGCTCTTTAAGCCTCATTTCAATCGCTTCCAAATCCTGATCAATGATTTCTGATAGAGCTTCCGTTTCCAAAGATGAGTGAGCTTGTTGGTAATTATTCAACTTTTCGCGGATTACTTTTTCAATCTCAGTGACATCTTCATCTTCAAACAGTAAATCTGTAGCAAATAGGATGGTTATGTTGTCAGTCTTTTTTATCGTACGTTGAGAGGACAAATCAAAAAAACGACAACTCTCAATTTCATTATCGAAAAACTCGATGCGAACGGGATGTTCGTAATTAATGGAATAGACATCAATGATACCTCCACGAAGTGCAAATGTCAGAGGTTGATCGACACGACTGACCTGAGTATAACCCATTTTCTGTAATCTTGAGGCAAGTTCCTTGGGTTCATATACATCATTTGCAGAAATATTCAGTATGTTCTTCCTGAATACGTCCAATGTCGGAACTTTGCGAATCACAGCCGCTATATGAGTGATACACACGGGTGTAGACTGTTCAATTAGGTTTACAAGTGCCTCCATTTTCATGGTATGCATTTCTGGGGATTGAGCGATTGCTTCTACTCTTAATGATTCTTCCTGCGCGTATAGGAAAACCTGTTTTGGATACTCTAAAAGTGCTGCGATTTTCTCATACAACTGTTGAGCCTGGAATAAATTTGGCTTAACCACCATGATGGCTCTTGGATGTTTGCTGTAGGAAGCCGCAATTAAAAGAGCTTCTTGAGCAATACTGAGATGAGCAAATCTTTGCTGATGATTATGTAGACTATCTAATGCAGGATGATTCGATAGTTTCTTTAAAATTGATTGCATATTAACCTCGTGTATTGTATCTGTTCATCGCCTCTTTCATTCCATAAAGAACAAATGCGATAGACGCTGCTGCAGCCCGGTCAAGACTATCATTGAATGTGTCTAGATTTTCTTTTTCAATTTTACCTAAAACATAGTCAACCGTATCAATGAATGGATTTTTCCCGATTCCAACCCGTAATCGAGGTACTTGTTGGGTATGCAAATGGTCCATAATGTTTTTTAATCCTTTTTGACCTCCCGCACTCCCTGTCTCACGAAGACGTATTTTACCTATGGGTAAGTCAAGATCATCAGAAATTACCAGGATATCTTCCGGTTGAATTTTATAGAACTTTGATGCAGCGATGACAGCCTCACCAGACAGATTCATATAGGTTTGAGGTTTCATTAAAAGAACAGGAATGGAGCCGATCGTAGTTTGAGCAATAAGTGCGTTAAATTTATTCTGACTTATGGTTATCTGATATTGATCTGCTACTCTATCCACAACCATAAAACCAGTGTTATGCCGAGTTTTCTCGTATTTCTTTCCTGGATTACCTAATCCGACAATAAGTTTCATGTTCTCACCTTCTTTACTATTATACACAATTATGAGGAAAAAAAACTTTTCCATGACGGAAAAGTCTAGTCTTTATTACGGTCGTAAATGATACGAAGGCGGCGGTGATTTCCATCTCCTTCGCTCTCAGTTTTGATATTTCTCATACCCGATAACATCTGATGAACAACTTTACGCTCATCATTAGGCATTGGATCTAATACAGCAGAAACTTTTGTTCGTTGGACTGTCTTAGCAATTCGGCTAGCCATTGATTTTACCTTGTCGTAACGATCTACCTTATAGTTATTAATATCTACAAGAACTTGAAAGCGACGTTTATAGTATGAGTTCACGGCTCCACGTACTACAGTATTTAACGCTTGTAGTGTCTGACCGTTTTTACCAATCAGAATGGCATTATTTTCGGCATTAATCATAATACGGAAGGCTTCGTTTTGACGCTCAACGCTAACTTCCACGTTTTGATCCAGATTCTTGAAAAAGCGATCTAAATAATCTTTTAAGAATTGACGTACATCTTCTAGGCAATAAACTTCAGCCACTACCTGAGCGCCAAATCCCAAAAATCCGGTCTTTTCTTCTAACACATAGTAAGTTAACTCATCAACACGTACACCTTTTTCTTTAGATACTTTCTCGAGAAGTTCTTCCAAATTTTTAGCGGTATACTTTTTCATGTTTATTTAGCTCCTTGTGGGGTGTCAATATACTTCCATTGAATAAATAGTGTTTGAACAACTTGTGCAGCAGCACTTACCAACCAGTATAGTGACATGGCGGTTGGCCAGTTGATTGATACAAACATAATCATAACAAACATCCCATACATGATTCCCTTTTGGCTGTTACCTGCAGGTTTTTCTTTTCCAGGGCGTTTCTTAGCTGCTCTTTTTGCAAGAATTTGTGGCAATTGCATTGATAGAAATTGGAATACTCCCATCAGTGCAAAAATCACAATATATAACACTTGCCCTTCCATGAGTCCGGTTAATGGAGTCACTTGAAGGCTTGCGCCAAATAAAGATCCATTCAATACAGATTCAGAACGTTGTACAGCTTGCCACATCGCAAGAATGATTGGTAATTGAATGAATGATACAAGAATCGTTCCAAATGGGTTAATATTGTGCTTACCGTATAAGGCTTGCATTTCTTGTGCCATTAACATTCTTGATTGTTCGTCTTTTTTACCTTCATATTTTTTCTGGATTTTTGTAAGCTCAGGTTGGATGACTTGCATCTTTTGTGTAGCTACTGTTGATTTGATTGTGAATGTCAAAGTAATTAACTTAATAAAGATAGTTACGATGGCAATCGCAGCAGCTATTCCTAGAATGGGTGCAAGGTAATTAATCATCTTCGCAAGTGGGAATACAAATAAAGCAGAGAACCAACTTTCATTGGACCATATGTCACTTAATGTTGTTGATGCAGAGATAATCTTTTCTGGAAGCACTTTCCCACTACTGTCAACAACTCTTGTACAGCCTGACAGTAATAATAGGATTACACTCGCTCCCATGAGTGATTTACGATTCTTAAGCAATTTCATTTCAATTCTCCTTGTTAAATTGTGCGTCGTCTACTATTTTAACCTTTTTTAGCAAAGTTTCCAAATCTTTTTTGTTCTTATCGTAACTTTGCTTCAAATATCCTCCTCGCACAATGCAAATAATGTCAAAAGACTCATTAAATGTTAATAACTCTTGCATCATCATCCGACACTGCCGCTTGATTTTATTTCTATCTACAGCGTTGCCCAACTTTTTCCCGACTGAAATACCGATACGACAATGATCTTCTTTTCTTGAGTGGGTGTAAAGTACAAACGATTTGTTGGCTATAAAGTTTTTTTTGCCAATAATTGATTGAAACTCTCTTGTGTTTTTAACACGATATAGTTTCTTCATATAATTGAAAAAAAAGTCACCACAAGGTGACTTTTTACGCCGATAAGACCTTTCTGCCTTTAGCACGACGACGGGCCAACACTTTACGACCTCCGACCGTTTTCATACGGGCTCTAAAACCGTGGACCTTTTGGTGTTTTCTTTTGCTCGGTTGATAAGTTCTTTTCACAAGAGCCACCTCCACTTCTTTCTTTTTTACAATATTGAGCAATTGCTAGTAGATTATACAAAAATTATGGTTTAAAGTCAACAAAAGCCTACCTTTTATGCTCTTATATTAGAAATTTATATTCTTATACATAACTTATGCACTAAGCATCTTGATTATTCATCTAAATACACACGTATACGTGTGTATTTATCTATATAATACACCCAATGTGGGTTAATCACTGAAAATCGTGAGATTTTTAGGTTTTTCCACAAGCAAATTCTGTGGATAAACATTCTTTTTCAACTTTATTTCCACATAGGTAATCACTGTTATTTCAACATCATGTGGAAAAGTGGATAACATACTAAAAACATCATTAATTAGTTGATTTTCTGCTGTTGATAACTTGTTGATATCTTTTTAGGTAACCTTGTTTCCCAACAATTTTCCACAAAATGATTTCCAACAGTTTTTTGTCAACACTTTTTCAACAAGTTAAAAGATGTGGATAACTGTGGAAAACTATTGAAAAAGCGCTATATAATGGTGTTTTGAATGCAATTACTGTGGATAACTCTGTGGACTACAAAAATGACTGTGGAAATCTTTTGTTTTTTTAGGTAAAATGGTAACACGATTAAGGGGAATGAGTGTATATGACTATCGCAGAGATGTATCTAGATGATATCTGGAACAAGACAAAAGAAATCATGAAAAATAGTGACCTGATAGATCGAATTGTTTATGATACCTATTTTCATGAATCTTTTCTTAGAGATTTAAATGAAGAGAAGGCTTCGATTGTAGTTCCAACACAACTTCAAAAAGTAATATTAATCCAGGAATCCAGCTTTATCGCTGATTCTTTAAACGTGGTTTTAGATAAACAAGTCACTTGTGATATTTATTTGGAAAGTGAGTTCAATAAACGACATGCACCCGTACCAGTGATTGATCATCGCAAACCGATTGATTTAAGAGATGATGGTGTTTTGCCTTTTTATACATTTGATAATTTTGTTGTTGGTCCAAGCAATAAAGAATCTCATTCTGCAGCTTTGGCTTGTGCTTATAATCCTGGTAAATTCTATAATCCTCTATTCATTTTCGGTAACTCCGGACTTGGTAAAACACACTTATTGAATGCAATTGGTAATTATGTAAAGAAAATGTCCTTTGATAAGCGAGTCATGTATACTTCAGGATCCGATTTTGTTAGTAAAGTGGTTCAATCCATTAAAGATAATCGTATTGAAGATTTTAAAATGGAAATGCAAAGTGTGGATGTATTGCTTATGGATGATATCCAGTTTCTTGCCGGAAAAGAAAAATCACACGAAATATTCTTCCATATTTTCAATGAACTGGTTAACAATCGTCGCCAAATTATTCTAACTTCAGATCGTCATCCAACTGAAATCAAAGGATTGGAAGAGAGATTAATCAGTAGATTCTCATCAGGTTTGTCTGTTGGAGTTGATTCTCCAGAGTTTGAGACTTCACTGGCGATTTTAAAGAAGAAGATGGAACATCACAGTGTAGATCCTGATTTGGTCGATGATGAAGTTCTATCCTATATTGCTACAAACTTTTCAAAGGATGTCAGAAAGCTTGAAGGAGCACTAAATCGCCTTATCTTCTATTCAATTAATTTCTCGACAGATAAGCGTATTGATTTTAAAACTGCATCCGCTGCTTTTAAAGGACAAAGTGCAGCAGCAGATAAAAATGAGTTATCTGCAAATAAAATAAAAAAGGTTGTGTCTGATTACTATGGTTTAACAAAGCAACAGCTTGTTTCCAAATCAAGAACCAAAAATATTGCAAACGCTCGTCATATTGCAATGTACCTTTGCAGAAAACACCTTGATTTACCTTTTATCAAGATTGGTGAAGAGTTTGGAAAAAGAGATCATTCGACAGTTATAAGTTCGTGCGAAAAAATAGAACGACAGATAAAAAATGATGATATGATGTTAATTGCATTACGTGAGATTGAAAAGAGCTTAATTTGATTATCCACACCATTTTCCACTTTTAATTAACACAAAAAAATGGTAAAATAGTATAGTAAATAAAAGGTTTTTTGGAGTTTATCCACAATTCCACAGCCTTAATAATGATTATCTTTAAAGAGATATAAGGAGGTCACCTATGGATTTCAGAATTTCTAAAAGATCGTTCTACAATGCGCTTTCAGCAGTGGGTAGAGCAATCTCTGCAAATTCACCATTACCATCATTGTCTGGAATTAAGATTGAAGTATTAGAGAGCGAAATCATTCTAACCGGCAGCGATTCAGAGATTTCGATTCAAAAGCGTTTAGTTAAAGGTGCTGATGATTTTGTTTTGGATATCAAAGAACCTGGATCGATTGTTATTGAAGCAAAATATATTTTGGAAATTGTCAGAAAAATTGACGCCGATGAAATCCATGTAGAAATAGTGGATGGATCACTTACAAGAATTAGTGGTTATTCAGCTGAGTTTAATATTAATGGAATGAAAGCAATGGATTATCCATCGATTGACTTTTCAAAACCAACAAAACAATTTGAACTTGATGCTGATGTTTTACTGAAAATCATTAACCAAACATCCTTTGCAACAAGCGATAAAGAGACACGACCTGTATTAACTGGTGTTAATTTTAAGTGTGACGGTACTCATCTTGAATGTGTTGCAACAGACAGTTACCGTTTAGCTCGAAAAGTTGTTGAGCTAAATGAATCAACGAATTTCAATATAACTATACCTGCAAAAGCACTCAGTGAGATTGCAAAAACAATTGAACGTGATAGTAAAGTTCTAATTTGTGTTTCAGATAAGAAGGTTCAATTTTGGATCGATCACACAGTGATTCAATCCAGATTGATTGATGGATTATATCCTGAAACAAGTCGATTGATACCGACTGAATTCTTCTATGAGCTGATTGTTGATGCTAGAGATATTTTAAATGCAATTGATCGAGCTTCATTTATCAAGAGTGAAGGCATATCGATTATTCGATTAAGTGCTTCAGAAAGTGAAATTGTCATTTCATCAAAATCCCAGGAAGTCGGGTCTTCAATGGAAAAATTAACTTCCATTTCCTACAAGGGATCACCACTGGAAATATCCTTTAGTGGTAGATATGTGTTTGATGCGATACGAGCACTAAATGGCCCTATTGTTAAAATTGAGTTTTGCGGAGAAATGAAACCATTTATCATCCGAAATACAGAAGATGATTCAATTTTACAGCTGGTGTTGCCAGTTCGTACTTACTCATAAGTATCAGAATGGCCCTTCGGGGCTGTTTTTGTGATATAATTAGTTAGTTGTGGCATTGAAAGAAGGATGATTATGGTCAAAATTCATAGTGATTATATAACTTTAGGTCAGTTACTAAAAATGACAGATTGGATACAATCCGGAGCTGAGGCAAAATTTGCTGTCAAAGATTTATCCATTTTAGTCAATAATGAAATTGAGCAACGACGTGGGCGAAAGCTATATCCTGGCGATACGATTTCCATTGAAGGGAAAAAGTATGTAATCCAACATGAAGATAAATAAAATCCATTTGCTAAACTATCGAAATTATTACCATACTCAACTTGATTTTCAAAAGAATATTCAGGTATTTGTTGGTGATAATGGGCAAGGTAAAACGAATCTTCTGGAGAGTATTTATTTCTTGTCTACAAGTAGATCTTTTCGTGTCAAAAACGAACAAGACTTGATTCAAGAGAATTTTGATTTGTGTCGCATCGAAGCCTTTGTTTCTGTTGAAACCACTAAGTTAAGGCTGGCAGCGATACTTCATCAAAAAGGGAAAAGTCTATTTATAAACAAGCAACCTGTTAGAAAAACCAGTGAATTTGTCGGTAAATGTAATGCAATTTTATTTTCACCCGCAGATATGGATTTTTTTGAAGCTTCACCGAAGATAAGACGTCGGTTTATAGATATTGAATGCTCAAAAATATCGTCAATATACATGGAGCAGCTGAACCAGTATTCAAAACTTCTCAAAGAACGCAATTCGTTGTTAAAAACAGACAAGATTGACATGGATTATCTTGATGTTGTTACCGATTCGCTGATACATCTGTCCATACAGATTATTAAACAGCGACATGAGTTTGTTCAGTTTCTTCAGTCAAAAATCAGTACATATTACTCAAGTTTTGTTTCAGAAGAATCGTCTGTTACTATCCAGTATCAGTCGAGCTTAGGAGAAATTCTAGAGTTTGATGTCATAAAGAAAAGATTCGAATCATCTTTTTCAAGAGATAAGGCTTTTAAAATGACACATGTAGGTATTCATCGTGATGATTTAGTATTTTCACTGAATGGAAGATTCGTTTCTCAATTTGCTTCACAAGGACAAAAGAGAATGATTCTATTATCAGGGAAACTATCTTTGATTGATTACATCTATGATCATACAAAGACCTATCCAATTCTTCTTCTCGATGATGTATTTTCTGAGTTGGATCCAAAAAAGAAGCTAAAGTTTAGTGAAATACTCCCAAGAGGAATTCAAATTATGATTACCACCACAGATTTATCAGAGATATCTGGGTGGCCTAAAGAAGAATGTGAGATTTTCACAGTTTCATCAGGCGTAGTCAAGCCGGTGAAGGAGGTTATTTAATGACACAAAGCAAAGTAGAACATTCGTACACATCCAGTGACATTCAAGTGTTGGAGGGCTTAGAAGCTGTTCGTAAGCGCCCTGGGATGTACATTGGTACAACATCTGAACGTGGACTTCATCATTTGGTATGGGAAATCGTCGATAACGCAATAGATGAAGCCTTAGCAGGACATGCGGATGAAATAACTGTTACAATTGACCCAAACAATATCGTTTCTGTTGAAGATAATGGTCGTGGAATGCCTATTGGTATTCATGAGAAAACCGGAAAGTCTACTATCGAAACTATTTTTACCATTCTTCATGCGGGAGGTAAGTTTGGTGGTGGCGCATATAAAGTTTCCGGAGGACTTCATGGTGTTGGTGCATCAGTTGTTAATGCATTATCTGAGTTTTTGGAAGTTTATGTTTATTTTGAAGGAAAGATATATTTTCAACGTTTTCAGGATGGTGGAAAACCAGTCAATGGCGTTACTGTCATAGGAGATACAAACAAAAAGGGTAGTAAAGTCGTTTTTAAAGCAGATCCTACCATATTTAAAGAAACAACTTCCTATAATCATGACACGTTAAAAGAACGCTTACGTCAGATTGCTTTTTTAAACAAAGGTATAAAAATTGTTTTTATTGATGAGCGTATGGACTTTGAAAACCAAATCAAAGAATACTTATATCGTGGTGGTATTAAAGAATACGTTTCATTTATGAATAAAAATAAAAACCCAATTCATTCGGATGTTGTTTATTGTGAAGGTGAAGATGAAGGTATTATTGTTGAGGTTGCGATGCAATATAATGACGGATATATTCCTAATATTTACTCATTCTGTAATAACATTAACACGCATGAAGGTGGTACGCATGAAGAAGGTTTTAGGCTGGCTTTAACTCGTGTTATTAATAATTATGCCAAAGAATCAAACCTAATTAAAAAGGATGAAGAGAGTCTTCAAGGTGAAGATATTCGTGAAGGATTAACAGCTATCATCTCTGTTAAACATCCAGATCCGCAATACGAAGGACAAACCAAAACGAAACTTGGTAACGGTGAAGTGCGTAGGATTGTTTCACTGGTCTTTGGTGAACAGTTGGAACGGTTTTTGATGGAAAATCCTTCTTCTGCGAAAATAGTGGTTGAAAAGGCCATTGTTGCTTCAAAAGCACGACTTGCAGCAAAGAAAGCACGGGAACTAACAAGACGTAAAGGAGCATTGGAAGTTTCATCACTTCCAGGAAAACTAGCGGACTGTGCATCCAAAGATGCCTCAAAAAGTGAAATCTATATCGTGGAAGGTGACTCGGCAGGTGGATCTGCCAAGTTAGGTCGTGATAGAGAATTTCAGGCAATTTTACCTTTAAGAGGAAAAGTATTAAACGTAGAAAAAGCGCGTTTACATAGGATTTTTGATAATAACGAAATCCGTTCAATGATTACAGCTTTTGGTTGCGGTATTGGTGAAGAATTAGATATTGAGAAACTGAGATATCATAAAATTGTTATTATGACCGATGCCGATGTGGATGGTGCACATATTCGAACCTTGTTACTTACATTTTTCTACCGTTTCTTAAAACCAGTGATTGAAGGTGGATTTATATACATTGCTCAACCTCCATTATTTAAAGTCTCACGTGGGAATACAGTTCGGTATGCATACAGTGAGGCTGAACTTGATCAAATCAAATCTGAAATTGGTGAAAGAGTCAATGTTCAAAGATATAAAGGTCTTGGGGAGATGAACGCCGAGCAGTTATGGGATACAACCATGGACCCAAGTGTTCGTACATTAATTCAAGTGACCGTTGAAAACGCAATGGAAGCCGATTCAGTATTTGAAATGCTCATGGGAGATGAAGTTGAACCAAGAAGAAATTTTATTATGGATAACGCTTTGTTTGTTAAGAATTTAGATATTTAGGAGGTGAATGTCATGGATGAAAGAACATATGATCGTATAAAACATGTGAATATTACACATGAAATGAAAACTTCCTTTTTAGATTACTCTATGTCAGTCATTGTTGCTCGAGCTTTACCTGATGTTCGTGATGGAATGAAACCAGTACATCGTCGAATTTTGTATGCAATGAATGATTTGGGTATGCATAGTGACAAGCCATTCAAAAAATCTGCTCGTATTGTCGGGGAAGTCATTGGTAAATATCACCCACATGGTGATACAGCAGTGTATGACTCCATGGTTCGTATGGCTCAAGATTTCTCATTTAGATATATGCTTATTGATGGACATGGAAACTTCGGTTCAATCGATGGTGATGGCGCAGCTGCAATGCGATATACGGAAGCTAGAATGTCCAAAATATCTATGGAACTTATTAAAGACATAAACAAAGACACAATAGACTTTGTAGACAACTATGATGGTGAAGAAAGAGAGCCTGTTGTTTTACCGGCACACTTTCCAAATCTTCTAGTCAACGGTGGTACTGGGATTGCGGTTGGGATGGCAACAAATATCCCACCTCATAATTTAGGTGAAACAATTGATGCAACCATTGCACTAATGGAGAATCCTGATTTAACTGTTCTTGAGCTTATGGAGGATTACATTAAAGGACCTGATTTTCCTACAGGAGCTTATATTCTAGGTAGATCAGGAATAAAACAGGCTTATGAAACAGGCCGTGGTTCAGTTTATGTTAGAGCAAAAATCGATACTATTGAAATGGCAAACGGGAAGAAGCAATTAATTGTCTCTGAAATCCCTTATATGGTCAATAAAGCCTCTTTAGTTGAAAAAATTGCACAATTGGTAAGAGATAAAGCGATTGATGGAATTACTGACTTGAGAGATGAATCCAACCGAGAGGGAATTCGAGTTGTGATTGAACTTCGTCGTGATGTTCAATCAGAAGTTTTGCTCAATCAACTCTATCGTATGACTTCACTCCAGACTACGTTTGGCGTAAATATGCTTGCGTTAGTAGATAATGCCCCAAAGCAATTATCACTTATTGAAGTGTTAAATCATTACATTAATCATCAAGTTGAGGTTGTTGTTCGTAGAACAAATTATGACTTGCAAAAAGCTAAAGACCGCGCTCACATCCTTGAAGGACTGAGAATTGCCCTTGATTTCATTGATGAAATTATTGCGATTATTCGAGGAGCTAGTGATGATTCAGATGCAATGGCTCAAATGATGTCCAGATTCAATCTTTCTGAAATTCAGTCAAAAGCTATTTTAGATATGAGATTAAGAAGATTGACTGGTCTTGAAAGAGAAAAAATTGAGGATGAGTATCAGGCTATTTTAGTGACTATTGCTGATTTGGAAGATATTTTAAACAACCACTCTAGAGTCATAGCTATCATTAAAGATGAACTGCTTGAAATAAAGCGAAGATTTAACGATAAGCGTAGATCTGAAATTATTGAAGCAGACATTGATATGCAGGATGAGGATTTGATTCCTGTTGAAGATGTTGCAATTGCTTTAACTATGAATGGATATATAAAGAGAACAACCATAGATACTTTTCATACACAAAATCGTGGTGGTAAGGGTGTCAAGGGTATGGGAACAAATGAAGATGATGTGGTTAATCAGTTCTTGACCATGTCCACACATGATTATTTGCTGTTATTTACAAATTTAGGTAAGGTATATCGCATAAAAGGATATCGTGTACCTCAAGCTAGCCGTACAGCGAAGGGAATACCTGTAGTTAACTTACTGAATCTTGATAAAAATGAAACTGTCAAAGCAATGGCGGCAGTTTGTCCTGAGTCGGAAAGCCAATATTTCTTCTTTGTAACAAAGCTAGGCTTGGTGAAGCGAGTTCATATAAGTGAATTTGAGTCCATTAGGCAAACGGGGAAAATTGCTATCACTTTGCGTGAACAAGACGAGTTGATTTCTGTGAAGCAAACAACAGGTGCTGATGAAATTATAATTGGTGGGGCCAACGGTAAGGCGGTTCGCTTCAATGAAAACGATGTAAGACCTATGGGACGTAATGCTTCGGGAGTTATCGGATTTAATGTTGATAATAGCGAAGTTGTTGGTATGGCAACTGATAAAGAAGGTAAATATATTCTGGCTGTCACTGAAAATGGGTATGGAAAGAAATCGCCATTAGCTGATTATCGTTTAACCAATCGAGGAGCCAAAGGTGTTAAAACCATTCAAATTACTGAAAAGAATGGTTCCTTAGTTGCGTTACAGGCTGTTAATGGAGATGAAGAATTACTTATCGTAACAACAGAAGGTATTATTATTCGTATTTCACTAGATAATGTAGGAACTTATGGAAGAAACACTCAAGGGGTCAAATTAATTTCGATCGCTGATGAACATTTTGTTTCATCTGTGGCTGTACTGCAGAACCCTGAAGAGTTAGAAGACTAAAAGAAGGGGCTGTAACGAATAAATAGCCCCAAAAAAGCAAAAGCTGAGAAATCTCATAAAGAGATAGCTCAGCTTTTTGCTATAATTTAGATATGCAAAAACCCAAA
>ERZ869909.1663-NODE-1663-length-17302-cov-4.428331_pt1 | contig 17302 bp, 9 predicted proteins | sample MGYA00520892_ERZ869909 | MGnify/ENA primary metagenome ERZ869909 (study PRJEB32215, sample SAMEA104723947) | bioreactor metagenome | biome: bioreactor; feature: anaerobic bioreactor; material: water | place: China | collected 2015-03-12 ...
ATCCGTCGGAGATTCCCGCGGTCGTGAAGCCGGGCGAGGGGGATCTCGACCGGGACAAGGGCGTGGTGCGGCTGCGCCGGGCCTCGGCGCTTTGGGCGCTGGATCACTCGAATCCGCGGATCGAAAACGCGTACAAGCAGATCTTCGCGGCATCGCCCGTCCCGGCGGGGACCGAGTTGAGATATCTGGGGCCGGTGAACGACAACGCCGGGAACCTCGCGGGCTTCCGTGTGCAGCCGCCTTCGGGCGCGCTGGGCTTCGTGCTGCCGAGCGATGTGCGCGCAGCGACCGCCGAGGAAGTCGCGCGGATGATGCCGCGCCCCGCACCCCAAGAGACGGAAACCACGGAAGAGGATGCAACGCCCGCGCCGGAAGACGCCACGCCTCGTCCCGGACCGTCGCCGGAGCGCGAGACGCGCACGCCCGCCCAGGCGGAGCCCGCGGACGATGAGCAGGACACGGACGGCGCGGAGGAAGCCGAGAATTCGGAGGAAGAGACCCCGGAGAACCGTGCGATCAATCGTCTCGCGGAGTTGGATGAGGCGTACCGGCGCGTGCTCCAGCAGCCGCTTCTGGAGGCGGAATTCACCGATCTGATCGGGGAGTTCGAGGCCCTCAAGGCAAGCGTCTCGGGCGAGGGTCCGCTCGCGGAGACGATCGCGGCATCGGCGGACATCCGCATCGAGTTGCTTCAGATCCGGGCGGAGTTGCAACAGGCACAGCGTGATATGCAGATGATCGAAACCGATCAGGTGCGGGCCTCGCAAGACCTGGAGCGCTTCGTTCGTCAGGCACAGCGCTCGCGCGAGTACACGGCGATCGGGCGTCTGCTGCCGAGCACGATCTACAGCGGCGCTGAGCTGCCGCGGATGTATCGCCTTGTGTCCGTCGAGGGCAACTCGATCCGGACGGTGGCGTATGTGCTGCCCGTCGAGGGATTGGAACTCGAGGGCATGGTCGGCTCGATCGTCGGCGTGCGTGGCGACAGCGAGGTCGGACGCAGCGAGCGCGTGAAGATCATCCGCCCGGTGACGGCAGATGTGCTGCGGGCGAACTGACTGTTTCGGGAATGACGATTACTCGGTGCAGCCGAAGTCCGAGGCAAGGATGATGAAGTCGTCAAGATTGACAGCGCCATCTCCATTGAGGTCGCCCTGTGCGCGGCTTGCGCCGGATGTCACACCGAAGTTCGCGGCAAGGATGATGAAATCATTGAGGTTCGTCACACCGTCTCCGTTGATGTCGCCGGGGCACGCCGGTGGGGGCGAAATGAGATCATCGAGCCACGCGACGGCGGTCTGGAGCTGGGAGCCGTCGGTCTCGAAGTCGAAGACGATGTAGATCGGCTCGGCGTGCGCGATGGCGGGGTTGTCGGTGCGGAGGGTGAGCGTCAGGAGATAGAGGCCGGGCTGGGGGTCGGCGTTGCCAGGGGCCGGGAGCAGGAAGAAGTCGGCGTGGTCGTGCAACGAGCCGGAACCGCTCGAGATGCCGAGCCAGAAGCCCGCGGCGAAGGTTGCCGGGAATGTCGGTGTGGAAATCGAAGTGCCGAAGCGTGTGATGCTGAGTGATTCGGGGGCAGGGTCGTCGAAGTGGCCATCGGCGGCGTTCCAGATGCGGAGCGTGTCGGTGATGTCGTAGCCGATCAGCGTGGATGGCGGCAGGTCGCCGACCCTTGCGAAGAAGCCCGGCGCATCGGTGAAGGTGGGGACACCGAGCTTTCCCATCGGCTCGGTGAAGATGCGGATCGGGAACTCGACGGGCTGGCCGGGGAGGTGGAAGGCGACGCGTCCGGTGGTGAGTGCGTTGGTCTGGGCATCGACGGTCAGGAAGACATCGAAGTGATCATCGGTGGCGAGCGCTGCGGAAGATGCGATGAGGAGGACGCACAGGGCGAGGGATGATGAGCGAGCGGTCATGGACTTGCTCCGGGGGTCCGAGGGTGCGGGAGTTCCGGGGGGGATTCCGGGGGGGGGGGGAATCGGGGGTGTCGCGGCGAAGCCACCCGCCCGGCGGGGGGAAGTGGTGATTCGATCAGCGACGCCGACGCATGGCGAAGGGGATCGCGGCGGCGAAGAGCGCAGCAGCGCCGGGCGACGGCACGAGGACATTCTGTGCGTAGGCGATGGCCGCATCGAACTGCGCTTCATTGGCCTCGTTGCCGAAGACAAGGAAGAGCGGCCTGGAGTCGTTGATGCCCGCGAGGTCGGTCCAGACCGAGATGGTCAGCAGGTAGATGCCCTCAGCGCTCGCATCGGAGAGGACATAGTCGGGGTGTGCATCGAAGAAGAGTGAGCCGGAGACGACACCGAAGATGGGTCCGTCGACGATGCTGACGAGGTCGTTGGGCGTGGTGCGGATCTCGGTGCCGCCGGAGGTTTCGAGATCCATGGTGACGGCAGCGAGGGTGTCGAAGTTACCCAGCGCCTCGTCCCAGAGGCGCAGGCCGCCGAGGATGCGGTAGCCGATGCCCGCGCCGGCGGGGAGGTTGCCGACGACGGCATCGGTGTAGAAGCCGGGCTCTTCGGTTTCGCCTGCGGGGAATGGGAACTCGCCGAGCTCGGCGCTGAAGACGCGCGAGCGGCCGAGGACTTCGGCATCGTCCTTGTCGTAGGCGTAGGTCACGATGCGCCCGTTCTCGATGCGCGGAAGCACATCAATGTCCGCAAGCGCGATGCTCGGCAGAACCAAGAGCCCGGAGAGGGCGGCGAGGGTGGTGATTCGATTCATTGCAGTCTCACTTTCACTGTCTGTCTCAATGGCTTCCGGAACCCCGGTCATGGAGTCGAGGGGTACTCCCCCACTCATTCCTGCAGGAGTGGGTTGAACTGGTTTTCGTTGATCGATCGGTACACCTCGGCGAAGGTGCGCACGCTCACGCTGCCGCCGAGGTAGGCGTACGGGGCGCGCGCTTCGGGCGAGGCGCGGAGCACACGGTCGTTGTCGGCGAGGGTGCGCGGGCCGCCGTTGGCATCGATCTGCATCTGCTCGGCAGCGCGCCGCGCGGGCAGATCGGGGATCGGAACGGGGTTGCCCCACGAGGCGGCGTGGACATGGTCCGAACCTGCGTACTCGCCGCGCTCGGCCATGCGCACCCATTGGATGAGCGTGGCGGGCTGGTGGATCTTGTAGATGTTGTCGCGCCCGATGCGCTGGCCGGTGAGGGGGTGCGCTGGGGCATCGGGCGTGAGGTGCTCGTTGAGGCCGTAGGAAGTGCGCCGGAAGCGGAGTCCCTGCGATCGCGGCACGGGCTCACCTTGGCCGCCATCCTCAGCGCTCCAGTGCGGCGAACGGTCGGCGGGGGAACGAGTGACCCCCTCGATGGGGCTCAGGTATTCGCGGAGGTCTTCGAGCCAGGCGAGTGATTCGTCGAGTTCGACGGGGCCGTGCGCGAGGCCGTAGGTGACGAGTCGGCCGTTGTGGTCCTCGCTGTAGGCGGCCTGCGCGAGGACGAGCTGGCGGAGGTTGCTCATGCAGGCGGCGGTCTGCGCGGCGGAGCGCGCCGAGCCCAGAGCCGGGAGCAGCACACCGACGAGCAGCGCGACGATGGCGATGACCACGAGCAACTCGACGAGCGTGAAGCCGCGCCGGGTGCCGGCCGGGGGCGGCTCGGATCGGCATGCATCGCACAGGCCGAAGAGGGTGATGTGGTGGGCGTGGAGGGCGAAGCCCTCGGGGAGCATGGCGCGCATCCCGCCGGGACAGCCGTGGATGTCGAAGACGCGCGAGCACTCCTCACACTTGAAGTGGTGATGGTGCTTCTCGGCGCAGCAGCGGTGCTCGTAGCGGTCGGGCTCGCCGGGGAGCGACACGGGCACGGCGACATCGGCCTCCGTCAGCTTCCGCACCGCGCGATAGACCGTGGCGATGCCGAGCGAGGGGATGGTCGCGCGGGCCTCGGCGTGGATCTCCTCGATGGAGAGGGGGCGCCCGGCTCCTTCGAGCGCATCGGAGATGGCCTGCTGCTGGCGGGTGAGTCGGGACATGGGAGAAGAATGATAATTGATTCTCAATTCTCGGCAAGAGCGGGGAAACCCGCCCCACGGCCAATCTGCAGGGGGTGTGGGCTGGGGGTGGATGAACCGGGGATGGTCAGAGGAGCGAGTGCGGCTCAGGGGAGGGAGGGCGTTGAGAGCACGAGGTCGGTCATCGGGCGGCCATCGGTGGTTTCGATGTGCATGCCGAAGGACCAGCCCTGGAGGGCGTTGCCGACCTTGAGCAGGAGGGTGTTGACGCCCTTGCGGAGACGGATGGGCTGTCGCTCCTCGCGGGGGCGGTAGCCGCGCTGGATGTGGTGCTTGAAGAGGCGCTGCGCGTTGAGGTCGATGGTGATGGAGTCGTCGCTGCCGAAGACGAGGACGGCGTCGCGGTCGTCGGGCGATTCGATGATGCACGCGGCGTAGCAGAAGGCGTTCTCGATCGGCTCATCGCTCGGCGCATCAAAGACCTTCTGAAGATCGACCATGAACTCCTGCTGCGGATTGAGCGTGGCGGGGCGACGCCAGAGTTTCCACTTGTGCGCGAGCTTGGGGAGTTTCGGGTGCTCCGGGGTGAAGGCGGACTCCGGGCCGAGGTCGGTTTCGAGTTGGGCTGCATCGAAGGGGGCCTCGAACGGGCCGCAGATCGCCCAGGCGTTGATGGATGGGCAGAAGGTTCTGCTGGTCGAGAGGGGAAAGCGGATGCTGCCCGATTCGATCTCGATGCTGAGTGCGATCTCGCCGGTGGCGAGGGCGGGGCCGGTCGGGGTGATGGGCGCACTGATCTCCTGCTGCGCGCCGATCGAGCGTGGCGTGGCGGTCTCGGTGGTGAGGTCGCCGAGCTTCCATGCTCCGGAGGCGTGGAGCGAGATGGATGCAGTGACGCTGTGCGGCGCGCTGAAGCGCGGCGCGAAGTCCACCTCGGCGACGGCGCGGAGCGCACCGGCATCGTCGGCGACGACATCGAGATGGACGATGAGTCCGAGCAGCCTGGCGAGGGCGCGGTCGCGGTGCTCGGAAGCCGAGGCGTTCACACCCTCGACGAGGGACCACCAGCCGCTTTGCAGGCGTTGCGCCCACTGCGATGCCTGCTCGGGATTGCGGGCGGCTTCGTGGCGGATGGCGAGGGCCTGTGTGATGCCATCGGGCGTGTCGATGTCCAGTTGGGCTGCGATGGAGTCGAGCAGGGCGAGCTGGCCGCGCAGACCGGCGCGGAGCGGCGCATCGGCCTCCGGTGCCAGGGCGCGGCGGATCGTGCATTCGGTCTGCTCGCGGACGGACTTGCGCACCGAGCGGATGCAGATGCTCATCTCGCGCTCGTCGTACCACCAACCGGCCTGACCAGTGACAGCGGGACCGGCGAGGCGCTCGACGGCTTCGCCATCGATGCGGACTTCACTGGGCGGCCACGCATCGCGGAGGCGCACCTCGATGGAGCGTTCACTGACCATGCCATCGAAGGAGCCCTCGGCGGGATGCACGGTGATGTGCGTCTCGGCGCCGGTGCTTGTGTGCTCGATGGCGGTCCAGGCGCAGGCGCCGGAGCGGTAGCCGTCGGTGAGGCCGTCGTCCTCGTAGAGGCGGGTGCTGCCGGAGGCGCCGGGGAAGACATGGAGCGTCAGCGGATCGAGCGGTTTCTCTCCGGTGCGCATCATGTCGGGGGCGTGCGGGATGATGGATCCGGCGCGAGCGAAGACGGGCACCTCGTCGATGGCGTAGAGCAGGCGTTCGCGGGTGCCGCCGGTGTGGCGGCGGCCGGTGAACCAGTCGATCCAGTCGTCGCCGGGCGGGAACCAGACATCGGTGCAGGCGAGACCGGAGGACTCGTTGGACGGCTCGACGATGGGCGCGACGAGCAGGTCTTCGCCGAAGAGGTACTGATTCTGGAATGTGTAGGCGTTGTCTTCTTCGGGCCAGCCGTAGTAGAGCGGGCGGCAGAGCGGGATGGCCTCGTCGTAGGTGCGACGGCAGGCGGTGTAGAGGTAGGGCAGCATGCGGTAGCGCCAGTGGAAGGCGTCCTTCATGGCGCGATAGGCATCGTCGCGGAACTTCCAGATGCGCCGTTCCGCGGCGGGGTTCCTGCCGCAGTGCGTCCGCAGGACCGGGCTGAAGATGCCGAACTGCACCCAGCGTGCGTACAGCTCATCCTCGACGGGGCCGGGCTGGTGGCCGCCGATGTCGTGCGACCAGTAGGCGTATCCGACATTGGCGGCGGTGGCGGTGAAGTAGGGCTGGAAGGCGAGGGAGGGCCAGTCGTTGTAGGTGTCGCCGGAGAAGCCGATGGGGTAGCGGTGGTTCCCGAGTCCGCCCCAGCGGCTGAAGATGATGGGCCGGTTCTCGATGCGCGCCGGGTTGGTCTGCATGTCCTCCCAGTGGAGGTGGTTGAGCCACCAGAGCGGATCGAGACCCGCGACTTTGGTTTCGGTGCCCTGCTGCCAGTCCATCCACCAGAAGTCGACGCCCATCGTTTCGAGGGGTCGGTGGAGGATGTCGAAGTAGGCGCGCATGTAGGTCTTGCTGGTGCAGTCGAAGTGGATGCGGTAGTCGGAGCGTTTGGCCTTGACGGCGCTGGCCATGGCGCGGAACTGGGATTCGTGCTTGCCGACGCCGTCGGCGGGGTGGAGGTTGAGGGTGGTGCGCAGTCCCTTGTCGCGGCACCACGAGAGGAATTTCTCGGGATCGGGGAAGTACCGCGGATCCCATGTGTAGCCGGTCCAGCCGGTGAGGTGCCAGTCCATGTCGAGGACGAGGATGTCGAGCGGGATGCCGTGCTCATCGAACTCGGCGACGAGGGCCTTGAACTCCTCATCCGTGTAGGGCCAGTAGCGGCTCCACCACGAACCGAAGATGTACGCGGGCGGGAGTGGGATGCTGCCGCTGATGCGCATGTAGTCACGGAGGAGTCGGGTGTAGTCACGCCCGTAGGCGAAGAAGTACCAGTCGAGGTTGGCCTTGGGGTCGGGGCGGGCGGTCATCCAGTCCCAGTCGGAGCCGTCGAAGAGGGGTGTGGCGGAGTCGTCGACGAGAGTCCAGCCGTCGCGGGAGAGCAGGCCGGGTTCGAGCGGGCAGGATCCGGAGACGCCGTCGAGGGTTCGGGTGGTGCCGCGGAGGTTGCCGGGGTTGTCCATGCCGGGATGCCAGACGACATCCCGATCGTTGAGGCGGAAGCGGATGGAGAGGTTGTCGGGGGAGAAGGCGCCGGAGGGTCCGCTGCCGATGCGCCAGCGGAGGGTGAGTTCGGCGGTCTCGATGGTGAGCTGGCCCTTGTCCTGCGCGTGGGTGAATTCGGGGAGATCGAGGTCGCGCCGGATGAAGGCCTGGGAGGCGCGGTCCTCGAAGGCGGCGGCCTCCCCCCCGCTTCCGGGGGCGTACTCCATGCGGATGAGGGTGGGGGTGAGGATGGTGAAGCGGGCATCCCCGGCGATGACGGTGGCCTCGGGACGGGCCTTGGGGGCGTGGGCGGAGGGGCGGGGATTGAGACTCGGGATTCGGGATGGCGGAGCGTGCCGGGTGTTCGATGGTGACATGGCGTGCGGATCGCGGGATATGGGTGGAGGATTCTGCGACATCAACAGGGGAGGACGATAGCACCGCCCCCCGAGAAGCATGATGTGTGCTTGTGCAACGGGGTTCCCGGGAGCACTCAGGAGCCGCAACCGAAGTCCGCGGCGAGGATGATGAAATCGTTGATATCAACTACGCCGTCGGCGTTGAGGTCGCCTTGCGCACGGGTGGCTCCTGATGTCGCGCCGAAGTTCGAGGCCAGCACGATGAAATCGTTGATATCGACCACACCTTCTCCGGTGATATCTGCGGGGCATGATCGCATGACGCGGAGAATGACATTGTCGGAACCGTCGAGATTCGTGCCCGCGATGTAGATCGTGCCGTCCTCGCCTTCGCCGAAGGTCAGCAGGAGTCGCGGCAGCGGAGCACCTGATGGATCAATGGAGACGCGGTCGAGGGCGCCGGTGGCGGCGTTCATGCGGAAGAGCCGACATTGCCGGTTGTTTCCGCCGAACGGGCCCTGATAGTCGCCGAGCAGCATCTGGCCTTGCAGTCCCGAGATACCGCCACCCCGGTAGAAGTACCCGGCGACGATGCTGCGCCCATCACCATGGTCGTACTGTGCGAACGGGTCGATGAGGTCCGGGTCCGGTGCGGGATCGAGCGAGACAGACTGATCGGCGATGTTGTAGAGGAATGTGCCTTCCTTGATGTTCCAACCGAAATTCCAGCCGTTCGGGGGCGGGGCATCGAGATCGATGCGGTTGATCTCCTCGATGTTGAGTTGGCCGACATCACCGAAGTACACATCGCCAGTGTTGGGATGGACGATGAGCCGATAGGGACTGCGAGCGCCCCACGCGTAGATCTCATCGATCCCGGCGGGATTGCCGACGAAGAAGTTGTCGGGGGGGATGGAGTATTGACCATTCGCGCTGAGTGCGCCATTCAACGCGAGCGGATCAATGCGGAGTATGGTGGCGTAGATATCCGTTGTGATCTGACCGCTGTCGGAGTAGTTCGAGCTTCCCGGCGAGTTGTTTCCACCGTCACCGCTGGCGATCCAGAGGAGCCCGTCGGGCGTGAACGCAAGGTGGGCGACATTGTGCTGGGGACGGGGCTGTGTGATGCGAAGAACCTCGCGTTTCGCGGAGAAGTTGACTGCGTTGGGATCGTTGGCGTCGACCTGCCACTCGTAAATGACATCGTGATGTTCCGTGCCGGTGCCGAAGTCGGGTGTACCTCCGGCGTTGCGCTCGGTCGTGATGGTGTAAAAGCGTCGGTGTCCTGGGCTCGTCGGATCTGCGAAGCCGGGATGAAAGGCCATGGCAATCATGCCGTAATTGGCGGGGTTGATCTTGGTATCGGGAACTGTGGTGTCGAGGAAGTGCGCCGTGGTGTTGTCGGGATGGATGACTATGACTTCGCCACCGAGCCCGACGACGAAGAGACGCCCCGAGCCATCACGGGGCGACACGACCTCCGTCGGGATCATCGGGTAGGACAGGCCCGAGACGACCGTTTCGAGGCGGAGGGTCAGATCTCCCACCGGAATGGGTGGGAGGGGGTCGGCGAGCGGTTGGGCCCCGGCGGGGACCGCGACGAGTACCGAGAGACACACTGCGGGGGCAAAGAGATCTGCAACTCGCATCGGCTTTTGTCCTGGTGGTCAGGGGAAAATCAGGGGCTCACCGTTCACTATGGCCGCCATGCGGGACCACGCAAGCCGGACGGGCCGGAAGGGGGGCAAGTCTCATTGTTCCTACGCTCGGATCGGCCTCAGGCCCGGAATATCTGCTCCTGAACGGGGGTTGAGGGCTCTGCCGCCCTTGCCGGGGTGGGATGCAGGGCTTATGCTCTCGATCCACGCCCGGCAAGCCGGGCAGGGTGCGGGCGTAGCTCAATTGGATAGAGCACCTGACTACGGATCAGGAGGTTAGGGGTTCGACTCCCTTCGCCCGTGCTTGTGCAAGTCCCGTCTACGGCGGGACTTGCGTCGTTTTGGGGGCTTTTTCGCGCCTCGGCCGCTTGACTTTGTATCCGTTCGTGTATCCGATTCAGTCTCCTCTGCCGGCGGAAGCGAGACAGACCCCGAGCTGTATCCGCTGCCAAAACGGATACAACCGACATGCCCAAGAAGACCACTCGCCGAGCACCTGATCAGACTCAGGAGGGCCGAAGCGCACCCCCGCCGGACGCTCCCTCGGTGCCCGCCGCCGCCTCTCCCGACAAGCCCGACGCCGCTCCAGCAACCGCCCCGTCGGCACCCCGCCGACGCCGGCAGCAGCCCAAGCTTCGGTGGTACGACGCTCGGAAGTGCTGGCGGTACCGCGTCACCGCCGGCGGCAAAGAACATGTCTTCTATGTCGGCAAGCACGCGACCGGCCCGGACGATGAGCTCGCCAAGGCCGACGCGATCCGCGAGGCGGCAACATGCCTGGAGCGGGCCGAGTACGAGTCGCGGTTTCGCCACACCGTGAAGCTGAGCGCCCGCGGACTCCGGCTGATCGCCGAGCAGGTCGAAGAGCTGCACGCATTCTTCCAGCAGCCGTATAAGACCGTCATCGACCGGATCTATATCCACGAGGATGTGCCACCTCTCCTCCGCGACGCGGTCGAGGGCGAGCTCCGCAAGGGCGAAGTCCTGGCACTCCGGGAGCGGATCGGGTGCTTCGGCGTGGATGTCGTAGTCGTCGTGTGAAGCGGCGTAGTCGCCTCGTCCGACGAAGGATGCGAGGCGATTTTCGGTACCGATCCAAGCTCGTACAACGGTGGCGCCATTGTCGTTGAATGGAAGTTTCACGATGAGGTGCATCTCTTTGCCGGGCTCGACCTCGCCGTGGGCCTGCCAGCACTCGACCTCGTAGTCGCCGATGGTTGTGGTGCCGAGTGAGACTTCTTCGCCGTGGTCGTGATCGCAGTCATCGTCATGATCATGGTCGGTGTGCGCCGTGGAGCGAGTCTGCTGGGGAGCGGGTGTGTCGTCCTGCTTCTTGCATCCGAGCATGGCGGTGGCAAGCACACAGGCGAGGGTGGAGAGTGCGAGCATGCGGATGAGGGTTTGCATCGGAGGATCTCCTACAAGATGGGGCGTGGGCCCGTTGGTGTATGCGCTGTCGATGCAGCGCGGTGATGGCCGGTGCGAGCGGGCTTGTGCCCGAAGACGAGCGCGTATCCGGCGGGAACAACAATAAGATTGAGGAATGTCGATGTGAGCAGGCCGCCGAGGGTGACGATGGCGAGCGGTGCGAGGAGTTCGCTGCCGGGTTTTCCGGCGGCGAGTGCCAGCGGCAGCAGTCCGAGGGCTGCGGAGACGGCCGTCATCAGGATCGGCACGAGCCGCTCCATCGAGCCCTTGACGATGGCCTCACCCAGCGGCACACCCTCGGTGAGCAGCAGGTGGTTGTAGTGGTTGATGAGCAGGATGCCGTTGCGGACAGCGATTCCGAAGAGCGTGATGAAACCGACCATGCTGGCGATGGAGATGACGGGCGATTCGTAGGCCCCGCTGCGTGTGATGAGAGCCACGGTATTGCGGATGAAGCCGCCGCCCTCAGTGAGATAGATCGCGACGATGCCCCCGATGAGCGCGATGCGCGTGGAGAGCATGGCCCAACCGTTTTGGCCACGCACACCGCCGAGATGGTCATCAAGAGAGCCAATGAGTTCGAAGTGCAGAATGGCAAGCCGATGATCGAGATCATCACGATTGTGGGCCGGAGCCGCAGGGAACAGTGTTAGCAAAGCACATTCACATTTCCCACAACAGCCGTGGAAGTTCCCTTGTGAGTGGCCGAGGCGGGGCGTGGGAGGTTGAAATGCACCCCTGCCCTCCAGGTCGGCGCAAGGCATCGAGCAGAAACCGCATCTGGACCGCGGTATCCGTGTTTGCAAAGCCCGATAGAACCGAGGATTATGGTTGTGCGAATCACGCCCGCAATAAACGGAGACACAGGGCGGTTCATACCGAAACGGCTGATTGGCACACCCGGAACATCGCGCAGAGAGCCCGTATGCAGACGACAGGAAAGTCGAGTTCATCCGTGATTGGTTCGTCGGTGCATCGATCTCCAGTGCACGATCGTCGTGCGCGCGCGAGGTCCGGATGGCACATCCATCGTGCTGTCAAGATCGGATTCTGGCTCGCCATTGTGCTCGGCGCTCTGCTCGTGGTGGGGCTCGGTGTGTCCAGTCGATTTCTTGGGGAGAACACATCTGGCGGGCAACGCGCAGCGGCGGTAGTGCCGGTTGAGACTGTTGAGATCGAGCGCGGAGACATTCGCGATATCCGCACGCTCTCCGGCACGCTCATTGCCCGATCGCGTGCGATGGTCGCGACGCGGATCGCTGGAAGAGTTGAGGAACTTCACTTCAATATCGGCGATGTTGTCGAGAGCAATGAGATCATCGCGATCCTCGACGGGGAGGAGTATCAGCAGGCAGTGAACGAAGCGGAGGCGGAGTTGCGCTTGGCCGAAGCTACGCTGGCAGAAACCGAAAGCATGCTGGAGATTGCAGCGCGCAACTTTCATCGTGTGGATCGGCTCTTCGGTGAAAACATCGCTTCGGAATCAGAGCGAGACATTGCGAAATCGGAGTTCGAGGCAACGGAGGCAAGAGTCCGAGTCAGTCATTCACAGGTGGCTCGTGCGGAGGCGCAGTTGCGGGCTGCGGAGGTTCGGTTCTCCTACGCGACGATCCGTGCAATCTGGCCGGGAGGCAACGGGCCTCGCATCATCGGAGAACGATTTGTCGACGAGGGCTCCACGGTGGGCTTGAATGATCCGATCGTCTCATTGCTGGACATCGATACGCTCGTCGCGGTGGTTTATGTTTCCGAGCGTGACTATGCGAAATTGCGACTGTGGCAGCCGTGCCGAGTCATGAGTGAATCACACGGGGGCGAGGCGTTTACTGGAGAAATTGTTCGGATGGCTCCCGAGTTCCGCGAGGCATCCCGCCAAGCACGCGTAGAAGTGGAGATCAATAACCCGGATCATATCCTGAAGCCCGGCATGTTCGTGCGGGTACAAGTCGAACTTGCACGCTCCGAAGATGCCATTGTTGTTCCTCGCGAAGCCATCATCAGTCGGCGGGGGGTTGAAGGCGTTTTTCTTTTGGATGATGAGGGAATGACTGTTCGATTCGTTCCGGTGGCCATCGGCATACGAGCGGGCGAAGTTGTTGAGTTGCTTGATCCCGTGCAGGAATTGTTCTCCGGCCGTGTAGTGACCCTCGGGCAACATCTGCTGGACGATGGCTCACGAATTCGGAATACCGGAGAGCATCGGTGAGTCTGCCGGGCATGAGCGTCCGCCGACCAGTGGCGACCAGCATGATGATGCTCATCGTGCTTGTCTTGGGCATGTTTGCGCTGTTGCGGCTTCCCATCGATCTCATGCCGGAGATTACCTACCCTACGCTCACGATTTCGACAAGCTACGGCAATGCCAGTCCGGAGGAAATGGAGGAACTCGTCACGCGTCTGATCGAGGAATCCGTCTCAGCGGTTCCCGGCGTGCAGGAGTTGACTTCGATCTCCGCGGAAGGAGTCAGCAATGTGCGTGTCAGTTTTCAATGGGGAACCAACCTCGATTCAGCCGCCAACGACCTCCGCGAACGCATCGATAGCGTGTTGTCCGATCTACCTGACGAGGCTGATCGTCCCCAACTCCGACGCTTTGATCCATCCGCGTTTCCGATCCTGATCATCGGGGTATCGAGTCACCTGGACCCGATCGAGCTACGGACATTGATCGATGAGCACATACGGCATCGACTCGAGCGCATTCCTGGTGTCGCTGCCGTGGATCGTTGGGGAGGTCTGCGCAGAGAGATTCACATCAATCTGGATGCTGATCGGCTGCAGGCCTTGCAGATACCGATTGATACCGTGCTCCAGGCAATACGCGATGCAAATGTGAATGTGCCCGCCGGATCTATTGAACAGGGGTTTTATGATGTCACCATCCGGACGCCCGGCGAGTTCGTCGATCTCGACGAAATCCGGGACACCGTCATCGTATCTCGCGAGGGAGCAGCAATACGCCTGCGTGACATAGCCGCCATCGATGACACGCACCAGCGCATCACGCGTATCGTGCGCATCAACGGTGAACCGGGCGTTCGCCTTGCCATCCGCAAGCAGTCAGGGAAGAACACTGTTGAAGTCGCGCGACTGGCCAAGGCCGAGATCGACCGACTGAACGATGAGTACCCGCAGTTGAATCTAGTTTCAATCATCGATCAGTCTGACTACATCGAAAGATCCATCGCGAATGTCGGGCGCACCGTTCTATACGGCGGGCTGCTTGCGGTCCTTGTTCTTCTCTTCTTCCTGCGAAACTTGCGCAGCACGCTCATCATCTCCGCAGCGATACCGATCTCGATCATCGGAACATTCGCGCTGGTTTTCTTTAGCGGGTTCACAATCAATCTCATGACACTCGGAGGCCTGGCACTGGGCGTAGGGATGATGGTCGATAATGCCATCGTTGTATTGGAGAATATTTTTCGCAACCGGGAACAGGATGGGCTGGACAGTGTTGAGGCGGCCGTCAAGGGGACAGATCAGGTCGCCGCAGCCGTTACCGCCAGCACGATCACCACGCTCGTAATCTTTATGCCGCTTGTTTTCGTGGAAGGGATCAGCGGGGTTCTGTTCTTGCCGCTCGCTGCGGTGGTTGCCTTTTCGCTGCTCTGCTCCCTCTTCGTTGCGTTGACACTAGTTCCGGTGATGTCTTCTCGGATGCTTCATCGCTCCGAAGTTCGAGGGCGATCCGAGCCCACCGGTGGAGCGGGCTCCTCGGGAACATTCGCTCGGATATACGCCGAGATCGAGGCTGCCTACCAAGACATCCTAGAGATCGCCATTCGGAACCGTTTGGTGACTGTATTTTTATTGATCTTGGTTTCTGCATCAGCTCTTCTCCTGCTTCCGAGGATCGGTACGGAGTTTCTGCCCTCGGCGGATGAGTCAGAGGTGCGCATCAATCTGGAAATGGATGTTGGAACAAATATCCATGTCATTGAGGATCGTATGCGCATCGTGGAAGCGATCGTTGCTCGCGAGGTGCCCGAGGTGCGATCAACGGTTCTGAGCATCGGCACATCCTCTTATCGCCCGGAGGCCGGTGCCACGGGAGAAATGAATCTCTCGCTTGTTGCGGTACGCGATCGAGCGCGATCGAGTGCCGAGATCGCCGATGCACTGCGAGACGAACTGAGCACTGTGCCCGGCGCCACCGTTCGCGCCAGAGAGGGACAGGGGCTGTTTCTGCTGAGAGTCGGTTCCGGCGGCGGCGAATCGCTCACCATCGAGATCCGCGGGTTCGACTTTGAGGTACTCGATCAACTTGCCGCGCTGGTGCGCGATGCGATTGAAGATGTTCCCGGTGTGACGGATGTCCGGCTGAGTCGCGAGGCAGGCGTGCCTCAGCAGTTGATTCGCATCGATCGTGATCGTGCCGCCGATCTGGGAGTATCGATCGTCAGGGTTGCGCGTACGCTCGAAACAGCGATCGCCGGCACACGCGCCGGTGAGTATCGCGAAGCCGGGCAGGAAGTCCGAATGATCGTTCAAGTACGCGATTCCAAGAATCTGGAAATGCAGGAGGTTCTCGATCTCCTCGTTCCGAGTGTTCGAGGCGATCTTGTCGCGATCGAGAATATTGTTAATACGGAGCCACGCCGCGGTCCGATCCTCATCGAGCGCAATAACCAACAACGAGCCAACACAGTTTCAGTCAACATTTCCGGAAGGGATCTCGGGTCGGTCGTCTCCGATATCCGTGAGCGACTTCGTGATATCCCGATTCCCGCTAATCATGAGATTCTCATCACTGGCGACTACGAAGAGCAGCAAAAGGCGTTCGTCCAGTTGCTCACCAGTCTGTTGCTCTCTCTGCTGCTCGTTTACATGGTGCTTGCTAGTCTCTATGAATCGCTCCGAGATCCCATTATCGTGATGTTCTCGGTGCCGTTCGCCGCAATCGGTGTCGTCACCATTCTTTATCTCACGGGAACGACTTTCAATGTTCAGACATTCATCGGCTGCATCATGCTCGGGGGAATCGTGGTGAACAATGTCATTCTCATCGTGGATCAGGCGACGCGCCTCCGTCGCGAAGACGGGCTGGCCCCCCGTGCGGCGGTTCAGGAAGCGGCGGCGCGTCGCTTCCGGCCGATACTGATGACTTCACTCACGACGATACTTGGATTGCTCCCCTTGGCGATCGGCATCGGTGAGGGAGCGGAAGCTCAGGCACCGTTAGCGCGAGCCGTGATAGGCGGCCTGCTGAGTTCCATGCTCATCACGCTGATCATCATTCCGGTCATCTATACTTTCTTCCATCCCCAGCCAACGGATGCACTTCATGAGCGCCATTGAATACTCGCACCAATGCGCATCAGGGGGCGGGCAGCCACTGTTTCGTTGTGCTGGTTCATCTGTCCTCGCAGCATCGCTCTGCACTGTTCTGAGCGGATGCTTTTCGCCATCAAGCCCATTTGCCGAAGAACTCTACCGTGATGTCACGGATTTCGGACCGATTCGTTGGCAGAGTGAACGCGAAATTCCGCCGAGTCTCCACATCTCCGCCCCGCCGGATCGGCAGTTTGAGGAAGACACCCTTGAGACACCACTCCCACTCTCGATTGAACGGGCCGTACTACTTGCACTCCGCGGGAACAGAGCTCTCAGGGTCCAGCAACTCCAGCCGATGATCGTTGCTACCTTCGAGGAACTGGAGCGCTCGCGGTTCGACCCGACACTGAGCGCGGAGATCTCGTTTGCCGACGAGCGACGGAGGCAATATTCCACCTCGCTCCGCGACTTTGTTGAGACTGAAGGCACCGAGCAGTTCGGTGGGATCAGACTACAACAGACATTGCCGACCGGTACGGATCTGGAAGTGGCAATTGCCGGGAATCGTCTCGACCCCCGCGATGCGCCCGAGCAGTACGCAATCCGTCCCTCGCTCACCTTGACGCAGGCGCTGCTCCGCGGAGCGAATTGGGATGCCAATACCGCATCGATCCAGCAGGCACGCTTGCGGACGCTAGCATCCGACTATCAACTCCGCGCATTTGTCGAGTCGCTCGTCGCGGAGGTCGAACTGACCTTCTGGGAGTACCTCTTCGCCGAACAGGAAATCGAGATCTTCGAGAGCTCGCTCGAACTTGCGCAGCAGCAACTCAACGAGACAAATCGCAGAGTCGAGGTCGGTACCGTTGCACCCACCGAGTTGGCTGCGGCGAAGGCGGAGGTGGCGCAACGATACGAAGAACTGATTAATGCACGAAGCAGCAAGCAGCGGTTGAGTCTTCGGCTTCTCCGCTTGCTGAACCCGACTCGCACGGAGGAGTGGGAACTCGACCTCGAACTCTCCGGCAGTGCGGCAGCCAATCCGATCGAAATGAGCCCGGTCTCGGAGCATGTGCTGCTTGCTCACCGCCTGCGTCCGGAGCTCAATGAAGCAAGACTACTTCTGGAGCAAAACCGGTTGGAGGTGATACAGACGCGCGATGGCCTGCTCCCTCGTCTCGATTTCTTTGTCACCCTCGGCAAAACCGGGTACGCCAGATCATTCGGAGAGGCATGGAGCGAGGTCGGCGGACGCAGTTACGACCTGGCAGCAGGCCTACTGTTTTCATTTCCCCTCGGGAATCGAGCGGCACGCGCCGACCACGATGCGGCGGTGCTGACTCGACAGCAGGCCGGAGAGAGTCTTCACAACTTAACGCAGCTCGTTAGTCTGGATGTCAGGGAGGCGCATCTCGAAGTGCTGCGCACCGAGGAGCAGATCGACGCCACTCGCGCA
>ERZ869909.1664-NODE-1664-length-17301-cov-4.970855_pt1 | contig 17301 bp, 19 predicted proteins | sample MGYA00520892_ERZ869909 | MGnify/ENA primary metagenome ERZ869909 (study PRJEB32215, sample SAMEA104723947) | bioreactor metagenome | biome: bioreactor; feature: anaerobic bioreactor; material: water | place: China | collected 2015-03-12 ...
CCCGCTTGCCCCCGCCCCCACCCCCGAGGCCGAGGAAACCGGCCGCAAGCTCTTTGCCGGGCCGGTGGATTTCGTCAAGGGCGTGGTGGCGATGGACGGCCTGCCACCGCCCGACCGGCTGGAGATCTGTTTCGCCGGCCGCTCGAATGTTGGCAAATCCAGCCTGATCAACGCGCTGACCGGGCGCAAGGCACTGGCGCGCACCTCGAACACGCCGGGCCGCACCCAGGAGATCAATTATTTCGATATCGGCGGCCAGCTCTTTCTGGTCGATCTGCCGGGCTATGGTTTCGCCGAGGCGCCGGTGGCGATTGTCGCCAAATGGCAGGCGCTGCTGAAAAGCTATCTCGCCGGCCGGGCGACGCTGCGCCGCGCCTTCGTGCTGATCGACATGCGCCACGGCGTCAAGAAGGTCGATGAAGAGATCATGAACCTGCTCAACCGTGCCGCCGTGACCTTTCAGGTGGTGCTGACCAAGGCCGACAAGATCGGCGCGGCCGAGCAGCAAAAGACCCTCGATCAGGTGCGCAAGGCGCTGGCCCGCCATCCGGCGGCCTATCCCGAATTGCTTGTCACCTCGTCGGAAAAGGGCGAGGGTATCGCCGCGCTGCGCGCGCTGATCGCCACGATGGAATAGGCCATGAGAAGGCAGAGCATGAACCGAGACTGGATCGCCACCGCCCGCACCCTTTCCGAAGCCCTGCCCTATCTGCAGCGCTATACCGGCGCGGTGGTGGTCATCAAGTTCGGCGGCAATGCCATGGGCGACGATGCCGCGATGGCCGATTTCGCCCGCGATATCGTGCTGATGAAACAGGTCGGCGTGAACCCGGTGGTGGTGCATGGCGGCGGGCCGATGATCAATGACCTGCTAGGCAAACTGGGCATCGAATCGCGGTTCGTGCGCGGCAAGCGGGTCACCGACCAGGCCACCGTCGAGGTGGTGGAGATGGTGCTTTCCGGCCTCGTCAACAAGCGCATCGTGCAGGCGATCAATGATCAGGGCGGGCGCGCGGTCGGCATTTCCGGCAAGGATGATGACCTGATGGTCTGCGAGGCCGATGACCCCGAACTCGGTTTCGTCGGCAAGCCGATGGAGATGAATGTGCAGATCCTGCGCGACCTGTTCGATGCCGGCATGATCCCGGTGGTGGCCCCGGTCGGCACCGGCTTTCAGGATAACGAGACCTTCAACGTCAACGGCGACACTGCCGCCGGGGCGATTGCCGGGGCGCTCAAGGCCGACCGGCTGCTGCTGCTGACCGATGTCGCCGGCGTCAAGGACGAGAGCGGCGCGGTGGTCACCCAGCTTCACCCCGATCAGGTGCGCGCGATGACCGAAGCCGGCACCATTGCCGGCGGCATGATCCCCAAGACCGAAACCGCGCTGGCCGCCATCGAGGCCGGGGTGCGCGCGGTGGTCATTCTGGACGGTCGCGTGCCCAATGCCTGCCTGCTGGAACTGTTCACCGAACATGGCGCCGGCTCGATGATCCGCTCGACCCCGCCGCGCATCACCCCCCGTGGCGAAAGCCTCTGAACACCTGCGCGCCGCGCTTGATGCGGCGCATCTGCTGGGGCTGGGCAGCCTGCCCGCCGATCCGGCGCATTGCCCGCCGGGCAGCCGCAGCCTGCTGCTGGTGGGGCCCATGGGCGGGGCGCGCTGGTGGCAGGCGCTCAAGGAAAGCCCCGAATGGCGCGATGGCGCGCCCGATCCGGTGGATCGCTGGTCAAAGCGCGTTCTCGGCGCGATTGCCGGCAGCTGTGGCGGCACCGCCCTTTTCCCGTCAGACGGGCCACCCTATCCGCCGTTCCAGCGCTGGGCGCAGGCCACCGGGCGCATCTGGCAAAGCCCGGCGGGGCTGCTGGTCCATGCCGAGGCTGGTCTCTGGGTTTCCTTCCGCGGGGCACTGGCCCTGCCCTTCGATCTGGCGCTGCCCCCCGCCGCCAGACCCTGCGACAGCTGCGCGGGCAAACCCTGCCTGAACGCCTGCCCGGTCGGTGCGCTGGGGGCGCAGGCGGGGGGCCTCTATGACGTGCCGCGCTGCCACGACTACCTTGCGCGCCCCGAGGGCCAGGGCAGTTGCATGGCGCGCGGCTGCGGCGTTCGTCGCGCTTGCCCCCTGTCGCAAAGCCATGCAAGACTGGAGGATCAATCGGCCTATCACATGAGGCAGTTTCATCGATGACCAAGCGCCTGATCCTGACGCGGCACGCCAAATCCAGCTGGGATGACCCCCTCACCCCGGATCACGACCGCCCGCTCAACGAGCGAGGCAAGGCGGCATCGGCCGATCTGGGCGGCTGGCTGGCCTCGCGCGGCTATGTGCCCGACGAGGTGCTCTGCTCGGATGCGATGCGCACCCGCAAGACCTGGTCGGGCATCGCCCCGGCGCTGCCACCCACACCGATTCTGGTGCTGAAACCGGCGCTCTATCATGCCGGGCCGGATGTGATGCTGGCGGTGCTGCGCCATGCGCAGGGCGATTGCGTGATGATGATCGGCCACAACCCCGGCATCGCCGAATTCGCCGCGCGCATCGTGGCGCAGCCGCCGCACAGCCTTGAGTTCCGCCGCTACCCCACCGGCGCCACGCTGGTCGCCAGTTTCGAGATCGACAGCTGGGCTGATGTCGCCTTTGGTCAGGGTGCGGTGCGCGATTTCATCGTGCCCCGCGAAATCACCGCCTGAACGCCACCTGAAAGCAGACAGCAAAAAGGGGCGCCGGGCGCCCCTTTCTTTGCCGTGACGGCACCTGGCCTCAGTGACCCAGAATCTGGCTGAGGAACAGTTTGGTACGGTCGGATTTCGGGTTGCGGAAGAACTCGAAGGGTTCGTTCTGCTCCACGATCTGGCCCTGATCCATGAAGATCACCCGGTTGGCGACGGCCTGCGCGAAACCCATCTCATGGGTGACGCAAAGCATGGTCATGCCCTCTTCGGCGAGCTGGATCATCGTATCCAGCACCTCCTTGATCATCTCGGGGTCGAGCGCCGAGGTCGGCTCGTCGAACAGCATGATGCGCGGCTTCATGCAGAGCGAACGGGCAATCGCCACCCGCTGCTGCTGCCCGCCCGAAAGCTGGCCGGGATATTTCAGCGCCTGTTCGGGGATCTTGACCTTTTCGAGGAAATGCATGGCGATTTCCTCGGCTTCGCGCTTGGGGATCTTGCGCACCCAGATCGGCGCCAGGGTGCAGTTTTCCAGAATCGTCAGATGCGGGAAGAGGTTGAAGTGCTGAAACACCATCCCCACTTCCGAGCGCACCTTGTCGATGTTCTTCAGATCCGAGGTCAGTTCGGTGCCATCGACGATGATCTGCCCCGACTGATGCTCCTCCAGCCGGTTGATGCAGCGAATGAGCGTCGATTTGCCCGAGCCCGAAGGCCCGCAGATCACGATACGCTCGCCGCGATAGACCGTCATGTCGATATCGCGCAACACATGGAAGGCGCCATACCATTTGTTCATGGCGGTGATCTGGATGGCAACCTCGTCGGTCACCTTCATCTGGCTGGTATCGATCGCGCGGTCGATGCCGGGGTCCAATTGGGTGTCAACCATGACAGAGCCTCCTTAACGGTGATCGGTCCGCAGCCGGCGCTCGAGATACATCGAGTAGCGCGACATGCCGAAACAGAAGATGAAGAACACTGCACCGATGAAGATGAAGAGCTCCCAGTAAATGCCCTGCCAGTCAGACGAGGCGCGGATGGCGTTGGACAGGCCCACCGGATCGAGCAGGCCGATGAACACCACCAGCGTGGTATCCTTGAACAGCCCGATGAAGGTGTTGACGATGCCCGGGATCGAGATTTTCAGTGCCTGCGGCATGATGATCAGCCGTTGCGCCTTCCAGTAGTCCAGCCCCAGCGCATCGGCGGCCTCGTACTGGCCGCGCGGCAGCGCCGCCAGCCCGCCCCGCACCACTTCCGCCAGATAGGCGGCGGCAAAGAGCGTGACCATGATGATCACCCGCAAGATCAGGTCAAACGTGGTGCCCGGCGGCAGGAAATAGCCCAGCAGCAGTTGCGCGGTGAACAGCAGCGTGATCAGCGGCACGCCGCGGATGAACTCGATGAAGATCACGCAGACCGATTTGATCAGCACCATGTTCGACTGCCGCCCCAGCGCCAGCAGGATGCCCAGCGGCAGTGACAGGCCGATGCCGGTAAAACCGATGACGAGCGAGATCAGGAAGCCGCCGAACCGGTCCGAACGCACGCCTTCGATACCCAGCGGCATCACCGATTGCATGAGGCCGACAAAATTGCCCGCCACCACCAGCCACCAGAGCACCGGCGCGATGAACGCCGCGATGGTGGCGATCAGCGTGCCGAAACTGCGCAGCGCCAGCAGCGCCGCATAACCGGCCACGAAGCCCAGCGCTGCCGAGACCGGCACCCAGATGGAGCCGCCCCAGAGCAGCCAGTAGCCGAGGAACGGGAAGATCGCCGAGAACCACAGCAGCTGCTTCGGCGCCCAGGGAAACAGGATCGGCGCCAGCGCCACGAAGAGCAGCGCCAGCACCAGGATCGGCCGCCAGTAGAGATGCGTCGGATAGAAACCGAACATCAGCTGGTGCAGGCGGTCATTGATCACCCCCCAGCAGGCGCCGGCCGGCACGCCGGCCTCGGCCCAGAGCTGCCGGCATTCGCTCAGCGAGCCGGCGTTCCAGATCGAGCGCATCAGCCAGGGGCCGAGTGCCATCACCGCCCAGGCAATGACGATCAGCGACAGCACGGTCAGAACCGCGCTGAGCCAGCCGTTGAACAGGTTCTCGCGCATCCATTTCACCGCGCCGCGCTCGGCGACGGGGGGCGTCTGCTCGGGCAGCATGGTGTCACGGACATAGGCGACGGTGCGGGAATGCGTATCGCTCATCTCACCGCTCCTTCAGCTTGACGCGGCTGTTATAGACATTCATCGCCCCGGAGATCGTCAGGCTGATCAGCAGGTAGACGAGCATCATGAGCATCATGCCCTCAAGCTCGCGTCCGGTCTGGTTGATGGTGATGCCGCCGAGCGTGGAGCGCAGGTCCATGTAGCCCACCGCCAGCCCCAGCGACGTATTCTTGGTGATGTTGAGATATTGCGAGATCAGCGGCGGGATGATGACGCGCAGCGCCTGGGGCAGGATCACCAGCCGCATGGTCTTGCCCGGTTGCAGGCCCAGCGCATAGGCGGCCTCGGTCTGCCCCTTGGAAATGGCCAGGATGCCGGCGCGCACATTCTCGGCGATGAAGGCGCCGGTATAGATGCCCAGGCCCAGCCACATGGCGATCAGCGAGTTGCGCAGATGAATGCCGCCCTGGAAGTTGAAGCCGCGCAGTTCCGGGTAGCCCAGATGGAAACCGAGCGCGATCAGCAGCGCGATCGGCGGCGCGAACAGGATCAACAGGCTCTTCCACCAGGTCTTGGGGCGGACGCCGGTGGCGTTCTGAACCTTGGTGGCGTGCTTGATAAGCCGCCGGTTGGCCCAGATGCACAGCACCACGACCAGAATGAAGGCAATGGCATCGAGGCTGGGGCGGATCCCACCCAGATCCAGCTCGCCAAGGCTGCGATGGAAGAAGGGTTCGGGAATATAGACCCCGCGATTGGTCACCGCCACGCTGTCAAACAGCAGCATCGAAGCCGTTGCGTCATCGCCCCGGAAGGCCGAGGGCGGCGGCATGGCTTCGGTCATGATGGCGCCGAAAACCAGGATCCACAAGAGCGTCGGAATGTTGCGGAAGACCTCGACATAGACGGTCATCAGCCGCGCGACGATCCAGTTGTTCGACAGCCGCAGAACCCCGGCGATGACCCCAAGCACGGTGGCCAGCACACAGGCCATGATCGCCAGAATGACGGTATTGAGTAAGCCCACCAGCGCGGCGCGGCCATGGGTCATCTGGCTGTTGTATTCAATCGGGCGCTGGCTGATGTCATAGCCAGCGGTGTTCCACAGGAAGTTGAACGAGAAGTCCTTGCCCAGAACCGCCAGATTCTTGATCGTGTTGTCGATCAGCCAGGCGGCGCCCAGCATCAACATCATCAGCGCGAAGATCTGGATCGTATAGGAGCGATACCGCGTATCATATAGCAGCATGCTCGGGCGAAAAGACTCCCGTGGAGCCCCGCTGTCCATGGCCATCAAATGTCTCCCTGCATCCGCGTCGGTGTTTTTTTGGTTCGCCGCCATTCGGGGGGGGCGAACTGACGCAATTATGCTTTGCCGTGAGGAAAGAAGGCGCGCGACAGCAAGCCGCGCGCCTCCGAAGTCAGCCGATCAGCGGAACGGCGGTGCGTAGAGCAGCCCACCCTGGGTCCACTGCGCGTTCAGGCCGCGCGCCAGACCGATCGGGGTTTGCTCGCCGATGTTGTTGGCGAAGATCTCGCCATAGTTGCCGCCGGCAGCGATGGCGCGCTGCGCCCATTCGGCGTCAAGGCCCAGCATCTCGCCCAGGTTGCCTTCGGTGCCCAGCATCCGGTTGATTTCCGGGTTGTTGGTCCCGGCCGCCAGTTCAGCCAGGTTGGCCGAGGTGATGCCCAGCTCTTCGGCGGCGATCAGCGCATTGAGCACCCAGCGGGTCAGGTCAGCCCAGTGATCGTCGCCATGGCGCACGGCGGGGCCCAGCGGCTCTTTCGAGATCACCTCGGGCAGGATCACGTGATCGCCGGGGCTCTCGAAGGACGCGCGGGTGGCGGCGAGGCCGGAGACGTCGGTGGTGTAGACGTCGCAGGCGCCGGCCAGATACTGCTGCTGAGCCTCGGCGTTGGTCTCGATCGGCACCGGCTCGTAGCTCATGTTGTTGACGCGGAAATAATCCGCCAGGTTGAGCTCGGTGGTGGTGCCGGTCTGAATGCAGACGGTGGCGCCATCAAGCTCGGTCGCCGAGGAAACGCCCAGCGCGCGGTTCACCATGAAGCCCTGGCCGTCGTAGTAGTTCACGCCAATGAAGGTCAGGCGCAGGTCGACATCGCGCGAGAAGGTCCAGGTGGTGTTGCGCGGCAGGATATCCACCTCGCCCGAAGCGAGCGCGGTAAAGCGGGTCTGGCCGGTGGTCGGCACGAAGTTCACCGCCATCGGATCGCTGAGCACCGCAGCCGCGACCGCGCGGCACACCGCCACGTCAAAGCCCTGCCAGACGCCGTTGGCATCAGGCGCCGAGAAGCCGTTCACGCCGGTCGAAACGCCGCAGTTCAGCTCACCGCGCGCCTGGACATCGGCCATGGTCTGCTGCGCCATCGCCGCGCCGGCGGTCAGGGTCGCAGCGGCGATGGTGCCCAAGAATACTGATTTCTTCATCATTTACCTCTTCCTGTTTATGCCGCCGTTGCCAGCGGTCTGTGCGAGCCCGTTGGCTCCCTGCATTCACCGCCGAAGGGCAGCCCTTCGCTGGCGCGGCAATGAGGCGCAGCCATTTGGCTGCTGCGTAAGCGAATTTGTGCCGATTATCACAGATCGTCAAGCCAAACATTCCCGCCAGTGATGCCCTGCAAGGCCTTTGGCCGGCGCGGCACCGGCGGCGCAGCCGAGTGCGCAACCGGGCTTTTCGCAAAAGACCGCGACACGGCACCCGGACGCAAGGATGTTGCGCCGCCAGCGGCTCAGGCGGCGCGGCAGGCGCGGAAGAAACCCTCGGCCTGCAGAAAGCCCTGCCGGCGCTGGCTGGCCAGCGCCTCGGCCTCGTCGTCAGGGCCCCATTGCTCGATCTGCCAGTCCTCATCGATTCGCGAGGCCTGCCACAGCGCTTCGGGCGCGCCCTGCCCCTCGGTCGCCGCCAGCCCGATCACCAGCGAGCCCGACAGCGCCACCAGATCATGAAAAGCCGTCAGCTCGAAGGGCGAAAACTCCGCCACATGCGCGGCCAGCCGGCTGAGCGTGGCTTCGGGCTGCGGCTGCGGCATCACCCCGTCAACCACCTGCCAGCGCACGCCGAACCGCTGCACCGACCATTCCAGCAACGGGTCCCACGCCGCGGCCTGACGCGCGCGCAGCTCCGCCGGCGCCTGCGCGCGGTAGCACAGAAGATCGGTCTCGCCATAAGCAGTGATCAGCGCGGCAACCTCGTCGAACTGGCCGCGCACCTTGTCGATGGCGGCATTGGCGGCGCGGGTGGCCGGCATGGTCTCGGGGTCGATCTTCTCGCCCTGGGCGCGCCATTCCTCGGCGATACGCTCGGCCAGTGCGCGGCTCGGCACCGCCAGCACCGCCCGCGCCGGGGTGCGCAAGGGGCGGTCATCCAGCGCAACGCTGAACCCCTCGGCGCCCTCGGTGACCGCAACCTCTTTCCAGAACCGTTTCTTCGCCCAGCCGCTCATGTCTCTGCCCAGAATTCCTCTAGCGTGGGCAACAGGGCCTCATAGCCCTCGATCACCCGTTCGGCGCCCGCCTCCAGCAGCTCGCGGCGCGAATGATAGCCCCAGGCCACGCCCAGCCGGCGACAACCGGCAGCGCGCGCCATTTCCATGTCATAGCTGGTATCGCCGATCATTACCGCCGCGCGCGGCTCGGCCCCGGCATCGCGCAGCGCCGCCAGCAGCATCGAGGGATGCGGTTTGGAAGGGTGATCATCGGCCACCTGCCGGGTCTGGAAATACCCCTCCAGCCGATGCGCGGCCAGCAGATGATCCAGCCCGCGGCGGGATTTGCCGGTGGCCACGCCCATCAGCACATCGTCGCGCCCGGCCAGATCATCGAGCGCCGCGCGCGCACCGGGATAGAGCGGCGAGGAGGTCCGCGCCCGCATCGACCCGAACGCATCCTTGTAACCCGTCACCAGCCGCTCGATCAGCGCGGCATCGGCGCCCGATTCCAGCCGCGCGAACGCCTGCGGCAGCGACAGGCCGACGATGGCCAGCACCGCCTCGCGCGGGGGGCAATCGCGGCCCTGCATGCCATAGGCATGGGCCATGGCGCCCAGAATATGCGCCTGACTGTCCACCAGCGTGCCATCGACATCAAAAACCGCCAGCCGCAGCATCAATCATCCTCGGCGAAGGGATCGGCCGGCACGTCATTCTCCGACCAGCCCAGCATCTGCCAGCTGCGCGCCATATGTTCGGGCAGCGGCGCGGTCAGGGTCACCGGGCGGTCGGTGACCGGATGCTGGAAGCTGATCGAGCGGGCATGCAGATGCAGCTTGCGGCTGATCTCGCCGCCAAGCTGCGCGCCCCAGCCATCGCCCAGATTCTCCTGCCCCGAGCCGCCGTATTTGCCGTCACCGACAATCGGATGGCCCAGTTCGGCCATATGCGCGCGCAGCTGATGCGTGCGCCCGGTCACCGGCACCAGCGCTACCCAGGCGGCACGGCTGCCCAGTCGCGACAGCACGGCATAATCGGTGGTGGCGCGCTTGGCGCCCTCGGTGCTGTCCACCTCGCGCGGGTGGATGCAGCGCATCTTCTCGCCCTCGCCGCCGCGCCCGTGACCGCCGGCCTTGACCAGCCCGTAGCGGATGGTGCCCATCGGCGGGCTGGGCACGCCAGCCACGATCGCCCAGTAGATCTTGCGCGTGGTGCGGGCACGAAACGCCTCGCCCAGCCGGCGCGCCACGCGCGGCGTGCGCGCCAGCAGCAGGATGCCCGACGTATCCTTGTCCAGCCGATGCACCAGCACCGGGCGGTCCTTGTAGCCGAATTTCAGCGCCTCGGTCAGCGCATCGACATGGCGGTTGCCCTGCCCCGAACCGCCCTGGCTGGGCAGGCCCGGTGGTTTGTTGAGCGCGATGATATGCTCATCCTTCCACAGCACCGCCGCCTGGATCATTGCCACATCGGCAGGGTTCAGCTTGCCGGCCTCGGGGGCGGCGACAACGGGGCGGGGATCGGTTGTGGGCGCGGGCAGCGGCGGGATGCGCACACTCTGGCCGGTCTCCACCCGCGTCGATGCCTTGACGCGCCCGCCCTCGACGCGGATCTCGCCCTTGCGGCAGAGCTTTTCCACCATTGCCTGGCTGATCTGCGGAAAGCGCCGCTTGAGCCAGCGATCCAGCCGCTGCTCGCCCTCCTCGGGCCCAACCGTCACATGCTGCACGCCGCTCATGCCAGCATCCTCCCCAGCCAGAGCCCGGCCAGCAATGCGCCCAGCGACAGAACCACCGAGCCGAAAACATAAAGCGCCGCCAGCGCCGGCTGCCCGATCTCCCAGAGGCGAAACGCCTCCAGCGAGAAGGCCGAGAACGTGGTGAACCCGCCCAGAAACCCTGCTACCAGGAGCGGATAGGCCCAGGCCCTCGGCCCCACCAGCCAGAGCGCCACAACGCCAATGGCAAAAGAGCCCAGCACATTCACCGCCATCGTGCCCAGCGGAAAACCCGGCCCGAAGGCGCGCACCGCGCCCAGCACCGTCAGGTAACGCAAGGCCGAGCCCAGCGCACCGCCCAGTGCCACCATGATCACATTCATCAGCATCCGGTCTCTCTCGGTTGCGCGGCAGGCTTTGTCAACCGTCCTGCCCCTCCTCGGCGCCGCCCGATTGCCGCCGGTCGCGCAGCCGGGCGAAATACTCCACCCGTTTCTTCAACTCGCGCTCGAAACCGCGCTCCGGCGGGCTGTAGAGCACCGGGCGCTTGACGCCTTCGGGGAAGTAGTTCTGCCCGGAGAACCCGTCCGCAGCATCATGGTCATAGGCATAGCCGGCGCCATAGCCCTGTTCCTTCATCAGCCTGGTCGGCGCATTGAGGATATGCGCCGGCGGCATCAGCGAGCCGGTCTGCCGTGCCAGCGCCCGCGCCGCCTTGTAGCCGGTATAGGTGGCGTTGGATTTCGGCGCCAAGGCCAGATAGACCACCGCCTGCGCCAGCGCCAACTCGCCCTCGGGGCTGCCGAGGCGCTCATAAAGCTCCCAGGCATGCAGGCAGACGCTCTGCGCCTGCGGATCGGCCAGGCCGATATCCTCGACCGCCATGCGGGTGATGCGCCGGGCCAGAAACCGCGGGTCCTCGCCGCCCTCCAGCATGCGCGCCAGCCAGTAGAGCGCGGCATCGGGGTCGGAGCCGCGCACCGATTTGTGCAGCGCGGAAATGAGGTTGTAATGTTCCTCGCCGGATTTGTCGTATTTCGCGGCGCGGCGCATGAGCCTTGTGCCCAGGGCTTCCGGGGTCAGCGGCGCGGGCAGTTTCCAGGCCAGCACCTGCTCGATGAGGTTGAGCAGCGCGCGCCCGTCGCCATCGGCCATTTCCAGCAGCCGGTCGCGGGCCTCGGCGGTGAGCGGCAGGGCGCGGCCCTCGGCCTGTTCGGCACGCTGCGCCAGCCGCTCCAGATCGGCCAGCGACAGCCGCTCCAGCACGATGACCTGCGCCCGGCTCAGCAGCGCGGCATTGAGCTCGAACGAGGGGTTCTCGGTGGTGGCGCCGACCAGCAGGATCGTGCCATCTTCCATATGCGGCAGGAACCCGTCCTGCTGGGCCTTGTTGAAGCGGTGGATCTCGTCGACGAAAAGCAGTGTGCCCTGTCCGTTGCCGCGCCGCAGCCGGGCGGATTCGAACACTTTGCGCAATTCCGGCACGCCGGTGAAAATGGCGCTGATCTGAACGAAATGCAGATCGGTGGCATCGGCCAGCAGCCGCGCGATGGTGGTCTTGCCGACCCCGGGCGGGCCCCAGAGCACCAGCGACGACAGCGCGCCCGCCCCCAGCATCGCACCCAGCGGCCCATCGGCGCCCAGCACCTTTTCCTGCCCGATGACATCGGCCAGCGCGCGCGGGCGCAGCCGGTCGGCGAGCGGGCGGTTGGCCGGCTCGGGCGCGGGGCTTTGGGGCGTGGTATCGAACAGATCGGCCATGGTGCCAGACTAGCCCCGCGCAGGCGGAACGAAAAGAGACCTTCGGCGGGGCGGCGTTGCGAACCTATCGCCCCCGGAACGCAAAAACCCGCGCCGGAGCGCGGGTTTCACAATTCCTTGGCCTGAGGGCCTTATTCTTCGGTCGCCTCGGCGGCTTCCTCGCGGGCGCGGTCAGCGGCGCCCTTGGCGTTCAGGTCACGATCGACGAATTCGATGATCGCCATCGGCGCCATGTCGCCATAACGGAAACCGGCTTTCAGAACGCGCACATAGCCGCCCTGACGGTCCTTGTAGCGCGGGCCCAGCACTTCGAAGAGCTTCGCGACATCCTTGTCTTCCTTGAGCTGCGCGGCCGCCTGACGACGGGCATGCAGATCACCGCGCTTGGCCAGCGTGATCAGCTTTTCGATGATCGGGCGCAGTTCCTTGGCCTTGGGCAGAGTGGTCTTGATCTGCTCATGCTCGATCAGCGAGCCGGCCATGTTGGAAAACAGCGCCTTGCGGTGCTCATGGGTGCGGTTGAGGCGGCGATAGCCACGGGCGTGACGCATGATGTTTCTCCTTCAGTCACATTTTGCTTTGTCCGGCGACCCTGCGCATGGGCCGCTCTCCTTGCGGGCGGGATGCCCGATGGCGGGGCGCCGTCAGCGGCGCCCCCCGGGTCTCAGAACTGGTCCTCGAATCGCTTGGCCAGTTCCTCGATGTTTTCTGGCGGCCAATCCTCGACCTCCATGCCCAGATGCAGCCCCATCCCCGAGAGCACTTCCTTGATCTCGTTGAGCGACTTGCGGCCGAAGTTCGGCGTGCGCAGCATCTCGGCCTCGGTCTTCTGGATCAGATCGCCGATATAGACGATGTTGTCGTTCTTCAGGCAGTTGGCCGAACGCACGCTGAGTTCCAGCTCATCGACCTTCTTCAGCAGCAGCGGGTTGAACTCCAGCCCGTCATCATCCGAACCGCGGCCGGCGGCCTCGGGCTCCTCGAAGTTGACGAAGATCTGGAGTTGGTCCTGCAGGATGCGCGCGGCATAGGCCACCGCATCTTCCGGCGTGACCGAACCATCGGTTTCGATCTTCATGGTCAGCTTGTCATAATCCAGCACCTGGCCCTCGCGGGTGGGCTGAACCTCATAGGCGACGCGCTTGACCGGCGAATAGATCGCATCGATCGGAATCAGGCCGATGGGCGCATCCTCGGGGCGGTTCTTGTCGCCCGAGACATAGCCCTTGCCGGTGTTGACGGTCAGTTCCATGAACAGTTCCGCGCCGTCATCGAGATGGCACAGCACATGGTCCTTGTTGAGCACTTCGATGCCGTTGGTCACCGCGATGTCGCCAGCCTTGACGACCGCCGGGCCACGCGCCGAAACCGTCAGCCGCTTGGGGCCGTCGACTTCCATCTTCAGCGCCACGCCCTTGAGGTTGAGCACGATGTCGGTGACATCCTCGCGCACGCCGGCAACCGAAGAAAATTCATGCAGCACATTGTCGATCTGCACGCTGGTGATGGCCGCGCCCTGCAACGAGGACATCAGCACGCGGCGCAGCGCGTTGCCCAGCGTCAGGCCGAAACCCCGCTCCAGCGGCTCGGCGATGACGGTTGCCCGGCGTGCCGGATCGGCACCGGGCTTCACCTCCAGCTGCGCCGGTTTGATGAGTTCCTGCCAGTTCTTGTGGATCATGGTGTTCGCCTCCATTCCTGTATCCGGCTCATGCCCAAGCCCGGATACGCCCGAGGGTCAAAATGACAAAACCGGACCGCGCCCTGTGGCGCGGCCCGAACAGTTCTTCGCAGTGTCAGACGCGGCGACGCTTCGGCGGGCGGCAGCCGTTATGCGCCAGCGGCGTGACATCGCGGATCGAGGTGATGTTGAGCCCGGCCGCGGCCAGTGCGCGCAGCGCCGATTCGCGGCCCGAACCGGGGCCCTGCACCTCGACCTCAAGGGTCTTCAGGCCATGTTCCTGCGCCTTCTTGGCGGCATCCTCGGCGGCGAGCTGGGCGGCATAGGGGGTCGATTTGCGCGAACCCTTGAAGCCCATGGTGCCGGCCGACGACCACGAGATCGCGTTGCCCTGCACATCCGAGATCAGGATCTTGGTGTTGTTGAAGGTCGAATTCACATGCGCCACACCAGCGGCGATGTTCTTGCGCTCCTTGCGCTTCAGGCGGGTCTTGTCACGAGCCATTTCTCTGCCCTCTCCTTACTTCTTCTTGCCGGCGATCGGCTTCGCCGGGCCCTTGCGGGTGCGGGCGTTGGTATGGGTGCGCTGGCCGCGCACAGGCAGGTTGCGGCGGTGACGCAGGCCACGATACGAGCCGATGTCCATCATGCGCTTGATGTTCATCTGCACTTCGCGGCGCAGGTCGCCCTCGACGCTCAGGTTGGCGTCGATATATTCGCGGATCGCCAGAACCTCGTCATCCGACAGCTGGTTGACGCGGCGGGTGGGATCGATGTTCAGAGCCGTGACGATCTGGCCGGCTGCCGCCGGGCCGATGCCATGGATATAGGTCAGCGCGATCGGAACGCGCTTTCCCGTGGGGATGTTGACGCCAGCAATACGTGCCACGCGGTTCTTCCTTTCGTTGCGGTTCCGTAGTTCCAGAACCTTTTTTCACAACACGAGCCGCAGTGGCCGTGCCAGACGATTCGCCCGCGCCGGCAAGCGACTCGGGCGAAGAAAACGAGCGCTTCGCCTAGGGGGTTTTCAGCGCGCCGTCAAGGGCCAAAGCAGGAAGCCGGCCCGGGGGCTCAATCGCCGAGCGCCGCGGCAATCGCCGCTTCGACGCTGGTCATCGGGGCCAGCCCGTCAACCACCTGCAGCTTGCCCTTGGCATGGTAATAGCCGATCAGCGGCGAGGTCTTCTTGTAGTATTCCATCAGCCGCTGGCGCAGGCTTTCCTCGTTGTCATCGGCCCGCCGGCGCAGATCGGTGGAGCCGCAGACATCACAGGTGCCGGCGCGCTTCGTGGGGCGGGTGCGGTCATGATAAACCTCGCCGCAATTGCCGCAGGTGAAGCGCCCGGTCACACGGTCCACCAGCGCCTCGTCATCGACGCGCAGCTCGATCACCGCATCAAGGCCCAGCCCCTTGCCCGCCAGCAGCTTCTCCAGCGCATCGGCCTGGGCCAGAGTGCGCGGGAAGCCGTCGAAGATCACCCCGGAAACCGCCGCGCCGCCATCGAGCGCCTCGCCGATCAGGCCGATGACGATCTCATCGGTGACCAGCTCGCCGCGGTCCATCACCGCCGCCACGCGCTGGCCCATCTCGGTGCCCGAGGTGCGCGCGGCACGCAGCATGTCGCCGGTCGAAAGCTGAACCATGCCGCGCTTTTCCACCAGGGTCCGCGCCTGCGTCCCCTTGCCCGCGCCGGGCGCTCCCAGAAGTATGATATTCATCGCAGCGACGGCCCCTTCTTGGTCGTGGAGCCACGCTTGCGACCGCGCAGCTGGGATTTTTCCAGCAGCCCCTCATATTGATGCGCCACCAGATGCGATTGAACCTGGCTCATGGTATCCATGCCCACCGCCACGACGATCAGCACCGAAGTGCCGCCGAAATAGAACGGGATGGAAAGCTGCGCGCGCAGAATCTCCGGCATCAAGGCCACGCCGGCCAGATAGATCGCGCCGACCGTGACAATGCGCGTGACCACGAAATAGAGATATTCCTCGGTGCGCTTGCCGGGCCGGATGCCGGGAATGAAACCGTTCTGGTTCTTCAGGTTCTCCGCCACATCCTCGACCTTGAACGACACGTTGAGCGTGTAGAAGAAAGTGAAGAAGATGATCATGCCGGTGAAGAACAGCAGATAGAGCGGCTGGCCGGGGCCGAAATAGGCCAGCATCGTGGCCATGAACGGGCTGGTCGAGGAGCCCGAGAAGGTGGCCAGCGTCGTCGGCAGCAGCAGCAGCGACGAGGCGAAGATCGCCGGGATCACGTTGGCCGGGTTGACCTTGACCGGCAGATGCGACGAGCCGCCATCGAACACCTTCATCCCCACCTGACGGCGCGGATACTGGATATGGATCTTTCGCAGCGCCCGCTCCATGAAGACCACGAAGGTCACGAGGCCAATCATCATCAGCAGAATGCCGATCACCACCGGGGTGCTGATATTGCCGCTGCGCCCCTGGCTGAGGAACTGCGCCAGTTCGGCCGGGATCTCGGCGATGATGCCGACAAAGATGATCAGCGAAATGCCGTTGCCGATGCCGCGCGCGGTGATCTGCTCGCCCAGCCACATCAGGAAGATGGTGCCGCCGACCAGGGTGATGACCGCGGTGACGCGGAAGAACCAGCCCGGATCGACCACGGCGGAACCGGCGGAACCGGTCATGCCCTCCAGCCCGACAACGATGCCGAAGGCCTGCGCGGTCGCCAGCACCACCGTCAGATAACGGGTGTACTGGTTGATCTGCTTGCGGCCCGACTCGCCTTCCTTCTTCAGCGCCTCCAGCGTCGGCGACACCGCCGTCATCAGCTGCAGGATGATGGAGGCCGAGATGTACGGCATGATGTTCAGGGCGAAGATCGTCATGCGCCCCAGCGCACCGCCGGCGAACATGTCGAACATGCCCAGAATGCCGCCGGCATTCTGGCGGAAGATCTCCGCCAGAATGACCGGGTCGATGCCGGGAATCGGAATATAGGTGCCGAGACGATAGACGATCAGCGCACCCAGCGTGAACCAGATACGCTTCTTCAGTTCCGTCGCCTTGGAGAAGGCGCCGAAATTGATCTGCGAGGCGAGCTGTTCGGCGGCAGAGGCCATGAGGCGTTACTCGCTCGCGGCCGGCGCGGACGCCTCCGGGAGCGTGACGGAGCCGCCGGCCTTCTCCACGGCGGCCAGCGCCGTCTTGGAAGCCCGGTCAACGGCCAGCTTCACCTTGGCCGTCAGCTCGCCCTTGGCCAGCAGGCTGACCTTGTCGCCGGCGCTGCGCACCAGACCGGCAGCCGCCAGGGCGGCCGCGTCGATGTCCTTCTTGGCGTCCAGCTTGCCATCGTCAATGGCGGCCTGCAGGCGGCCCAGATTCACGACCTGGTATTCCAGGCGCGAGCGCGACTTAAAGACACGCTTCGGGATACGCCGCTCCAGCGGCATCTGACCGCCCTCGAAGCCCTTGATCGCCACGCCGGTACGCGCGCCCTGGCCCTTGTGGCCACGGCCCGACGTCTTGCCGAGGCCCGAACCGATGCCCCGGCCGAGGCGCTTGCGGCCCTTGCGGGCCCCTTCATTGTCGCGAATCTCGTTCAGCTTCATGATGACGTATCCCTGGAGCGAAGGCGCTCAATCCTAAATGGTCTTTCGCGGCCCGGAAGGCCACGGGAAAATTCTTCCCGAAACCGGAGGCCCCGCCGTTCAGACGGCGGGGCGGAACCGGTATCAGGCCGTGGGTTCGACCCGCACGAGGTGATGCACCTTGGCGATCATGCCACGCACGGCCGGGGTATCCTCCAGCTCGCGGGTGCGGTTCATCTTGTTCAGGCCCAGGCCGACCAGCGTCGCGCGCTGGTCCTTCTC
>ERZ869909.1666-NODE-1666-length-17286-cov-5.058283_pt1 | contig 17286 bp, 23 predicted proteins | sample MGYA00520892_ERZ869909 | MGnify/ENA primary metagenome ERZ869909 (study PRJEB32215, sample SAMEA104723947) | bioreactor metagenome | biome: bioreactor; feature: anaerobic bioreactor; material: water | place: China | collected 2015-03-12 ...
GAACCCGACTATTGGAAGCACAAGCGTTAAGTCGGACAACCAGAGAAAAGACATCCATGCACTGGCACCCTGCCACGAAGCAGGACCTGGCCATTTTAATGAGCTGGTTTAACGATCAAAATGCTTGCCGGGACTGGGGCGGGCCGGATTTTGTTTTCAGCCAGCAGAGTATCCAGAACTCACACCAGAGTTGACGGGTTGTGATTATCTTATCTGCAATTAATCGCTCAGCCGCCTGATTGACGGTTGTAAAAAGGAGAGAGTGATGTACCAGGGCAGTTGTCTGTGTGGGGAAGTCACCTTAGAAGTACTGGGGCCTATTGAGTCCATTATTCATTGTCATTGCAGCAAATGCCGTAAAAACAGTGGCACCGCTTATGCCACCAATGGCTTTGTCGCGACCAAGGATTTAGTCATTCACAGCGGGCAAGCGCATATTCGCTATTATGAAACCTCGCCGGGGAAAAAACGCCATTTTTGCGGCATCTGTGCCTCGCCCATTTACAGCAGCAACGATCAGGTACCCGACAAAGTGCGGCTGCGGTTGGGTATTCTGGACTCGGATATTACCGAGCGGCCCAGCTCGCACAATTTTGTCTCCTCCCGTGCCAATTGGGATGACTTGGATGACGACTTGCCACGTTACGATGGTCATGAGCCGGGGCGCTAAATAGTGGAATTAATCCCGATAAAACGCTTCCACCGTGCCTTTAATTTTCATCAACAATGGCTGGCCGCGGCGGTCGACGGCTTTGCCGGCAGCGACTTTCACCCAGCCTTCGCTGATGCAGTATTCTTCCACATCAAAACGCTCTTTGCCGTTAACGCGGATGCCAATGTCGTACTCGAATATTTCTTTCACATAATGCGGGCTGCGTGGGTTGACGGAAAGGCAATCCGGTAATTCTGGGCGTGCTGGGGTATCGGACATGGTTTGGCTCTGCTGCAAATTATAAAGTGCGTCATTGTAGGTAAATCAGCTGTGTTGCTCAAGCATTTCGATAGAGCAGCTACATCAGCAAAACCTGAATCATTCGCCCTTGGTCGAATACTTGCCATCTGCTGGCTGCTGTATCATGCTTGGTTGAACTTAACGCCCTGAAACAAGAGGTGGTTGCATGAATGCCGTCTATTTAATGCTGATGGGGCTTGGCGCTATGGCGCTGGGCTATTTCATTTACTCGAAGTTTATCTGCGAAAAGATCTTTCAGGTCGACCCTAACTTTCGCACCCCGGCGCACGAGCTGCAGGATGGGGTCGATTATGTGCCGACCAACAAATACATTTTATGGGGTCATCATTTCACCTCGGTAGCTGGCGCTGCGCCAATTTTGGGCCCGGCTATAGCGGTGATCTGGGGTTGGGTGCCGGCTTTTCTCTGGGTGGTGTTTGGCACCATTTTCTTTGCCGGTGTGCACGATGCCGGCGCCATCTGGGCCAGCAGTCGCAACAAAGGCCGTTCGATTGGCGCTTTAACCGGTGATATTGTCGGCAATCGTGCACGCAGTATTTTTATGATTGTGATTTTCCTGGTGCTGCTGATGGTTAATGCAGTCTTTGCGGTGGTCATTGCCAACCAGTTAATCAACTTTCCCAGTGCCACCTTGCCGGTGTGGGGCGCTATTGTGGTAGCGCTGATCATTGGCCAACTGATTTACCGGAAAATCATTGGCCTGTTGCTGGTGACTGTGATTGGGGTAGTGGCGCTGTACGGCATGATTTATGTCGGGCCTATGCTGCCATTCTCCTTGCCGGAAGAAACTTTGTTTGGTTTATCCGATCGCCAAAGTTGGATTGTGCTGCTGTTTGTCTACGCCGCCATCGCGTCGTTATTGCCGGTCTGGGCCTTGTTGCAGCCGCGTGATTACATCAATGGCATTCAGCTCTTTATTGGCCTGGGCTTGTTGTATGGCGCTGTGCTGATTGCCAGCCCGGATGTAGTGGCGCCAGCTTTTAATACGGACGTACCGGAAGGTACCCCGTCGCTAATTCCTTTGCTGTTTGTCACCATCGCCTGTGGCGCGATTTCTGGTTTTCATGGCCTGGTAGCGAGCGGTACTACCTCCAAGCAACTGGATAAAGAGCCGGACCTGCGCTTTGTCGGCTACTTTGGTGCTGTCGGAGAAGGGGCGTTGGCGCTGGCGGCCATTATTGCCGTCAGTGCCGGCTTTGCGACTTTGGCAGACTGGCAAGCCATTTACCACAACTTTGGCCAGGGCGGTGTGGCCGCCTTTACCCGGGGCGGTGCCAATATCCTGGAGCAGGGACTGGGGCTGGATACCGTGATGGCGCAGACCCTGCTTACCGTGATGGTGGTGCTGTTTGCCGGTACCACCATGGATACCGGCCTGCGCTTACAGCGCTATATTTTCCAGGAGTGGGGCAGTATTTACCACATCGGCTGGATGCAAAAAACGCTGCCGGCTACCTTGCTGGCGGTGGGCTGTTGTTTGTTGCTGGCCTTTGGTGCTGGCGGGGATGGTGCCGGTGGCATGCTGATTTGGCCGTTATTCGGCACCACCAACCAATTACTGGCAGGCTTAACCCTGTTGGTGATCACCGTGATGCTGGTCAAATTAGGCCGGCCGATGTGGTACACCCTGGCGCCGCTGTTATTTTTACTGTGCATGACTACCCTGGGGCTGTTGATCCAGCTAAAAAGCTTTTACGACAAAGGCGACTGGTTCCTGTTTACGCTGGATTTGGTGATCCTGGCGGCCGCTATTCTGGTGATTTTGGAAGCCAGCTCGGCGTTAACCAAACAAATCAAAGCCAATAAAGCACAGGTACAAAGCGATGAAGCTTGATGCCATTAAAGCCTGGTTTCGCCAGGCCAGTTTTTATGCCGAAGAGGCCTACAATGCGCCGTACCGCTCGGCCATTGCCCGGGCTAAGCGCGAGCAGGACGATCTATTTATGCTGCTGGTGTTCTCGGAAATGATGGGGGTGCCAAACCCGGCCAGTTACTACACCCTGGAGTTGCAACCTTTGCTGCTGGAGCGCTTTCATGACTGGCACCAGCGCATGGGCATGGAGCACTCACCGCTGGATCAGTTCCGATGCTGTTAACAGGCCAGCGCTTGCTGCTGATAGGCGGCAAAGGCGGGGTGGGTAAAACCACGGTATCCTCGGCCTTGGCGGTGCTGGCCAGCCAGCGCGGCCAGAAGGTATTGCTGGTATCAACTGATCCGGCGCACAGCCTGGCCGATGCCTTTGGCCGGGCGCCGATAGGGGATCGCATTGCCCGGTTGACGCCTAACCTGGATGGGTTGGAGTTGGATCCGGATCGCGAAGTCGAACAGCACCTGGCCAAGGTCAGCGCTCAGTTAAAGCGCTTTACCCGGCCTGAGATGTATGCCGAAGTCGAGCGGCAAATGCGCCTGACCCGCCAGTCGCCGGGGGCGCAGGAAGCCGCCATGCTGGAACGCATCGCTCAGACCATTGAGCTTGGCCTGAGCGACTACGATTTACTTATTTTTGATACCGCACCCACCGGCCATACGCTGCGCTTGTTGAGCTTGCCTGAAGCCATGGCGGCTTGGACCCAGGGGCTGCTGCAGGCCAATCAACGCGCAAAAAAACTTGGCGATGTATTGGACCATTTAACCCCCAAAGCCGGCCGCGATCTGGATAACCCACTGGGCGATCCAAAGGAGCATGCCACGGCCGGTATGGATGAACGCAGCAAAGCCATTACCGAAACCTTGTTGGCCCGCCAGCGTTTGCTGCAGCGCACCCGTGAGGTTTTGTTGGATCACCAGCGAACGGCACTGTTGTTTGTACTTACCCCGGAAAAACTGCCGATCCTGGAAACTGCCCGGGCAGTGACCAGTTTGCAGCAGGAAAAACTGCCGCTGGCAGGTTTAGTAGTCAATCGGGTGCTGCCCGACAGCGCCGATGGTGATTTTCTGGCGAAACGGCGCGCGCAAGAACAACAGCATTTGGCACACATCGCCAGCGAATTTGCCAAACTGCCGCGTTACCAGTTGCCGCTGCAAGCCACCGATATACAAGGATTGGAGGCATTGCAGCGGATGTCAGCTTTATTGACCGAAGCTGGGTTTTAGCAGCCACCTTTCTGGTATACCATAGCCATACTTACCTGAAATATCTAAGGATCCCCATGGAATACTATGCCCCGATAAAGCATCTTCATATGCTGTTTGCCTACCTGACGGCGTTGTTGTTTACCTTGCGCCTGGTGCTGGATGCGCTAGGCAAGCCTGGCTGGCGGCAAACGCCGCTACGCTTTATCCCCCATATCAACGATAGCCTGCTGCTACTCTTTGCACTAACGCTCTGGTTTATCGGCCCCTGGCAGTTGTTGACGCATGGTTGGCTTGGGCTGAAAATTGTGCTGCTGTTTGGCTACATAGGGGCGGGTATGGTGGCGCTGAAGCAAGGCAAAACCAAAGGGGTGCGCATAGGTTTTGCGGTGCTGGCATTGGCGCTGTTGGGAGCTATTTTCCACCTGGCCACCGCCAAGCCGCAGCTGTTTGCTTAAACAGCTGTTTGGTAAAACCGAGTGTAGTCTGCGGCGACACCTGAACACGGCTGCTTTGCTATACTGCCTGAGTATCAAAGGCTGACAAGGAGTTTAGGATGCACAGAAGCAATCAATCCTGGCTGAGACTGTTGTTGCAACTGTTCGGATTATTGCTGGTGTCTGGCATTGCTTACCTGAGCCTGGGCGCTTTTCGCGACCCGACGCAAAGCGCGCATGCCATGCTAAGCTCGGTGGTCTGGGCCACCTTTGGCCCACATTTGGTGCTGTTGGCCGCGCTTGTCTTTGTGGTTGGTATGCTAGCCTGCCGCAAAAAGCCTGTCTGGTTGTCTGGTGCGCTGCTTGCTGTCTCAGTGGTGGCCCTGGCTGGTTCCATCTACCTTACGGTCAGTATAGTCACGGCAGTAAAGCAGGCAGGTGGCAGTATAAACATAGTGGCAAGTCTGCAGTTGCAGTCTATGCAAGGCGGGGGGCCGGATGAATGGGTTCAGCTACCAGGACAGGACCATGAAGCAGCCCGTATCGCCATCTACCGCCCTACGCACCATGCGATGGCCCCGGTGCTGGTGTACATTCACGGCGGTGGCTTTAAAACCGGCACCATCACAGAAACAGATCGCGATTTACGTTGGTTTGCTGATAGAGGCTGGCTGGTATTCAGCCTGGGCTATCGACTGTGGACCGAACAACAAGCCACCTGGCAGCTGGCACCGCAGGATGTATACTGTGCTGCGGTCTGGGTGCAAGCCAATGCCAGTCGTTTGGGTGGTGATACCGGGCGTCTGGCCGTGCTGGGAGATTCTGCCGGTGGCAACCTGGCTTTGAATCTGGCTTATCAGGGGGCACGCAGTGAGATGAGCTCTGTGTGTCCCGGGCCTGCGCTGCAAGTTGCTGCTGTGGTGGTGCAGTACCCGGCGGTGGATCCGTTGGCGATTTATCAGCATGGTTACCCGGTGCCCGGCTTTGAGCCAACGATGTTACTAGCGGGCTATCTGGGGGGCGATCCCTATCAGTATCCAGAGCGGGTCGCCTCGGTCAGTTCCTATAGTTATCTTCATGCTGAAGCCCCTGCAACGCTTATCTTCGCTCCGGAGAAGGATGGGCTGGTGCCATCCTGGTCGGTGTACCGTTTTGCCGATTATGCCCGCTTGGCTGGGGTGGAGATAGAGCTGGTTAGGATCCCCTATGCCAGCCATATTTACAATCAGATGGCAGCGAACTCACTGGGCAATCAGGCCCGTTTAAGCATTACCCAGCGCTTTTTGCAGCAGCAGGGGCTGGCACCGTTTCCCGCAGAGTAAAGCTTTATATTTAGCAGGCCACCACCTGATTACGACCACTTTGTTTGGCTTGATACAGGGCTTTATCCGCCCGGGCAAAGACTTCATCAAAGTACTCGGTTTGTGCCGGGTTCAGGCTGGTAACGCCAATGCTGACACTGGTGGCAATCCCTTCCGGCTTTAACTGCTGCAGCCGCTCACACAATTGCTGTGCTTGGGTGGTCGCATCGGCCAAGCTGCACTGATGCAGCAGTACCACGAATTCCTCGCCGCCAAAGCGGGCAATGCAATCCTGCTCGCTGAACTGCTCGCGCAAGGCTTCAGCAAGTCGTTTCAATACTTTGTCGCCTATATGATGGCCATGTTGATCATTCACTTGTTTAAAGTGGTCGATATCAATCACCAGCAGCGATAGTGGCAGTTGCTGCTTACTGGCTTCGGCAAAACGGCGTTTGGCAACTTCGCCCATAAAGTGGCGGTTGTACAGGCCGGTTAAATGGTCCTTGGTGGCCAGCTCCAATAAGCGCTGGCGTTCGCGGGTAAGCTGATCGACCAGCCGGTTGGCAGAAATCAGGTTATTGATGCGGGCAAAGAGTTCTTCATCCAGCACCGGTTTGGAGATGTAATCGTTGGCGCCGGATTGCAGCGCCAGAATACGACGATTGATGCTTTCCAGGCTGGTGACCGCCAGAATAGGCGTTTGCTGGAAACGGCTCTCGGAGCGTAGCTGCTTAATAAAATCGATACCGGTTTCATTATCCTGCAGCACGATATCGGTCATGATCAGTTCGTACTTGTTGTGCTGCAGCAGCTCCAGTGCCTGTGTGATGGAAAAAGCATGATCCATCGAAAGGCCTAATCGCTTCAGTTTGGCATCGGTGGCCTTGGCAACGGTTAAACTGTCTTCCAGATACAGGGCCTTGCCACTGATGTTGTAACGAAAAGGGCCTAGTGGAATTAAGGCATGCAAGGCCTCTTCCAGCCGAGGCAAATCGTCTTTGCGAATAATATCGGTGGCACCAGCCGCCAGCGCGGAGGACAGCAGCTCCGGGTTGGATTCGGAAGTGACAATAAAAATCGGCAGATCTTTTGCCTGCTCGTCTGCCCGAACCTGTTGGCAGAACTCGATACCGGTCAGATCAGCCAGATACATGGCAACACAGACAAACTGAAACGAGTGGGAGCGCATGGCCCGAAAGCCTGCGGTAGCGGTATCCACAAAGCTAATATCAAAGTCATAGCTTTCCAGCATGCGGGACAAGATGCGCTGGTAAGTTGGGCTGGGTTCGATAATCAAAGCACGCATAAGATTCCTTCGGCGGGAGGCATGCTTTAAGTCTAACGCAGAATAGTCGGTGGTAAAAATAAAGTTGCCAGATTTTATACTATGGGAACAGAGGGCTTACCCCGGTTTGTATACCATGGTAACGATGAAAAAAATTGACATTGCTGTCATAGAGGCTGCATTTCGCGGTTGATAGCAAGGCCAAAGCGGTCAACAATGGTTCAGATGCATTTGAATAAAGGAGTTTCCCGTGACCACTACTCAAGAGCACGACGAACGGATCGCGCAGTTGACGTTTTCTGCGGTCTACCCGCACTATGTCACTAAAGTTGAAAAGAAGGGACGAACTCTGGTTGAGCTGCATCAGGTTATTGCATGGCTGACCGGCTTTGATGACAAAGCGCTGCAGCGCCTGATTAAGAGTGAAGCAACCTTTGAGCAATTCTTTGCAGAAGCCAAACTCAACCCAAATGCCAGTCTGATTACTGGCTCCATTTGCGGCTATCGCATTGAAGACATCGAAACAACCTTAACCAGGCAGGTCAGATACCTGGACAAACTGGTGGACGAACTTGCCAAAGGCCGTAAGATGGAAAAAATCTTACGAACGGCTTAGCTATATAGTCCAGGCCATCTTTCACCAGTCAAAGCCTGCAGGAGCATGTATGAGCCACATCGCACCGACCCCAAAGCCGCCTTATTATGTGGTGATTTTTACCTCAGTACGCACCGAGGGGGACCAAGACAACTATGCTGCGATGGCTGATAAAATGGTGCAACTTGCTGCCGAACAACCGGGCTTTTTGGGCATCGAGTCGGCCAGGGAGGGCGTTGGTATTACTGTCTCCTACTGGCAAGACCTGGAATCCATCAAGCAATGGAAAGCAAATGCAGAGCACCTGCTAGCTCAAAAGCTTGGTCGCGAACAATGGTATCGCAGTTTTAAAACCAGAATTGCCAAAGTTGAGCGTGACTATGGGATCTAAGCAAGTTCAGCAAATGAGGGCTCCCGGAGTGCTATGTAGGCAAAGCTGTTAAAACTTAGGGGGAAAATGAATGAACCCAGGAAACTACATCACCGCTAAGCTCAATAGCATAGAGTATTTCATCGAGCATGCCCCTGGCTACATGTTTCCAGTAAAAGTGCTGGGCTGGCTGCTGTTGTTTCTCGCCTTGATGGTGACGAATGTGATTGCCTTGATCAAATGGCCTTTTTCAGCCATAGCCACCAGACTATTTAAAAAGAAAGGGGACCAGGCGTTCCCATCGAGGTAACCACAGATGATGAACTGCAAACCATTCTCGCAGAGCATGGCACCGTCATGGTCGATTTCTGGGCGCAGTGGTGTGGGCCTTGCCTGTTAATGAACAAGGCCGTTAGCAGTCTGGCTGAAGACTATGTCGATGACGTGGTGGTGGTGAAAGTCGATGTATCGTTGAGCGCTAAACTAAGTAAGTGTTATGCAGTGAAAGGCTTGCCAACTGTGATCGTATTTAAAGAAGGCTCAGAAACGGTCAGAAAAAGCGGCTCTTTGACCAGGCAGCAATTGGTTGAACTTGTTCAATAAGGCCGCCACTCAAATTTCAGTTTGCTTACCCGAATACTAAGAGGTTCTAATGAAGTGTCCGCACTGCTTGCAACATGTGAGTGTCTTTTCCAGAAGCATCAATAAATTTGGCTCCATGCAGCTGTGTCCAAAGTGCAATCAGCCGGTTAAAACCTATTTAAGCCTTAAATGGGCTGCTATTTTATTTATTCCTGTTTTTGTCAGTTTGCAATCAATCAAGTTGCTCTTTATCAATGACGGTTTCAGCAGCTCCCTGGCAACGGGTTTTGCTTGTGGCTTGTTGGTTGTATTGTCCATGAGGCTTAAAGTGCCAGATGATGCCGCAAGCTCATAAGCATCTTTTAAAAAGTTGAGATGTCAGATTGGCTAGAGCAGATGTTTTTGTGGCAGTTGTGGCTGCCCTAATATGGCCACGATCAGAATAAAGCCGTCTTCTTTTGAGAAGTAGGCGGTATGTTTGCCAATCGGGAAATAGAAGCCATTGGGGTAGATGTCGTTACAACTGCGCCCTAGTTCAGGATTTTCGGCCAGCATTTGAAAGCTAAGCAATAGCCTTGCTTTGTATTTTTGCCACTGTAATTCAGAGAAATTTGTTAGGCTGTAATCTCTAATTGCACGCAAATGTGCCTGTGCCAGGCTGCTTAGCTGAAAGCTTTTCTGTTGCATCAATGGCTTTAGAGCGCGTTAAGAAAACTTTCGCCATCAACTACCTTGCCGTTGGCAAGGTCCTTCTTCGCAGCATCGAAGCACTGTTTCAAATACTCCGCCTTCATCGCCTCCAATGCTTCAAAATCATGAATAGACATCACGACCACGGCATCTTTGCTGTTTTTGCTGATTTTAATCGGCTCCCGCTGCGCATTGAGCAGCAATTCGCCAAAATTCCGCTTTGCATCATTTGCGGTTAATGTTTGCATGGTAAAGCTCCTTTGTTAGCCATACGAAGTATAACGTATCGCGCAAAGCAATCAATGCGATTAAATCATGCGATTCATGCGAATTCCTGGCTTTATATTCGTTTTTCTCTGTTATGAAAATTTTTCATACTGAACCTGAAATAACACCATTTTCCTTCCCCGGATTTTGCGCGTATAACATACCCATGGTTGCCGTTTAGATGTCCAGATGCCTAATTTGGCGTCGGATGCACTGGCAGCAAATGCATGCAACAGGCTTTGCCGTGCGCAAGGCAGCATTGGTAACAGACAACGGGGTAGCAAAGACTATGAACCACTTTACATTTAGTATTAAGAGCATCGCTTTTGACGAGCATTACCAGCCGGCCGACAACACCCGCATCACCACCAACTTTGCCAATTTGGCCAGAGGGGCTAGCCGTCAGCAGAATCTGCGCAAAACCCTGGCGATGATCGACCGCCGTTTCAATGCACTGGCACCCTGGGATAACCCAAATGCCGATCGCTATGCGGTGCAGCTGGACATTATTTCTGTCGATATTCATATCCAGGGCAAAGCGCAGGGGTTCCCGGCCATCGAAGTACTTAAAACCAGCATCATTGATCGCAAAACCAAGCAGCGGATTGAAGGCATTGTTGGCAATAACTTTTCGTCCTATGTGCGGGATTATGATTTCAGTGTGGTGTTGCTCGAGCACAACAAAAACAAGCCCAACTTCAGCATTCCGCCAAACTTTGGCGATTTGCACGGCAAGCTGTTTCAGTGCTTTGTCAGCTCCAGGGAGTACCAGCAGCATTTTCGTAAGCCACCGGTGATTTGCCTCAGCGTGTCCGACAACAAAACCTACCAGCGTACCAACAATTGGCACCCGGTATTGGGGGTGGAGTATCAGCCGGATGACAGCTCGCTTACCGAGCAGTATTTCAAAAAGATGGGCTTGCATGTGCGCTACTTTATGCCGGCTCAAAGCGCCGCGCCGCTGGCGTTTTATTTCTTTGGCGATTTGCTCAATGACTACAGCAATCTGGAGCTGATTGGCACCATCAGCACCATGGAAACCTTTCAAAAAATATACCGGCCGGAAATTTACAGCGCCCATGCTGCGGCAGGGGAGCGCTATCAGCCCAATCTGAACAACCCGGACCATGCCCAAACCGACATCGTCTACGACAGAGAAGAGCGCAGCCGGCTGGCGGTGGAGCAGGGCCGCTTTGCCCAGGAGTATTTTATCAAGCCGCACCAGCGTTTGCTTGAACAGTGGGCTGCTCAGTACCCTTTGCTTGAAACGTTAACTGAAGAGCGGGCGATTGCATGATGAACAGACTACTTCCTACCTCCACCGCCGGCAGCTTGCCCAAACCATCCTGGCTGGCGGAGCCTGAAACCCTGTGGTCACCCTGGAAATTGCAGGGCCAGCAATTAACCGATGGCAAACAGGATGCGCTGCGCCTGGCGCTGCACGAGCAGCAACAGGCTGGTCTTGATATTGTCAGCGATGGCGAGCAATCGCGGCAGCATTTTGTCACCACCTTTATTGAGCATTTGGACGGCGTGGACTTTGCCAAACGCGAAATCATGCGCATTCGCAATCGCTATGAGGCCAGCGTGCCTTCGGTGGTCGGTGCGGTCAGCCGGCAAAAGCCGGTCTTTGTGGAGGATGCGCGCTTTTTACGCCAGCAAACCAAACAACCGATCAAATGGGCGCTGCCAGGCCCGATGACCATGATAGACACCCTGTACGATGGCCATTACAAAAGCCGCGAGCGGCTGGCCTTTGAATTTGCCAACATTCTGAATCAGGAAGCCAAAGAGCTGGTGGCGGCCGGGGTGGATATTATTCAGTTCGACGAGCCGGCTTTTAATGTGTTTTTTGACGAGGTGAATGACTGGGGCATTGCTGCCTTAGAGCAGGCGATAGCCGGCCTTGACTGCGAAACCGCCGTGCATATTTGCTATGGCTATGGCATCAAGGCCAATACCGACTGGAAACAAACGCTGGGCTCCGAATGGCGCCAGTACGAAGCCGTGTTTCCAAAGCTTCGGGACTCGTCCATCGATATTATCTCGCTGGAATGTCACAACTCCCGGGTGCCGATGGACTTGCTGGCGCTTATTCGCGGTAAAAAAGTGATGGTAGGGGCTATAGATGTGGCCAACCACAGCATTGAAACCCCGGATGAGGTGGCTGCTACGCTGCGCCAGGCGCTGCAGTTTGTCGATGCCGACAAGCTCTACCCATGCACCAACTGCGGCATGGCGCCTTTGCCGCGCCAGATAGCTCGCGGCAAACTGCAGGCCTTAACCGCAGGGGCAGACATTGTGCGCAGAGAGCTCGAAATCCGCTAAACACCACGCCTTGATTGCCAGCAAGGTTGTTTGGCCGATATAGTGTGCTGATAGTGATGAGTGGGTGCCTGTACCCAGCGAGGCCTTAATGCATAAAATACGTGAACAAATGACGCTCTGCCTGGCAGTTATCCTTTTTATGGCTGGATGCAGTAGTGCAAGGGTGAATCAGTCAGTGGCAGACACGGAGCCACAGCTGTTGCGGCTGGGTTATCAAAGCAGCATCGACGATACCAGACGCCAGTATTTCGTTTACTTACCAGCTGGCTATCAGCAAAACAGCGCGAAGCAATGGCCGGTGCTGCTTTTTTTGCACGGCAATGGCGAGCGCGGCAATGGTTTGGATGAGCTGGATTACACCTTAATTCATGGGCCGTTGTATGAGGCCTGGGTGCAAAAGCGCGACTTGCCATTTATTCTGGTGGTGCCGCAACTGCATCTATTTCAGATGGGGGAGCTACCCTATATCGCCAACCGCTCGCCAGCTGATATTCCGCAGCGCTTAACGGCTGGCGTACCGCCGCGCCCGGCGATGTTCCAGTCCAATCAACCGATAGCACCGGCTGAACCGGTTGCCGATATGAGCCAGGTACCGCCATTGTTGCCAGATGGCTGGGAGCGGGCTGAGCAGGACCTACTGGCTATGCTACAAAGCGTGCAGGCAAATTACAATACGGATCCCAGCCGTGTGTATTTAACCGGCATTAGCTATGGTGGTTTTGGCAGCTGGTTTATGGCCAGTCAGCACCCGCAGTTATTTGCTGCGGTGGTACCGGTAGTCGGCTGGGGCCATCCGGATTTAATGCCGCCCATTGCGAAGGCGCAAACCCCACTCTGGGTCTTTGCTGCCGGGCGTGATTCTGCCATTCATAAAAACTACTTTTACCCGGGCATTGAAACCCTGCGCCAGCTTGGGCATCACCAGGTGCGCTTTAGTATGCTGGAGCAGGCGGAGCACGATGCCTGGCGCCAGGTGTATGCCGGCGAGGATATCTATCATTGGTTGCTGCAGCAGCAACTATCACCAGAGCATCTGGCAGAGCAAGAATAGCTTTGAAAAGGCCGAAAATATTAAGCCCATGATAACCGAGCACCTAATGGCGCCGAAACCGGGCCGTGAAGAATGTTATTTCAGATGGTTTTTAGGCAGTTGTGCTTGCCCTAATACAGCAACAATCAGGATGAAGTCGTCTTCTTTTGTGAAGTAGGTTGTATGTTTGCCAATCGGAAAGTAGCAGCCATTGATGTATATGTCACCACAGCTTCGCCCTAACTCAGGGTTGTCGGCTAACATTTGAAAGCCTGCAAGCAGGCTTTCTTTGTATTTTAACCACTGCAATTCAGAAAAGTTTTTAATGGTGTAGTTTTTAATTGCATGCAGGTGAGCCTGAGCCAGCTTGCTCAGTTGATAGCGTTTATTTCGCATAGGGAGTATTACAAAGCGCGAAGAAAGTTTTCGCCGTCAACAACAAGACCATTCGCTAAGTCTTCTTTAGCAGAGTTGAAACAGTGTTTCAGGTAATCAGCTTTCATAGCCTCTAGGGCTTCGTAATCGTGGATAGACATAACGACGACAGCATCTTTACTGTTTTTGCTAATTTTGATCGGTTCCCGCTGGGCGTTAAGCAGTAACTCACCGAAATTTCGTTTGGCGTCATTTGCTGTTAATGTGTGCATGACCAGGCTCCAAAGATTAGAAATACAGTAAAAGTATATCTTAGCACAATAAACGGTCAATACGATTAAATCGTGCGTTTTGTTCGAAAGGTAAACGAATAATCAAATGTTCTAGCGCCTGGGCTGTAAAGCCAACCAGAAGGAGTTCCGATGTCATTGATAGCGACAACCCCGAAGCCACCGTATTATGCCGTCATTTTTACCTCAGTGCGCACAGAGGGTGACCATGGTTATGCCGACATGGCAGACAAGATGGCTCAGCTCGCATCCGAGCAACCGGGTTTTATTGGCATAGAATCGGCCAGGGAAGAAGTAGGCATCACGGTGTCGTATTGGCGGGATTTGGAGTCGATAAAACAATGGAAAGCCAATGCAGAGCATTTAGTGGCCCAGAAACTGGGCCGCGAGCAATGGTACAGTAGCTTTAAGACAAGGATTGCCAAAGTTGAGCGCGACTATGGTAGTTAGCCGCTTTCAAGGTGCCAGTTGAATACGCAATAAATACTGACTGGCGGTAATGTACAACCAGCTGTTATCGGCATTCAGTGCCACATTCGCGGCAGCCACCCCGGTTTGGATAGTCCCCAGATGCTCTGCCTCTGGCGATAGCACCCAAACCCCACCAGGCCCGGTCGCCAGCAACACACCGGATGGCAGCACTTTTAAACCATCCGGCAAACCATGGGCGGTTTTTGTCTGCGCTGTGGCATCAAAAAACAGCGCCCCCTTGCCCAAACTGCCATCATCATTCACCGGGTAGCGCCACCACTGCGCGGCCTCAGGGTCCGAATTTGCCACATAGAGCCATTGTTCATCCGGCGAAAATGCCAGGCCATTGGGCCTGGTTAAATCAGGGATCAGCAGCATCACCGAGCCGTCTGTAGCAAGCCGGTAAACACCATTGACGCTTTGCTGTTTTTCGGCGGATGCATCGCCGCCTTTTAAACCGTAGGGGGGATCGGTAAAGTAATAAGCACCACTGCTGTGCTGCACCAGATCATTCGGGCTGTTAAAGGCTTTGCCCTGATACTGGCTGACCAGGGTTTGATAAATCGGTGGTTGTGCTGTTGCATCCAGCAACACCGCCAGGCGGCGATCACCATGCTGGGCTAGTACCAACTGGTTATCGGCATTAAAAATCAGGCCGTTGGCACCTTCTTGCAGCTGATTGTCCGGGTACAGGCCGGTATAGCCGGAAGGCTGCAAATACACCGATAACCCATCGGTTTCACTCCAGCGGTACAGAGTATTTTGTGGCACGTCGGTAAAGAGCACATCACCAGTATCCGGCTCCACCACAGGCCCCTCCGACCAGCGAAACCCCTCCGCCAACAGCTGCAGCTGGGCATCTGCCGCAATAATCTGCTGTAACTGTGGCTGTAAGGCTACTACCGGCTGCTCAGGCCAGGGCAAGGATTCAGCCAGCGCCGGGCCAGCCACTAGAAACAGCATCACAGCAAAAGCGCGCATAAAAAGTCCACCATAGAGTAAGTATTTTCAGGCTACCATTAGTCTTTAAGTAAATACATGCTCAATGTTACTGCATTCTGCCATTTTGTTTGAATCGACGAACATGGTTGCCAGTTCAGCTATCTGCTTGTCAGGCCCTGAAAAGTTATATAGGTTAAGGGCTTAGTGATGGATAAATGTCACAAAAGCATCTGCTAAATCAAATAGTCAAAGTTAAGGCTTGGCCCCTTGGTTTTTTGAGAGTGGCTTGGTAAAGCGTCAACCAACAGTTTTGATAAGGTTTCAGCGGAATACTTTCGTTAGAGGTGTCAGAGTTATTTACACATCTTTATTTTGAGGAAATTTTGTCTAGATAAATCATGATATTGTAAATGTGGTCTGTATTTTGCTGGCCAGGGTGGCAATCAGAACAATGCGTTCAAATTTGTAATCCCTAAGGAAAATCATGAAGAATAAACTATTGTTGGTATTGGCAGTTGGGGCTTTAGCACTTTCATTCGTTACTAGAGCTTCGATCATTCCAGTAGGAATTGTGAATGACATTCATGTAAACGATATACTGAATGATGGATGGTCCTATCTATACCGTGAAAATTATGGTGTAACCTCTGAAATCTCCACTGTCTTCGGTGAGCTTCAAGATACGGACTGGATTTACCTTGTGGGTATCCGCAACAGCGACGACATGGTTCTTGCTGGTGCAGCGGTGACTTGGGGAGCATTTTCTACTTACACAGCTCTTAATGTCACGCACGATTTCAATGGGGCTTCTTGGTATTTCAATGGTTACTCCTTCGGATTTACAGCAATTGGCGATACGATAAACCAGAATACTGCTGATACAAGCAGTTATGTAGGTGGAAATCAAGGCCTTTCGATCCATACAAATTATGACTCAGGCTCGCATGGCACAGCTTTTAACATTCAGAGTCACTTGGTTTTACCCACCTATTTTGGTTCTGGTTGGAGCGCAGGCTCAGTTAGGGGGCTTAATAACTCTTCCGAATACGATATCGCTTTTTTTGTAGGGTCTAATCCGAGTACTCCCGTACCAGCGCCAGCCAGTATGGCAATTTTTGGCCTTGGTCTTGGTGGTTTGCTTTTGTTCCGCCGAAAGTTTAAAGCCTAAGTTACAACTGCTACTTAAAGGTGCTCCGGGACAGAGATTACATCAGTGTATACTGTCACCGGGGCGTGATTGGTTAATCTTTAGCATGTGACGTTGCCAAAGCAGGATGAATTTTCAGTGCACAGCCGTTGTTAAAAAAGGCCACGCTACTATCCGAAATTTTAGAGGCAGAAAAAATTAAGCTCAACTAACGCGATTGCCTAATAACCGCTATTTACAAGTTCGGCGAAGGGACTAAACAAACATCGCCGCGGGTATACCAAACTGCTTGGATAAGGCGTGGATATGGCCAGGCGTTAACGAGCGTTTACCGCCTATCTCTAGTTGATAATCACTTTGCGTAGAGTAAACCGTAATTAATCCAAAGCTACCGCCTTCACCTGCGCATACACCAACTGCCCAAGCTGCAACCTCAGCCGTTCCACCAATTGTTTGGTGCATCTTTTGGGTGCCTGTCCCACCTTTGCTTTTTTGTTCGGTTCGGCTAACCTGGCAGCCAGGGCCTACCAGTTCAGCCATCATGCTTGTCAAGAGCTGGAAAGTCCTTTAGATTAAGAATTTAGTGGTATGCAAAACGACAAAAATAAAAGCACCTCGACTTGAATGGCCGTTTAAAGCCGTGAAGGGAAAACAAGTAGCGGCTTTATTTTTATCTGACCCCGATTTTATGACCCCGATTTTATTATTTTGATCTGACCCGAATTCAGGAAGATGAACCTAAACCATGACAAATAGTAATCACAATGAAAAGAGCAATCCAGCGCTAGAACTAGATAAGCTAATAAAACAATTTGATAGAGTACTTGGGGCTACAGGAGTTATTAATATCAGCCATGTACTAACTAAGAAAGGGAAAAAATCGACCTCAGATTATCTAGCTGATGCACTCAAAACAATCTCATTTATTAAACTGCAGGAAAAGTACTCAGACGTTGTGGAGCTGGTTGCTGAGATTATAGCTAATGTTGAGGAAGAACCTTATTTTAATAATATACAACTTCCTCCGCTTCCAGAGATAGGGCATAACAACATTGACAACCTGAAAGCGTTTATTCACTATGTTGCCCATGTTCGAGAAGTGATTCAGCCGCTAATTAATGATGAGGTTG
>ERZ869909.1667-NODE-1667-length-17283-cov-4.445484_pt1 | contig 17283 bp, 18 predicted proteins | sample MGYA00520892_ERZ869909 | MGnify/ENA primary metagenome ERZ869909 (study PRJEB32215, sample SAMEA104723947) | bioreactor metagenome | biome: bioreactor; feature: anaerobic bioreactor; material: water | place: China | collected 2015-03-12 ...
CTTACGGTGCAGCTCACCAGTCAGCTACAAAAGCAGTCAGCAGCAACGCAAGTCGCAGAATATGCGGCTGAAAGTGTTGCCGTCATTGCTGCCCGAGATCTCAACTTCAAAGGTATTACTAACCGAGCCATGCTGGCCAATGAGATTGTCATTGGTCAGCTCATGGGGATTCATTCTTGGTACGACATGAATCGTCGTAGTATGACCCGAATTGCTCAGTTCACCGCATGGATACCGAAAGTGAATATCGTTACGCTCAATATGGCGCGAGCGGTGGAACGCATGCGCGTGCCGATGGAGCGAACCATGCGGAGCTTGATTATCGTGCAGCAATCAACCGTGGAAATGTTGCAACTGGCACAGTTTACGTTTCATCAAGCCAGCTGGTTGAGCACGATCGCAACGGCAACGGAAGTGGTGGAGCAGAACGATCCGGAACTTGAGTTACACATGTTTAATCACCAGACGCTGATTGATGCGGAATATTTGTGGCTGCGAATGCAAACGCGGACGTCAAATATGACCGACCAGAACGACTACATCCGCATGGCGATGGAAAGCCGCGACCCGTTCAGTCAACGTCGAACGTACCGGCTATTTGACGCCCGGCCAATTATCTATGCCCATAAAGCCGGAGGCTCGGATGTAAAAAACTTGCTTGGTCGCATTGAGTGGCAAAGCGTTGATACCTTCTCGTTTCATGTCAATGCCATTTATCGTTGGCAGGAAGCGCCTCTTGGCGGTGGTTCAGCATTTTTTCGTCAGCGTTTACCGAGTCGTGGTCGCACCCCCGGTTTTGGGGAGAGTTATCGCTTCAATCGGCGCGCTAGCGCAGAAGCAGGCCGTTTTGGCCGCAATTTGGGCGTCGGCCATTCGATTCCTAACTTCTATCGTTTAAGCGATAGCAATCGCGAGCCACAGATCACCTTGGTTGTGCGTTCCAAGCGTCCTGAAGTGGCTCATAGTAATGATGAAAGCGCAGACAATCACTTTGTCCCGGTGATCTGGGGCGTTGGTCGTCAACAACTGTATTTCTCGCGCCCGAGAAACTTTTGGCAGCGTCGTGATGGCAGGGGAGAGCGAGCGAATTTGCACAATGCGCTGTGGCAAACCCGAGCGGTTGCTGTGCCAATTTGGGAACTTGAATTTTTAAGGATGCAATTATGAAACGGAATTTTGGACAGGCATTAGTTGAAATTACGCTTGCGATTAGTTTACTTGGGCTTCTCTTACTGGTGTCCATGCCACAGGTTGAGCAAAGTTTAGCGAAGCGCTGGCGCGGACAACAGTTGCTGCCTGTGGTATTGGCGGATCACCCCTTGCGCGCGACCGCTGGACTCGAAAGTCGTGAACTTGAAGATTATGAAAAAGAATTTCGACTTCCGGTGGGTGACGACTATGAACTTGATTATCGGACCACGAGCGACTACGCCTTTGCTAACTTAATTGCGCCGGTCTGGGACATCCTTAGTACGCAACGTGGCTTTTCACTACCAACCAACAACTTAGCTGTTGTTCAGTTGCAGCATGAAGAGTCCGAACAACCCTGGCTGACCTTTAGTCGTCTAAGTAATGCGTGGCAGCCCCAGAGCTTAGCGCACTTAAGTAGTAGGCCCAAAGCCCTGACTACCACGGAGTTTCTGAACCAACTTGGCTTTCAGGAGATTCAATCGCTGTTGGGATTAATTCCGTTTGCGCGCGAATTTAGCCCTGACCAATTACGCGTCGGACATGTGGATGTGGATGTCGTTCCTGCCCATGCTCGTTGTCAAAACGCCAATTGTAACTAAAGGAGCAAATCATGCGTATTCAATTTTTTTATCCGCTCATGCTCAGCTTTGGCGTTGTATTGTGTGCAGGAAGTGGGGCTGTGCAAGCAAAGTTTTTAACCGAACGACCGAGTTATCTGCCGCGGCCTCTAGTGTCAGAGAAAATTATTGACGTCGCCAAAGTATTTGGTCTCGACGTAAGAATTTGGCTGCTCGAATCGCGTCATGAACCAATTTTAGAACTGATGGCAGGCGTGCAAGACTGCTTAATCCTGCCAAGCTCAGATGAGCTGCGAGTTGATTGCTTAGGTGACAACTTTATGTTGACCTTGATGTGGCATGACGACAACTTGCTGTGGACTGAGACGCTACTCACCGATGCGGAACATCATGGTGATGAAGTCTATGTGTATCGTTCGCAAAGCGGTGAAGTCCGCAGTGAGATTTCCAATCAACCGTTAGCAACGCACTACTATGCAGCGATCGATAAGATGCAGGCCAATGCGGTTGCTCCGGCATATATCCATGACCGCTATCAAGGGAGCTTTGTCCTGAGTTACCAGACCGACCAAGGGGTTTATTCAGTGGTAGGCTGGGAACAGGAACCGGGTGTCGTTTGGCTAACCCATACGCTCGAGGTTCGCGAATGAAGTTGGCTGCCGGCTTAAAAGGTAAACTCTGGCTGCTGATCCCGTTGCTCGTGGGAGTGCTGGCGGCGTTGTTCGCATGGTTTGTCTTGCAGAACTATCTTCGGCAAACGGAGATGGACTTGCAACAACAGTACCGCCGAGAGTATCAAACGTTGCAAATTGCCAATGAACGAGTCGCCGTTGTGGTGCCAGCACAAGCATTGATCGCAGGGGAGCAACTTACCGCTAAAAACATGCGTGTTCGTCAGGTTCATCCTGATGGTCTTGCGGCTGACGCAATACTTGCACAGGATGCTGAGTCGATTATTGGTCGCGTGCTGCGTAACGATCTCGCTGGCGAGCTAGCGCCCGGCCGACCGCTGCAGCGTATTCACTTGTTGCCGTATCAAGATCACCGTTTAAGTAGTCGCTTGAACGAACAGCAAACGGCGTTTAGCTTTCGAGTTAGAGACGAAGATCATCATGGTAACGCGCTGCAGATTGGCGACCGGATTGATCTCTATACGGACGCTGTTGGCGGCACAAAGCTGTTGGCGTCGGCATTGGAAGTGTTGGCAATCGATGGCCGCTTGCAAGAAGGTGAACAAAGAGGCGGTATGAATGTAGTAACCGTTGCCATTCCGCTGCAAGACGCCGTGCGTTTTCAAGAAGCGTATGCGGAACAGTCATTACTGGTATTCCTGCGTACACGGCAGCAGGAAGTCACGTCGCCTCGGCGTCTATATGGTATTCCGAAAGTAGAATGGATTGTCCCAAGTTCACAAACACAACCAACAACCGATATAGGGTGGTAGCACGGATGCAGGACCAAAATAAGGCCGAGGAACGGCTTCGCAATCAACCACAACCAAGCGACAACAAAGCAGGCAACAAAACAGATAACAATCAAGCGCTGTGGATTGTCGTCGTTATCGTTCTCTGTATCGCATTGTTTAATCGGGCCGCGCTTGCTGCCGACCAAGTATTTGCTGTGAACCAAGTTGTTGCTGCTAAACAAGTTATAGCGGCGAACCAACACGTAGCGAGCGACGCTGAGATCGCAACGCTCAGTTTAGTGGTCGATAGTGCCGAACTGATTGTCAGTCACGATCAGATTCAACGCATTGCCATGGCGCGCACCGACATTATTGAAGCACGCCTAATGAATGAGCGCGAGTTGTTAATTCTGGCACTGCAAGTTGGTGAAGTGGATTTGTGGTGGTGGACAACCAAAGGTGTGCGCCACAGCAAGCGGGTGCGTGTCGTGGCGCGACAAGATCGCCAATTAGAGCGACAAGTACGCGCCATCATGACGGCACGCGAACATGCAGAAGAGACATTCGGTGAGCTTGCTCCAGTAACCAGTCATTGGGAAGACGGTTTTCTTTTTCTGCGCGGTGAAGTCAATGCGCAAGAACTTGCTCAACTCAGTGAACTGCAAAAGCACCACAGCCAACTGGATTTGCATGGTTTGCACTACACACCGGAAATTGCTGAAGTGATTGAACTTGAAGTACAAGTTTACGAAGTCAGTACCCGCTGGTTGCAACAACTCGGATTACGTTGGCAACAAACCGCTGCAGGACCGGTTTTCGGAGTGCTTGCCGATGGGGTTGGAGGTGATCTTTGGCGCGTGGAAGGCGCCATGGACTTAAACATAGTACCGGGCGATCAAGACTTATTACGGGAACTGGGGCGGGGACAACGTAGCTATTTAGGCTGGATGGCTAGTTTACGCAGTATCTTACAATTAGTGCAAGAACGCGGTGCTGGTAAAGTCTTGGCAACGCCAAGGCTACGAGTAGAAAGCGGCACCCAAGCGACTTTTTTGGACGGCGGTGAAATTCCTGTTCCGCAAACCAATGGCCTTGGACAAACGGAAGTCACCTTTAAAAACTATGGGGTGCAACTTCATGTGTTGCCGGAACTGCTCGCGGATCAGCAAATTCGCACCCATCTAATTAGTGAGCTTAGCCATCCTGATTTAAGTGTTGCGGTACAAGGGGTACCCGGATTACGCAGTCGCCGTACCGAAACCACAGTCACGGTTGCTGATGGTGAAACGCTGGTGGTTGCCGGCTTAATCAGTTACGAGGAAAGCTCGACACGGAGTGGCTTGCCGGGTGCGATGAGTGGCCCAGGAACGGGCAGCAACCTGCTCAGTGCGGAGGATTACAGCCAACAGCATACGGAAGTTGTGGTGTTTGTTACCCCGCGCAATGTTAGTCGCGTGCAGCGTCAACAAAAGCTTCAGCGTGAGCAGCAACAAGAATTCATGCAGTTGTTTCAGTCACTCGGTTGCACGGGCATGGAAGAGCGCTAAATCCACAAGTAGATTAATTGCACAAGTACGCTAAACCGATAACAAGGCAAGGAGAGCCGATGAAAACCTATGCGGAATTACTCACCCATACCGTCGAAGCATTGAATTTACATCAAACTGATGTGCTTCAACTCGATGATGATGCATTGCGAGAACTCGTGCGCCAAGGGCTGCGCGAGCAGCTTCGAGAAGGGCGAGATTGGCAAATTGAAGAGAGTGAACAGCAGCTCACGCAGCGGGTACTAGACGATGTGGTTGGCCTCGGTCCACTTGAGGGGCTGCTGCGCGATGAATCCGTGTCAGAAATCATGGTAAATCGTTACAACCAAATCTTTATCGAGCAGTCGGGGCGTTTGCAGCTAAGCAACGTGCAATTTATGCATGAAACCGCTTTGCGGCAAGTACTCGAGCGCATTGTAGCACCGCTCGGTCGACGCATTGACGCAAGTTCACCGATGGTTGATGCGCGCTTGGCGAATGGCTCACGAGTCAACGCGGTGTTACCTCCGTTAGCTGTAGCTGGTGCTTGCTTAACGATTCGAAAATTCAGTAATCAGCGCATTTTCATGGCTAATTTAGTTGATTTTGGCAGCATTTCGCCGCTTTTAGCAGACCTGCTTGAAATTGGTGTTAAGCATCGACAAAACCTAGTGATTAGCGGTGGAACGGGTAGCGGCAAAACCACGCTCCTTAATGTTTTGGCTGATCACATACATGCAGGCGAACGGGTGATTACCATTGAGGATGCTGCAGAACTAAAACTGCATCATGAAAATTTGGTGTGTTTGGAAGCTCGCCCCGCTAACCAAGAAGGTGCTGGCGCAGTGTCGATCCGGCAGCTCGTTATGAATGCCTTGCGGATGCGTCCTGATCGTATTGTGGTCGGAGAGTGTCGAGGTGGCGAAAGCCTCGATATGTTGCAAGCGATGAATACAGGTCACGCTGGCTCGATGACGACCTTGCACGCAAATACACCGCGCGACGCCTTAAGTCGGCTAGAAACCATGGTGCTCATGGCTGGGCTTGACCTACCGTTATATGCGGTGCGGCAGCAAATTGCCGGTGCGATTCAGCTCATTGTGCAAATCTGTCGTCTTGCCAATGGTAAACGTGTGGTCAGCAGCTTAACCGAAGTGCGTGGGCAAGCTGGTGATGTCATGCAGCTAGCGGAAATCATGCGCTATAACCAAGCAACGGATCAACATGAATGGACGGGGCAAATCCCCAGCTTTATTGACGACCTCGCAGAATCACAGCGAAGTGAGCTAATTCGTCGCTTACAGCAGGTGAGTAGTCATGAGTGAGTTGCTCTGGGCAACGTTAGCAGCAGCGCTAATTGCTGCTAGTTTAAGTTTTATGCTCTGCGTTGTGGTTCGCGGCTTATTGCAGGATTATCGCCAACACTATGAGCAGCGTTGGCAAAATAACCTGACCTCTTTGTTTTTGTTTGTGCGCGTCCGAGACCTTGTCTTAATCTGGTTTATTGTGCTTAGTTTTATCGTCCTCATTGCCAGTTTCACGCTCGATTCATGGTTAAGTATTGGCGTTCTAACTGGGCTTGGAATTGTCGTGCCATGGCAGGGCTATAAACGCATGCAAAAGCGTCGCCAAGAACAAGTCACGCGCCAATTACCGGCCATGTTGACTCTGTTGTCGACGACCCTACGTAGCGGCGGAACAGTTGCCCAAGGCATTGCCTTTGCTGCTGCAGAAATGGCAGTACCACTGGGGCAGGAGCTACAAATCCTCAGCCGGCAGTTGCGCCTTGGTAAGAGTTTGCCAGTGGTATTTAAAGTGTTTGCCGAACGCTACCCGTCCGACGATCTCCATCGAATTTATCTGGCGCTCGACCATGGCCAAGCGCTTGGTGGTAAGCAAGCTCAATTACTCGACAGCCTTGCGCAAACTTTACGGCGCAAGCAGCAACTTGAGCAGCGGATTAAAAGCCTCAGCGCTCAAGGGCGTTTGCAAGGCAAAGTGATGACCGCAATGCCGCTGTTTATTCTTCTCGTGCTCTGGGGCATCGAAGGTGAATCACTAGAAAAGTTGAGTCAACACCCGATCGGTTGGGGGCTGGCCATTTTCTTGGTGGTGATGCTGCTTGGCGGACATTGGCTCATGCAACGACTGCTGAAGATTGAGGTGGCGCTGTAATGTTACTCGTAGCCGTGACGATGTTAGCGACAGGCTGTCTGAGTTTTGTCCTGATGATCGTGGCAACGGCACTTTATCAGACTCTTAACGCTCGCCAACTACGGCAACAGCGTTTGCACCAAGTTCGTTGTCAATTGCCCGCCATGATGGAGCTCTTAGCCATGCTGCTTACGGCAGGTTTGCCGCTAATGGCTGCGATGCAGCAGTTATTGTCACAAGGCAGTCATAACAGTTTACAGAAGGAACTGCGCATGGTCGTTGCTGCGGTGCGCACTGGCGAGCCATGGGTAACCGCCATGCAACGTTTTCGCGAGCGTAATCCTGTTGCTGAAGTCAGTATGTTCGTAACCATGCTCATTCAATCAAGTCAGCATGGTGGTGCTTTATCAGGCCTACTAGGCGAACAAGCTGCATCGTTTCGCCAAACGTTAGCGGAAGAGGTTGAGCAGCAGGCGCAAGAATTGCCAGTGCGCCTGCTGTTACCGTTAATCGTATTTGTTTTTCCGGCAACTATGTTGCCATTTATCGGCATTATCGCCGCCAAAGTTATGTGGCAGACTTAAGCGCTGCTGCACCCATGGAGGGGTTATGAAAGATCGTGATAAATATCTTGATGTGCGTTTAAGAGAATATGGCAGCTACGCCAATTTTGCTGTGCGACAGCAGGAACATTGGCTGTTTATTGGCTATTTGCGGATAGCTCGGCGGTTTTTTCCGCGCCTATTCGGTTGGCGCCAGCGTCATCGCGGCAATGCGGGCGAACGCTGCAGTGGCATTTGGCTACCGAATTGTCGCGTCGTACATAGTTTTTTCTTACATCAGACACTGCAATTAATCTGGTTGAATGACGCCGGACAAGTGGTACATGAGCAAACCCTGCGCCCATACCGAATCGCTTGGTGTAAAGAAGCAACAGGGGTCATTGAACTAGCTGCCGATACATTGGCGTTAAAGCGTCAACCCCATGCCATTCACAGTCACCCGGCAGAGGATATCCAATGAGAGCTCATTTAATTGTGGTTTTGAGTGTATTGTTTCTAAGTGCCTGTAATAGTGCAGCGCCGATGCGTTCCGACGAAGTCAGTCGACTTGAAGAGAAAGCTTTAAATGCGTATCGCTATGGCGATTTATTGGCAGCGGAGAGCTATCTGCACCGATTGTTGGCACAACAGGATAACGATGCGCAAGGCTGGTTATTACTTGGCAATATTCAGCTGCGCCAACAGCGTTTAAATGCAGCACAACATGCCTATGAGCAAGCTATTCTGCGGGATGATTCGTTATTATTGGCGCATCATAATTTGGCATTAGTGTATTTGCGTTTAGCCACGCAGACACTAATTAATGGCCAAGCCCATACGAGTAAACGGTCACCTTTGCTCGAAGCTTTATTGCATTTGCAGGCGCCGCATGTGCCTTAGCGTTGCTGGTGCTTCATCAGTCGTTCTTTTTGGCGTGCCCAATCGCGATCTTTAATAGTATCGCGTTTGTCGTGGGATTTTTTCCCTTTCGCCAAATAGATTTCAACTTTGACCCAGCACTTCTTCCAATACATAGCGGTGGCTACAATGGTGTAGCCTTCGCGTTCAACTTTACCGATTAGCGTGTTTAACTCACGTTTTTTCAGCAGTAACTTGCGCGTGCGATCGGGATCGCAAACGACATGCGTTGAGGCTTGGTTGAGTGGCTGAATTTGCGAGCCGAGCAGGTAAGCTTCGCCGTCGCGCAGGATCACGTAACTGTCGGCAATATTGACTTTGCCGGCACGGATACTTTTGACTTCCCATCCCTGCAACTCTAAACCCGCCTCCATCTTGTCTTCGAGGAAATATTCGTGGCGAGCTTTTTTGTTCAGTGCGATGGTCGATGATGGATTTTTTTTCTGTTTCATGAGACGTATTATACGCTTGCTCGCGCCTTAGCAAAAGGGGCTGAAAGAAAAGATGCACATCCTTTTTAGATTAGTTAGAATGCGCAGCTTCGCCGATTGTCGAAATCTTGAACACATCGTGCGCATTAGGCTCCAAACCTCGCCGTAAATTGGCTAAAGGAGTTGCGCAGGACGAAAGGAAGTAGGTAACTGGATGCCACAAATTGAACGCAGCGCCTTGGTGCCTTATAGCTGCCGTCAAATGTATGAGCTTGTAAACGACGTTGCTGCTTATCCGGAATTTGTACCGGGCTGCGTGGCTGCGCGTATTTTGGAAGAAAGCGAGTCGAGCATGGTCGCCGAACTGTCAATTAGTAAGGCAGGCATTCGCCATGCGTTTACCACCCGAAATACCTTCGTGAATGAGCACGCAATTGCCATGGAATTGGTGCACGGACCGTTTCGGCACTTACGCGGCGGCTGGGAATTCAAGCCTCTAAACGCCGAAGCATGTAAAGTGGTTTTGCGCTTAGACTTCGAATTCTCGAGTAAAATGTTGCAGTTTGCCTTCGGTAAAGTCTTCAACGAAGTCACCACACGTATGGTGGACGCATTTGCTGCGCGAGCACGACAGGTTTATGGCCATGGCTGAACGTTTAATTAGTATTGAAGTGGTGTATGGCACACCGGAAAAGCAGAAGATCATTCCAGTTTCGGTGATCGAAGGTACGACGGTTGCAGATGCGATTATCCAGTCGGGAATTCAGGTTTATTTTCCAGAGATTGATCTACAAACCAATGCGGTAGGTATTTGGAATAAGACCTGCAAACCGACCGATACGGTACGGCAAGGGGATCGCATCGAAATCTATCGCCCCTTGATTGCCGATCCAAAAGAAATCCGTCGTCGTCGCGCTGAACAAGCGAAAGAAGATGGACGGGCAGACAAAGTCACCGGTGGTCGACCTGATCGACAGCGGAGTCAGAAGTAAATGAAATTGTATGTAATGCGTCATGGTGAAGCTTGTTCACCCACACTGTGTGCCGGTGTTGTGCAACCTGATCAAGAGCGTGCACTCACGGCCCACGGTCACGAAGAAGCGAAAACCGCAGGCGAATGGTTAGCAAGCCAAGTCGAAAAAATTGACTTAGTTATTGTCAGCCCTTACGTGCGTGCCCAACAAACCTGGCATGAAGTCGCTCAACATGTTGCTGCTGAAGTGATTGAAACATCCAGTGACATCACGCCGGAAGGTGATGCTGAGTTATTTGCGAGCTCATTGTTGGCACGATTACAGATCGAACCCGCTGAGCATGTCTTGCTCGTTTCCCACATGCCATTTGTTTGTTATCTCACGGCGTACCTTGACCGCACGGTGCAGCCGCCGCTATTTCCTACTGCAGGGATTGCGCAACTTGACCTAGAACCTTTAGCAATGCAGGGATTCTGGCAAGGCATGCATTGCCAAGACTAGTCGACGCAGTGAGGGTCTTGTGGCGTTTAAGTTTGGGCGCTTAAGTTTGGGCGCTTAAACCGTCGGCCTTCACTGGCAGCTGCTAGTTTTCAGTGACACGCAGTAACACTAACAAAGCACCTTGCCCGCCCCACTCAAGTGGCGCTTGATGGAATGCACGTATCGCCGGATGCTGAGTGAGCCAAGCTGGTACTTGTTGGCGTAAAATGCCATGCCCAATACCATGTACAACACACAAACAGGCTATGTTTTCCGCAACGCATGCAGCAATTGCAGCGGCAAGCTCTAAGCGCGCATTGGCCTTGGTGTAACCGTGCAAATCCAAAATCATTTCGGGCTCAAAATCACCGCGGCGTAAACGTTTCGCCAAATAAGGCTCGTCGCCTGCCGCCACCCATTGCATGGTCCCTGTTGGTAAATTGGGCTGAAAGTGATCAGAGAATGGATCTGTGGCTTGCACCCGCTGGAGGGTTTTCTCGTGGCGTTGCTGAAAAACTCGTTTAGCTTTTAGCTTCGGGGCCGGCGGTGGTATTTCGTCTTGTTGCAATGGCGTCGCACCGGCAACTGCCGCTTGGAATAATGCCAACTCTTCGGCACTTAGCTGCTCTGGGGCTTTCGTGCACGCCGGAGCCTTCGGTTTTTTCGCCATGACAGATAAATCCTTAAAGTTTTCTGTGCTTCTTTCTGCTCTTGGTCGCCCTATGATACAAAATCATGCGTATAATAGGCAGTTATACAATACAAAACGTTTAGTTTGGAGAGTAAAACGTGACTCATGAATATGCCCAACTTACCGACGATCTTCTAACGATTGCTGACTGGCAGCGCTACATTGCGTCGACCTTGCATGGTGCAGATGTCTATTTTGGTCACGGTGCAGCGAATGGCTGGGAAGAAGCCAATCTACTACTTTCCGCAATTACTTCGATGTCGTTTCCTGAGCTGTATGAATTCCGTGATTGCCGCTTAACTTATGACGAAAAAGTGCAACTTGCGGCATTAGTGAACCGGCGCATTCGCGACAAGGTACCAGCTGCCTACCTCGTTCACAAAGCGTGGTTTTGCGACCTACCTTTTTACGTCGATGAGCGTGTGTTAGTCCCACGCTCACCGATTGCTGAACTTATCGAGAAACAATTTCAGCCTTGGCTGACTCATGAACCCGAGCGTATCTTAGATTTATGCACCGGCTCAGGCTGTATCGCCATTGCTTGCGCCTATGCATTTGCAGAAGCCGAAGTTGATGCCGTCGATATTAGTCTCGATGCATTGGCTGTGGCGCGCATGAATATCGAGGAACATGGTTTAAGTCATCGAGTTGAAGCAATAGAGTCCGACGGCTTTAACGCGTTAGAAGGCCGTTTATATGACTTGATTGTGACCAATCCACCGTATGTTGATGCGGAAGATATGGCCGATCTGCCAGACGAATATCATCACGAGCCAGAATTAGGACTAGCGGCAGGTCTTGATGGTTTGGACTTAGTCCGTCGTATTCTGCTCGACGCACCTGCGCACATGACCCCTGGCGCCTTACTTATCTGTGAAGTGGGTAATAGTATGGTGCACATGGATGAACAATGGCCGGATGTCCCGTTCATGTGGATCGAGTTTGAACGCGGTGGCGATGGTGTCTTTATGATTTCGCGCGAACAATTACTCGACCACGCTGAAACCATTCGCTCTGGAGGACGTTACGCATGAGTGCAAACACCTTTGGCGAGCTATTTCGAGTCACGACGTTTGGCGAGAGCCATGGTCCTGCATTAGGGGCGATTATCGATGGTTGCCCACCGGGTTTAGCGATTGACGAGGCATTCATTCAAGCTGAGCTTGATCGCCGCAAGCCGGGCGCTAATCGTTACACTACACCGCGCCGAGAAGCTGACGAAGTGAAAATTTTGTCCGGTGTATTTGAAGGTAAGACAACCGGAACACCGATCGGGTTGGTGATTGAAAACACGGATCAGCGCAGCAAAGATTACTCAGACATCAAAGATTTATTCCGTCCTGGTCATGCGGACTACACCTACGCGCATAAATACGGTTTTCGCGATTATCGTGGTGGTGGTCGCTCGTCCGCACGGGAAACGGCAATGCGTGTTGCGGCCGGTGCAATTGCCAAGCAATTATTAGCCCAAATGGGCATAACTGTGCGTGCGGCAATGACCCAAATGGGTGCCATTCACGCCGAGCAATATGATTGGACTCAAGTCTACGAGAATCCATTTTTCTTTCCAGATCCTGCTCGCCTCGATGATCTCGACGCTCTCATTCGTCAATTGAAAAAAGAGGGTGACTCGATTGGTGCGCGTATTCGCGTGGAGGCCATTGGCGTGCCTGCGGGGCTTGGTGAACCAGTATTTGATCGCCTCGACGCAGATTTAGCGAAAGCTTTGATGTCAATAAATGCAGTTAAAGCAGTGAGCATTGGCGATGGCTTTGCGGTGGTTGAACAACGAGGTTCAGAGCATCGTGATGAGATGACACCGAATGGATTTAGCTCAAATCACGCCGGTGGTGTTTTAGGCGGTATTAGCAGCGGTCAAACGGTCGTTGCTGAAATTGCTCTGAAACCGACGTCCAGCATTAAGAAGCCAGGGCAAACCATTGACGTTCACGGCCAAGCACAAACAATCAGCACGCATGGTCGGCACGATCCGTGTGTCGGTATTCGTGCCGTACCGATCGCCGAGGCGATGATGGCATTAGTTTTAATTGATCATATTTTACGTCAACGTGCCCAAAATGGTGCCGTTTCACATCAATTCCCAATTTTAAAATAGCGTGGCGGGTAGGCTGCGCTGCCCAGCCTATCTCCCATAAAAAGGACGTCAGCAATGACCGATACAACGGCTGCCTTTAAGCGCCAATGCCGGCGCTTGAGTTGGTCTTATTTTGGCTATTTTGCCGTGCTCGCATTGATGGTGCCGTATCTTGGGGTTTACCTCGATGCGCTTGGCTTTGAATCACGACAAATTGGTGAGCTGATTGCCATTTCGACCTTGTGTCGAATTATAGGCCCACCGGTTTGGGCGAGTGTCGGCGATCGCCTTGGTCGCTTGTTGCCACTAATCCGCGCAGGGGTTGTTGCTTCGTTGGTGCTTTTGTTGGCGCTAACACAGCTGGAAAGTTATACCAGTGTGGCACTCATGCTCGGGTTGATCAGCTTCTTTTGGTCGGCAATTTTACCCCAACTCGAAGTCGTGACGCTCGGCTCACTTGGCGCCCAACAGCACTTGTATAGCCGGATTCGCATGGGTGGTTCGATAGGCTTTATCATCGTCGCCTTGATCACCGCTGAAATCCTCGCTTGGGGCGGCAAACAAAGCTTTCCGCTGGTCGCCGCGGTGCTGCTATTACCGCTCTTAATTGCCGTCAGTTTATTACAAGAACCAAGCAGCCATACGGCCAGTCACGGCGACATTGACGAAGAAAAGTTCTGGCGACGTGTGCGGCGGCGACCGTTCGTCATGTTTATGCTCTCAACCTTGCTACTACAAATCAGTTTCGCTCCGTTTTATGCCTTTTTCGCCTTATATTTAAACCAACTTGGCTATGCGCCAATGGCGGTAGGTGGGTTAATTGCGCTTGGAGTTGCCGCTGAAGTGGTGATGTTTATGGTGGCTGGCCGCACCGTAGTTCGCTACCCAGTGCGTTATTTACTGATGTTCTGTTTAGCTGTGACTGCCATTCGCTGGGCGCTGCTTGCCCAGTTTGCCGGATCATTACTATGGTTGGTTGGTATTCAACTGATTCATGCCTTTAGCTTCGCCCTTCATCACAGCGCCGCCATGCGTTTTGTCCATCGGTATTTCCCCGCTGCACAACACAGCCGTGGCCAAGCAATTTATGTCAGTATTTGCTTCGGTGGTGGCGGTGCCCTTGGCGCTTGGTTAGCCGGTTTAACTTGGCAGCAGGGGGCTGGTGCGGAAACCACGTTTATGTTTGCGGCATTCGCCACTTTGCTTGGATTCTTTGCGGCTGCGGCCATTCCGCGAGATTAACGTGCCGACCGCTGCGATTAAGGGGCTAGAGCATTCACTTCGATTTGGCGATAATCATTCTAAATCAAACAAAAAGTGAGGACACTCATGCAGCACATGTTTACTCGACACATGCTTAACCGACTGCGCCATCGTTGGTTGCCGGTTGTCATGATCGTCGCGCTGTTGCCATTCGGCATGCAGACTAGTGATGCTCAGGCACAGAACCGTTCAGCAACGACACAACCGCGGGCGTTGGAACTAACCGACATTATGCAGTTCCGCGAGATTCAACAGCAAGTTACCACCGATGACCTCAGTGTCATCGCCTTTTCTGCCAATCCAGACTATGGCGATCGTGAAGGTCAAGTCGTGCGTACTAACGACGGAACTATCTATCTTGTCGAGCGAGGGATGCGTCCACAGCTTTCTAGTGATGGCCGTTTTGCGGTGTTTTTGCAAGAGCCACCGTTACTTGAGCGCGAACGCGCAACGAGTCGGGAAGAGCGCCGTAAGTTGGTTCAAAATGCCGTTTTAGTGGACGTGACGAGTGGTGAGCAGGAAGTATTCAGTCACGCTCAAGCGACCGGTTTTGCCGCAGACGGACAGTTTTTCTATGTGCTACACAACGACACTTACGCAAAAGAGAACGGCAGTGAACATGGTTCTTTGTTGCGTTTGATTGATTTGAATTCAAGTGAGCAAACGTTGATTCATAATGTTGTCGACATTGTCGCTGCTAGCGAAGGTCATCGTTTAGCACTGCACCTTGTGCGGGAACTTGCGAATACCGAATCGACGGACAGCGAGGCAACTAGCGAAGAGAAGAAGCCTGCAACTGAGCATGCTGTTGTGGTCTATAACCTTGCCAATCATAGTGGCAGCATCTTACTGCAAACAGCAAACAAAGTGGCTAGCAAACTGACTTTTGCACCAAATGGCCAAGCCTTGGCATTCTTGGTTGCCGACAGCGACAGTAATTTACGCGAAACACCGCAAACACTGTGGTTGTGGCAAGCGGGTGGCGGTGCTGAAGCGGTTAACACAGACCGCCCCAATATGATTTTGTCGGAGCATAGTCCAATTCGTTGGAGCGACGACAATGCGCGATTGTTCATTGGCCACCGGCCAACACCAGCGGTGAAAGCAGAGTCACGCCCTCAGCCAGAAAGCATGGCTGATCTGTACGACCTTGATCGCTTATTAGATGATCGCCGACTGCAAGTTTGGCACGGTGATGACGGCATGATTATGCCACAGCAGCGGCAAACCCATAGCCAACGTCAACGCGCGACGGCGACCTCGGTGTTGCACCTAAATGAGCGCACATTAGTAGCGCTTAGCGACAATGTGAATGAAAACGTCATGATCAGTGACAACCCTCATGCAGTGATGGTGTCAAACCAAGAGCCACACTTGCGGGACCGAACTTGGGACGGTTTTTATCACGATTTATATTATGTTGATTTACGCAGCGGTGAACGTCAGCGTGTTGCTGAACGTTTAACGTCGAGTCAGCGCGGCCTAATTTCTCCGGACGGTCAATACGTTGTCTTTATGGCTGATAGCCAAGTGCAATTGTTCACTGCCGCCAATGGGCAGGTAACAACATTAGCAACCGACGTTGCGGTGTCATGGGTTGACGAAGAGAATGATCGTCCTGCTGAGCCAAGCCCTTATGGCTTTGCCGGCTGGTTGGCTGATAGCAGCGGTTTCTGGATTTATGACCGCTTCGATATTTGGCAGGTGACGGTTGATAACGTTGCAACTAACTTAACTCGAGTGGGTCGTGACCAGAATCAACAATTCCGCGTTGCGATGTTTACCGAGCAGCGTCACATTGACGCGACACAGCCGGTTTTGGTGCGGATGTACCACGAGCAGTTAAAACACTCGGGTTTCTATCAGCTCGAAGTGCAAAGCTCACAACTGAATCAGGGACAACAGGCGTTATTAGTGCCACTGCTCGAAGATCAGAAAACCTATTCCCTTGTTGCGCATAGCGATGACCATCAACGTTTGCTCTTTACCGAGCAAGACTTCCGTCAATTCCCAGACTTGTGGATTGCACCGCGCGACTTCTCGACTCGCCAGCGCCTCACCGATGTGAACCCGCAACGGGACGAATTCATTTGGGGCCATGCGGAACTCGTCGAGTGGGAATCTACCCGTGGTGAACCATTGCAAGGAGTGCTAATTAAGCCGGACAACTACGATCCAAACAAACGCTACCCGGTGATGGTCTATTTTTATGAGAAGTTCTCACAGCGCCTGTACCAGTGGAATCAAATGCGTGTGAACCATCGCCCTAATTTCCCATTCTACTTGGGTCAGGATTATGTGGTGTTCCTGCCGGACGTACATTTCCGAATTGGTGCTCCAGGTCCCAGTGCGACTGAATCACTCGTACCTGCGATTGAGAAGATTATCGAGATGGGCGTAGCAGACCCGAATGCGATTGGTTTGCATGGCCACAGTTGGTCGGGATATCAAGCCGCTTTCTTAGTCGCAGAAACCGATATCTTCACGGCTGTGGTTTCGGGTGCGCCAGTCTCCAACATGACCAGTGCTTATAGCGGTATTCGTTGGGGCACAGGGTTAGCTCGCCAGTTCCAATACGAAACTGGGCAAAGCCGCATTGGTGAGAGCATGTTTGACAACCTCGAACCGTATCTTTTGAATTCACCGGTGTTTGTTGCTGACCGCATCAATACACCGATGTTAATTCAGTTTGGTGACAAAGATGAAGCGGTTCCATGGGAGCAGGGAATCGAGTATTATTTAGCCCTGCGCCGCTTAGACAAGCCTGTGGTCATGCTGCAGTACGAAGGCGAGCCACATCACTTGCAGCGGTTCGCAAATAAGATCGACTACAGCATTAAAATGCTCGAGTTTTTTGACCACTTCTTAAAAGGCGCCCCAGCACCAAGTTGGTGGCAAGAAGGACTAGAGTATCAACACTATGAGTAAAGGTTATGGTTGCCGCTGAAGCAACGGTAGCAGCAACTTCAACAACTCAAACGGTACAGGCGGATCAATTGATCCGCCTGTTTAATAGTGAGTTTCAGCAAAGCGAG